>QRFC01002475.1_pt1 | contig 13470 bp, 17 predicted proteins | sample 1861061 | NCBI WGS metagenome assembly QRFC01 (sample SAMN09711282, study PRJNA482702) | Human gut metagenome, whole genome shotgun sequencing project.
TGTCTGTCTGTCTGTCTGTCTGTCTGTCTGTCTGTCTGTCTGTCTGTCTGTCTGTCTGTCTGTCTGTCTGTCTGTCTGTCTGTCTGTCTGTCTGTCTGTTAGGATTTTACTATTTACCATTTTTATTTCAACCTCCTATCTTGCATAAACCTTTACATTATTAATCTTCCCTGTGTAATTTGCCGGAAAGCGAAGTGTCAGTTTTCCAGTTCCAGTCTCTTCTCCAACCATTGCATTTCGTGCAACTTGTATACTATTTGTACCTATGCCGACCGCTGAACGAGTATAATCAATTACCCCTACTGGTTGCATATATGCGTGTATGCTTACATCTATAAGAGCTTTTGAATAATCTTGTGCGAGCATATAATATCCTAGAGATGCACCATTAATCTTTATTACTACTTGACCATTTACAGTATTTTCGCCTGTGTGTTTTTGTATCATAAAAAATACCCAATATTCACTATGGCTTTCGCTACCTGATAATTCAAATTCCACATTTTGTGTATCAGTTACTGTCCTCTCACTTTCATTCAGTAATTCAACCCATTCTTTCACTTCATTTTCCTCCTGTCCATTCATAAGCATCATTCTCCGGCGGTTCATATCGTCACCGCCCAACTTGACAGGAGCGAATCAGCTACAGTATCATCGGCTGACTGACTGACTGACTGACTGACTGACTGACTGACTGACTGACTGACTGACTGACTGACTGACAAGATTTTGTGTTAATTTAAGATTCATGTCAATTACCTCCCGTAGATTTCTGCTTCAATACTTTTAACATATCCTATATTAATTACTTTAATTTCTGGTACGTCTTCTTTTGTCACTGCAAAGCCTGGGTGGAAAGCACCCCATGACGTTAATGTACCCGGAGAATAAGTGCCACCATACGGAATATAAAAACATCTCCAAAAACCAGCTACATTTTTTATAAAAACTTCCATTGGAAAATTTCCACGTAATTCTCCAATGCTTTTATTTTTCTCAATTGAAATACCATTGTACGAAGCAACGTGTCTTTCGCATTTATAGATTCTCATGTATATTTCATTTACAGAAAATGGATTACCGTCATTATCAGTAGTTATGTGAATATCACCGTTTGAATCAGCATCACTAGATGTCAGTGTTTTTAATAGTTTCCATTCTTTTCCCATCTCCATAACCTCACTTCCTAGCGTTCTCCGTCTCTCCATCAACTCACCGCCCAACTCTGGCTAGTCAGCACGCCCTCAAGGATCGACACCTCATATATCTTGTTCGCGTCGATCGAAAAATTACCGACATTAACTGTCGATGGATGCACTAATTCTGTAGCAGTCGAACCGCTCTTGAATACAAAGTGATATTCATTGGCTACACTTGCATCTGCTGGTTCAGCAAGGGTATAAGTTAAACTTGCCATCTTCGGAAAAATGTAGAGCTTGTTCGGCTCTAATTCGACTGTCGTGTCAGTAGAACCTTTCTCTACCCTTACAGTGCCACTGGAATCACCAGATGCTTCTGGAATCGTAACTGTGACTGCGCCAGAACCATCGTATTCCGCTGTGACTGCACCCGCGAATGTAAGCTTATGTGGGTTTGGGAGTTTTTTAGGAATGTTGATTGGATTTTTTGCCATATATTCCTCGACTGCACTTGATACCTTTTCCTGTGGGATTTCTGTTACATTATCAAGTCTGGTAAGAATCTGCTCGATGATATCTGGATTTTCAGCAACAACAGCTTCGGTTGTTTCAAGTCCTTCCAATACCGGAAGACTCGCCAATGATGTATTAAATTCTTTCAGCACATTGCCAGAAGCGTCCTTTTTCTTAAGGCAGACAATGAATTTTGTGTTTCCCTTATACATACATGCCACACGTCCAACTGTCCATGTGAATACGATATTTTCACCGGATATTTCGCTATCATCCACAGCGTATGTATCACCGACATTATTTGCATTCATGTAGTTGATTCTGACATCGAACTCCGACAGGTCGAGTCCCTTATAGGTTTTCGGCATCTGGAAATGTAACGTTTGCACATTTTCATCTGATACCACACCGAGAAGAGTAATGCTTGCCGGTATAATTATTGTTCTGAGGTTGTTGTCGATGGTAATAACTTCGTCAGCACTTGTGTCATTTGTTTGCGCTGCTGCTAATGCTTCCTCTAATGTCATGACTGTATCACCTCCACTTCGTTCGTTGTGATTCTGTATCCTTTTCTTTCTCCTACCAGATATACTTTCCAACGTTTATATTCCGTGATTTCGTCCGGTACGGCACATTTGCCATTCACAATCGGGACAGGATATTCTTTGTCGTACATTAAAAAGACAGCTGCCTTCCTGCAACCGTCCCACTCTCCGTCAAAGTTATATGCTGCGTACAGATAGCCTTTCGTACCAGCAATTAATCCGGAAAAGTCTCCGTCCTTACTTAACTTTTGTCCGTTAATCCGGAACTGCAGTATTCTCATTTTGCTCCCCTCCCGCAATCAGATCCGCCATCATTAATACGATGTCGTCCGTAGTTACCTCGAGTGCGTCGATTCGCTCTAGCTGCGACTTTCCAACTTTATGTAATACAACTCCTAGGATTCCTGCTGTGTATTTCATGATTCCCTCAAGTTCCGTGTAATTCTCATAAGTGCCAATCGTAGATTCTCTTTCTTTTATGATCATCTTCTTGGTCTTCATGCCATCCTGAAAGATTGTCTTTAGATTCTCTTCAGTTTCTGATATTGTTTTGATCAATAGGCTCCCGTCCGGCCGGGTGCTCGCTGACTGGATGGTCAACTCCGTTGCATCATTGAATGTAATTTTCATAATAAAAATTCTCCTTTCTTTATGTAAATAAGGATTATAATTCTGCGACAATGAAGCCAAGTTTGTGATAACGTCCAATATATGCAGTAGCTGTATTCGCTTGTGCTGACAGTCTTAGCTCAATCGTGTTTTCGCCCTCCGGAAGAGTTATAATGTTGCTGTCAAATACCGGCACATAGCTTGTGGATGATGTTATTCCGGAACAACTTTCTTTACCGTTTACATAGACGCTCAGCCTTGCTGTCAAAGTTGTTACCTTCATAGCACCAAAGCACATTAGGATACATTTTCTGCCATGCCCTGTCGCCTTGATTCTATTAAGTGTCAGCGATGTTTTTGTGCTTTTTTCGTTATCCAGATAAGCGCTATATGCGTAGGCATACTTACCAGTCATTTTTTTGCTAATCTCGGCAAGTTGGTTGGACAAATCCTTATTTGTCTTAGCAATCTGCGAAATGTTCCCAATCACATCAAACATTGCTGTTACGCTAACTATATTAAGCCCATTGAGCTCGACTCGGTACAGCGGAAAATCCGCTTGCATCGCTCCTGTTAATATATCTCCGTCAATTGTTGCAGGTGCTGCAGCTGTCCCGGTAGAATCTTCTCCCTGAATCACTGCCAGATCAACCGTTTCTTTTCCGGTGCTGTCTTTTTCGTAATGGAACACGATCAGATCGATTCTGTTCGTGCCGGAATGTCCGTTGTTAATTGTCACCAGTGCACTGTCATTTGCCGGAATTCTTACATGCCGTCCGTACATAACCGCATCACCATCACTGATTTTCACAATATTGTTCGACTGTACTTCTGCTTTGAATTGGCTGCCATTTTCCAATACATATTTTGCATTTCCGAAAATACCAGCAAATAACGCCCCGTCAGATTCTGCACTGACTGCGCGTCCCGTATCTCCAGTATCAAGATAATTTGCCATTATTCCTCACCAACCTTATATGTTATCGTTTCAATACCATTTTTTATTTTTACAATTTCTTTTGTTATCGGTTCCTTCAATACTATCCCAGTCGCCCGGTTCCTGCCGCCAACAATATCACCGATATCTACATCAAGTTTCTGAAAAGATGCCGATACAGAATCTGAACTTTTTAATTCCTTAAGTTTTTCGATTCCTTTCTCTTTCAACTCAGAACTGGATCCAGAGTTTCCATAATCATATATTTCAGCTATTTCATATTCCCCGAAATATGCCTGCTTTTCTGTTATCTCACCATTCTTACCTACATACAGATCAATCACCGTTCTGGCTGCCAACTCGCCAGCTCCGAGACAGATCAGGTGGTTTGTCCCGCCTTTTTTCTTTTCGATTATGATTTTCATTCCGTAATCATCAGAATACTCATATTTTTTCGACAGATCTTCGATCTGGACAGCTGATATATTCACACAAGAATCCTTGTCGTTGTAGACAATTTTCAGCTTTGCCCCAACAGCAGACAGCATTTTTACAATGCCTGAATAAGCATCGACGTATCTCGGGAATTGATAATTGCTTATCTGTATTCCGGAAGACGTATCCGGAACAGCAAACATATCTACCAGATTACACCGCTTTATCAGCAATGCAAGAATATCATGTACATCACCGGATACTGTCAGGTAATCTTTTCCGGTGTCCGGCCGGATCACTTTCTTTTCCAGAACACCACGCCAACTTCTTCCGGAATAATATACCTTGGATTTTTCTGTGTCGACTTTTACATCATCCACAATACCGCCGTATTCTTCGTCTTTTACATACCAGATGCATCCGGCACTCATGCAGTGATTTTTCACATTCATTTGAAGCTCAAAGTCATTATTGCCTCCTAGTTCCAGATCAACGGAATATTTTTCAAGGCTCCCTTGTGGAAGCCTGTTTACGTCTGTATACATTACCTCCACAATGGTTCACTCCTTTTGTCAATCAAGATTAGATCGAAAGAAAAACTGCCATTCCACGCAACGATCTGCGTACCAGCTACAATTTTCTCAAAGATGTAATATTCTTTTGCGGCAGACCAAAGAACATTTTCCGTATACCCGTCAGTGTGTATCAGGCTTACTGTCCTTTTTCTGGAATCAATTTCTAGTCGTTCACCAGCATTCAAGGAAACATTCACTTGATAGGTATTATCGCCAATCTTCACAAGTGGTTTTGACACGGGACCGTATATTCGCAGCACAAAATCAGATTCCGTAATACTTACATTATTGATTGCAGAGGATGACACCTGATTCAGATAATAATACCCATATTTATAGGGATACTTTTTTAAATCATCCATCTCAACAGTTTTACCTTCTGTTTTAAGAAAATTAAATTCTTTTTCCTGTACCCAGTCCGGCTGATCAGTTGCAATAGTGACTTCGATTTCAATATATCGCTTTGCAATATACCAGTTAGCTTTTTTTGATGCTGTAATATAGCAATTAAGATAGTATCCATCCTGATACAACCTTCCTGCCTGGTTTGCAAGGATATCCGCTTCGAAAATCCGGAAGACTGCATTTCTTTTTGCGATCCCTTCTTCTTCTGTAGCTGCTGATATGATTATTTTCATCTTCTTCTCTTTAACGCCCTTACGGAAGTTGGTTATCTCATCATAATCCGTATCATATTTCCATTCATAATCTCTAAGCTCAGAATCTGTAATAAAAATGCCACCTGAACCAAAGTCAATACTCTGATTCAGGTGATTCACATACTTTGCTGTATCAAGCATATTTTTTCACCAACCTTGCAATTTCTCTGTTATCAAATTCAAGTTCTACTCCATTTGTCAGAACGTCGATCATAAGTTTGTACAGTCCGCCGTTACGCATCCAATTATAGATGGCTTCCAGTAATGCCTGAATTGCTCCATCATCCCTGTTTCCGCTGTTATTTACAGCATCCTGTATCATGTTCATCAGACTCTGCGTTCCAACTACTGTCTCGCTTCCAGCTTCTCCGCCAGCCATAAGCTTATTTGATACCGCATCATAGCCAAATACTGTAGGCCTATTCATAATCATTCCGGCATCCATAGCCTTAGCATACCAGTCAATAGAGAAATGCGGCACAGATGGTGGATCAAGACTAAATTTCCCTTTGATTTTCGGATGTGGCAATTTTAGCTTTGGGAGTGACCAGCTAAAGTTCATGGCGCTCTTGATGTGATTGATTGCACTGCTCACAACGCTCTTTATCCCATTCCATACACTACTAAACTTGCTCTTGATACCACTGAGCACGCTAGATACAACCGAACCTGCAACATGAAGCCCGGATGATATAACAGACTTGATTCCGTTAATCGCACTTGATACAACGCTCTTTATCCCATTCCATACACTCGTCATTGTGCTTTTTATAGAATTCATTATGCTTTTAACAGTACTTAAAATCGCATTTAAAACTGAAGATACAACACCTCGCATTGCACTTAATACACTTGATACAACACTCTGGATCGTACTTAATACACTCGGTACAACAGATGTTATTCCGTTCCATACCGTAGAAAATATGCTTGCAATTACTGATAATATCGCACTGATTGTTCCGCTGACGGCAGACCATACCGTTGTAATAATCGAAACCATTCTATTAATTGAATTTGCTACTTCTGTCTCTATGGCCTGCCATATTGTAACAAATACATTTTTTAAGGTCTCTAAAATCGGTGAGATAAATCCAACGATTGCATTCCATATATCGCTTATAGTATTGGAAATTGATTCAAGTGCTGTTGAAACAGCATTTTTTATGAATTCCCATGCTGCCGTAATATACTCTTTGCAGTTCTCCCATATGAACATCCACGGGATAGTAATGATTTGGATTGCAGCTGAAATGATTTCACCAACAAACATGATGCCAACTTGCACCACATTCTTTATTGTTTCCCATACCGCCGAAACCGTATTTACAATTCCATCCCAGACATTCTGGATTGTCGATGTGATGCTTTCCCAGGCGCTCGTCAGGAAGTCGCTAATCCCGTTCACTACGGTTTCAAATACATTCTTTATGCCTTCCCAAACAGAAGTAAAGAAATCAGTTATGCCGTTCCATACCGATTCAACTGTCGCTGTAATATCCGCCCAAACAGTATCAAGATCTGTTCCGAACCATCCGAGAAATGTATCTAGCACTCCCTTTAATGATTCTAATACATCTGTAAGTACCGCCTTTATGCCTTCCCATATTCCACCGAATACTTCCTGTATTCCAGTCCAGCACTGTTCCCAGTTTCCAGTAAACAGCCCTATGAATGTATCTAATATACCTATCAGAACATCACATACTGTTGTAATAGTATCAGCCAATGCAGCAAAAGCACCTTCAAATACCGGTGCTAAGATTTCACAGAACCCATCCCATATAGCTTTCAGGGCACTTACTATATCTGCAAAAGAAATATTCAGACCTGCAAATCTTTCTTTTACATTGTCAACGAATGATGAAATCTTGTCTCGTATCTGATCCCAGATTGCAATCATGTTATTCCTGAAGTTTTCATTCGTATTCCACAAATGTGTAAATGCAGCAACCAGAACCGCTATCACGGCAACGATCGCCACCACAGGGGCGTTTATGCCTGCGATTGCTGTCTGAAGCTTGCCGAATCCTTTCATTAGGTTTCCTACGGCTATAGGTCCATCTGCAAACACCTTGATTAATTTCCCCATTATAGCAAGAACGGGACTAATCGAAGCAACAACTGCAAGCATAACCAGAACCATTTTTTTCTGACTATCCGGCATCTTATTAAATTTTTCTGTAAGTTCTTCTACTTTTTTAGTGAACTGCTCAACATAAGGTGCTACAGTAGTAAGCAATACGGAACCCAATTCAATACCACTATTTTTAATCCGGTTGAGAGCCTTCGCCATTTTTGCTGACGGCGTATTCATCTTTTCAAGACCTTGTCCAACCAGATCAGCTACATTAGCCATTGATCCCATTGTTTCATTGAAATCACCGGCCGAATCATTTAAGAGTGCCATAGCAGCCTTTCCGGCTTCCTGACTGCTCCATAATTCATTGAATGCTGTTCCTGTCTCTTTTGAGTAGTCTTTTAAGATTTTCAGTGCATCGCCAGTTGTCTTTCCGTCCTTCATCAGATCCTGGAATGATTTTCCAGTCTTTTCTTTCAGGACCTTTCCTACATCCGTACCAGAATCACCAAGTTCATTCAACATACTGTTCATGTATGTGGTAGATTCCGCCGTGGCAATACCCTGTTTAGTCATAAGGGTATACATCGTGCACAGCTGATCCAGATTAACATTCATACCGGCAGCCGTCGGGATAACTTTACCCATACTTGACGCCAATTCATTTACAGATGTTTTACCAAGATTCTGTGTATTTACGAGCTTGTTTGCTATGCTGTCCGCCTGATCAGCTTCTAAACCATAAGCATTTACAGCTGTAGACAACAGATCCACAGATGTTGCAGTATCCGTAAATCCGACTTTTGCCATGTTAGCAGATGTACGGATAAAACCTCCCAGCTTTTCAACTGGTACAGACGCTGACAACGCCTGATAGCCAGCTTCCGTAAGTTCTACTGCGCTTTTTCCTGTTTCATTCGATAGATTCAGGAATTCTTTGGATAATTTCTGAACGGATACCTGTGACGTATCAAATAAGGTTGACATCTTTGCCATACCATTCTGAAAATCAGATGCGCCCTTTGTTACCGCAGTCAATGTTCCGGCTGCAGTGGCGGACAGCGGAGCGAATTTCTTTCCGACTTTACCTACTGCATCACCGGCTTTTTCTATTTTCTTCCCGATTCCAGTGACCTTTGTTCCGGCCTTTTCTATCTTCTTACCGAATTCAGCCCATTTATTGCCACTCTTTTCGGATTCTTGACCACCTTTTCCGGCATCTTCACCGGCTTTTTTTGCTTTTTTTCCAGCTTCTTCCGCTGTCTTTCCAGCTTTTGTGGCACTATTTCCCGCTTTTTCGGAAGACTGTTTCACTTTATCGCAGCCTTCCGACACTGCCTTTTCGGTATCAGCGACTTGTTTATGTACATCATTTAACGATTTTTCTGCATTTGCAGTATCAATCGCAATCGTACCGACAAGCTTAAATAAATCCATCTATACCTCCTATTCTGAAGGCTGGAAAGATTGTAATATGGACATACTATCAGCAATAACATTTTCCTGTTCAGTTTCACTCATGTGAGATGTTTCAATCCGCTGAACTTCTTCGTTTACGCCTTCTTCATACTCTTCAAAAGTCTTGTCCCATACTTTATGCAGGTACACTTCCCAACGCAGTTCTTTGTTGTATGCCTCTGAAAAATCTCCTACAAATTGTAAGAAAATGCATGATTGAATATACCAACTTACCAATCGCAGCGGATCATGATAGCGCTTAAACAGCTGATCCAGAAATTGAAACTGCCCTATTTGAGCAATCCTGATACAACCTGAAAAAAATCGGAGAACTCTTCTTTTTTGAAAACATCTACAATCATCTGTGTAAATGTTCCCAGTGGCAGAGCAGCGATCTCTTTTTCAGTCATTCCAGACAGACCGGCAAGAAACTGATACAGTTCTCTCTTAATTTTTCCAAGATTCTTCAAGAGCAGCCCAACCAGTTTCATAATTACTTTGATACCAATCTGCTTTGTAAGTACATCAGCCATCGCATTATCTGAGCTTTCTTTTCCATCTGCTTCATCTAAAGTTGAATCTACACTGTTCATGATGTCTGCCATTTCTTTTGCATCGAAGCAGTCTGCCATATTTTCAATACCGATTTTTGAAATAATATTGACCATCGGGAAAATATCATCAGCACATAATTTTCTTAATTCATAATTTCTTTCTACCATTACAATCCTTCCTTTCGTTACTTTTTACCTTCTGTTATTCTTCGTTTTCTTCTGGTCCATCAACAACAGCTTTGCCAGATACATCTTCCGACTGACTAGCTGCCGGATCTGGGTAATAGATGTGGTACGGAAGTACCTTTAACGCTTCATCTTTGTTAACATCACCCACGCATTCAACCGTCACTGTTGGTGAAGACTGAGATTTATTTTTTGCATCCAGTTCAAAACCAGATGTACACAGGGCATCATCAAAAATAACAATAATTGGTTTTTTTGATACGGTTCGTCCAACAAACGCAAAGTTTTCAAAATAGTCACCTGCTTCGATATCCGGTTTACTTTCAATAACTTTATATCCGGTTGCTGTCGAATTTCCTTCCTGGGCGATCAAGCCCTTCTTGATAATTTCCGGGCTGATCTCCGCAAAGTTGATTTCCATTGTTGCCGTTTCCCCAACCTTCATCATCAAGCCTTTTGCTTTAATCAACTTTCCATCCACTTCAATATCCTGTACTTCAGGTTTCATAGACACTTTCGATCCACCATTAGTTGCTCCTATGATTGATTCTGCAAAATTCCATTTGTCACCAGAAAACGTTAATCCCTGATGGATTGTTCCAGCACCAAACAGAATAGAATCTGGTGTATCTTTGGTGATTCCATGTTCTTTCCAATTTGTCCATTCATTTGCCATTATTCGTTCACCTTCCAACTTTTGATCTTTAAATTAACCTGTATCCTATTTATATCGTTTCCATCTGTCGGGATCATTGTTGAAGTGTCGTAATACGCAATAATATGTGTTCCAGAATCAAGAACAGCGTGATAACCTGAAAGTGTAGGAAATGCCTTTTGAAGCATTTCCTTTCCATTCTCAAGGTCCATCACGCTGCCTTTTGTTGTTCCTGTTATCATCATTACATCTTCGCCCGATCCATCCTCAGATGTATCTGAAGTTTCCGAATATTCCCCTATCCAGTAGGGATATTCTGCTTTTGTCCTCCATTCATAGAACTGATATGGAAGCAATTCTTTTAATTTAAGATTCATGTGTCTTAATATCTCTTGCGTCATACTAATCACCTAAATCCTTAAAATTCATTTGTGCCTTATTCTGTACTGGTCCTTTTAGCGAATTGAACGCATTAAACAATGCTCTTGTTCCACGCTTGCCATTGGTCTTGTAGAAATCCACACCGTTTTTTCCGTGCACGATTACTACTTTTCCGTTATAGGTCGGTTTCCTTTTTCCAGTATACGATTTAACCGGCACGTACCAAGCACCGGAGCGGCCATCACCATTCAATGCATATTCACCAGTACCAAATTCTTCCCATAATGCATTTTCAAGATCTGAGCCGATAGCACACACCATGTTTTCGGTATCTACTTCATGCCGAAAGCTTCCCGCAGTCTCTCCGCTTGCACGTCTGGAATTGGAAGCAGCCTGAGACTTAATCTCTCCACCAGCTTCTTCCAGCCATGCAATAGCCTTTAATTGCATTTCTTCAATGATCTGTTCTGTATTGTCTTCAAACTCAATCTGTGCCACTCCCAACACCTCCTACAGCTTTCAAGTAAATTTCCAGATGTTCATGCATTCCCATCGGATCATCAATCCACTGTACATCATAGATTTTTCCATCTATCAGCATTTTACACACCTCAGGATCCTGATTGGCAAGCGCCCGATAATAATCAGTAATATAGTAATGACTGGACTCTGATATCTTGGCATTATAGTTCTGGACGGGTGAGTTTCCAGATACTAAATCAAGCCATCCCGGATAGGAGCCTGCGTCTTCCCAGCTAATTACCGGATTGCCAATTTCATCAACACCATTTTCACTCTGCACCTGTAAGATTGCTGTTGTGTTTCCACCAATATCAGACACAATCAACACCTTGCCTTTCTATACGGTTTCAGACAGCCTAACAGACTTACTGGGTAGCCATTCATCTGATTGGATGCGTCCTGATCAAAGTATGTAACCGAATGGCGAGACAATGTTTCTGCCTTTATTCCGACTTTTCCACGGTTCTTTACTTCCCATTCGCACAGATTAATACAGCACTCGATCACATCATCTGGATACTCTACTTTTGTGATCAGTACATAGCATTCATCGATTAACTCTTTATCCAGTACAATCGCGTTCTCTTCTATTCCTTTTACTGTATATAATCCGTCATTGAACATACTTTCCGTTATTTGTACTGTATCTCCAATCGACAATCCATAAAGTTTATTTATTACATTTAGTTTCGACGATGATACAACACCTGCTGATCGAATCTTTCTATTCTGGAAGTTGTTGTTCGTATAAGAGCGGATGGTTTGCTCGATTGCTTTTAGCTTCTGTTCAATCCGCTCTATTGGCCAGTCCTTAAAGTCGATGAACCATTTTGCCCTTTCTACCGACAGGATCATAACTGCACCGCCTTCCTACTGTTCTCCCGGTGTTCCATCATTCGAATCTGTTTTGATTTCGGTAACAGTATATCCTTCATGTTCGCCAAACCATTTAGCAAGGCGCTCACTTGTGATCAATGCTTCTCCGTGTGCGAACTGTGCACCACCGGCACCTTCTCCGCAATATCCCGGATTTCCATTTACCGTAACCTTGTATGTTTTTAATTCTTCTTTTTTCTTTCCTGCCATGTCTGTTTCTCCTTTCAATTACGCAATCTTGACATTTCTGAGAACACCCGCATGTTTTGTATTCTTCAGAACTGTTGCCGCAACCATTTCGACTTCGCCGTCTTTTACAGCTCCCGGCTGATTAAAGTCTGGAAGGTACTGACTTATAGCTGAGCTTCCTGTAATAGTAGCAGCATGGAATCCGTCATTTACATCAAATTTAACAGCATAGATGTCTGTCAGACCTGTAGTCGCAGATGAACCAGATAAAGTCCTGGAAATTCCGTCCTTAACGCACGCATTTGCTGTAACAGTTGTTCCGCCAGTTACTGTATAATGATTCTTTAAATCCATAAATCTAACACCATCTAATGAGGTAACCTTCTTTCCAAATGCTTCCTCTGTTTCTGTTCGATATCCCAGTATACGAGCCATTGTCTGCACTTTAGAAATCATGTTGGTATTCATCAGAAGTGCATCTGCATCTGTTTCACGAATAAGAATCTGTAATGCTTCATATAACTGATCAGCGTTTGCTTTCATTTTTGTAATGTCAGAGATATCAATAACCGCTTTGCTATTAAATTCTGATGTAGTACCTGCAAGCATCTTGTCAAGTCCATCAAACGAATCTGTCTGAGTTGTTGAATCTCCATTAACCAGTGTGTAATGGAACAGGGAAACTGCAGCTGCTATCTTCTCTTCCATCTGGAATGCCATATTGTTAAACTTGTTTTCCGCCTGTTTGAGGACGCGATCCATTTTGAATTTTCCACCAAAGATTTTCAAGTCGGCTGATTTCTTTACAAGTTTTGCTTCACTGTCTGCATATTCCGCATTTAATTTACGAAATGCAGCTGTTGATGGAATCTGTTTCTGCATATAGCTATATGTGAGTGTAGATCCGCCCTGCGGACTTACCGTATTATCAAACGGTAACATCTGTAAGATTTCTGATTCTCTTAAGAAAGCATCTACTACCTTCTCGGCTACCTTATCAGATACGCCTTCTTTCATATCATTCAGCATAAGTGCCATTGACTTTCACCATTTTAACCTTTCTATTTTTCATTTTCTTCATACTGCATACGAAGCGCATCAGCCAGATTCTTCGGCTGTACATCATTATTGTGATCACCCTCTGGAAGCGGTTTCGG
>QRFC01002482.1_pt1 | contig 13423 bp, 9 predicted proteins | sample 1861061 | NCBI WGS metagenome assembly QRFC01 (sample SAMN09711282, study PRJNA482702) | Human gut metagenome, whole genome shotgun sequencing project.
ATGGGATTTCCTGAGAAAGTTGTGGAGATGTTAAGTAAGCAGTCTTCGGTACCAGATTCGAAGAAAGAGATTTCGCAGAAGAGCGATAAGAAGAAAAATAATGAGAAAAAGACAGGGAAGGCAACAACAGAAAAGAAAAAAGATAAGAATAAAAATAAAAAAACTTTAGAATCCACAGAAAGTACGCTCGCTTATACGGATAATTCCAGTATGAATGTAGGTGCGTGTCTTAGTCCGGAGGATTATAATACAGTGACTGCGAAGGATGTTAGCTTTAGCTTTGCTTATCCGAAGTATTTATTTAATCATAGTGAGGTGAATGAGGAGGAAACTTCCTATACATTTTCTTATAAAGGAAACTCTGTTTCTGATTCAAATGAGGCAGAACTTAGTGTATATACACAAGAAAATGAGGGCGATCCTTTACAGAATGCAAGGGAGCTTTATCAGAATTTTTCTTCGGAAGTTTATAAGAAATATTTTAAGATGTATCCATCAAGAGTAGACAGCTCGGGTATGGCAAGAACCCTGATTGGCGCTTCTGCCGATTCGTCAGAGAAAACAGGGGTATATATTATAGCAGCAAATGACGGGAAAAGGGATTATATTTTGAAGTTTACTTATCCAGACCCTGATATGACGAATGATTATAATGAGATAGATTATGTGGTCGATTGTGTGTACCGTTTTTGTTCTTTTAGCGGTGGAACGTATCAGCCACGGTCCTACCAGCAGTTTTTAGATGATAACATGGGAAGCAAAAAATAGTGGTAAATTAAAGTTTTGAAATAAGGCTGCAGCAATCCCATTAGCTTTAGTTAATGGATAGTTTAAAGTAAAAGCTAAGAAAGTAAGAGATAAATTATAGCAGGACAACAGGAAAATGACAGTAGAGAAATTATTGTTGTAATTATGAATTTTCTCTTATAAATGAGTGGCGAAAAAATGAATAGCTTGGTATAATGAGATAAGAATGCATGTTCTCATTATTTAAGTTAGGAAGTGAAAAGATGAAGGTTTTTAAGACGATTTTTCTTTGTGTGGTGCTTATTTTTGCTCTGGCTGGCTGCGGGAATAGCCATGCAGAGGCAGATAAGACGGTAAAACAGGGGAGTGGACAGAAGACAGATGGAGCAGTTAATGCTTCAGAGGAATCAACGAAAGGGGCAGCCGAATCTGCAACGGAAGGTGTGCAGGTGAAGGAGAGCACAGCGCAGGAGGCAGCAACCGAGTCGGAACTTGACTCAGATGCAAGCCATAGAGCTGATTATGTTATTGTGATTGATGCTGGACATCAGGCTCATGGAAATTATGAAGAAGAACCGGTGGGACCGGGGGCTTCTGAGACGAAGCCGAAGGTAGCTTCCGGGACAACGGGGGTATCTACAGGAGTAGAAGAATATGAGCTGAACCTTGAAGTTGCTGTCAAGCTGCAGGCAGAGCTGGAAGACCGCGGATATCAGGTGATTATGATTCGAGATAAGAATGATGTTGATATTTCAAATTCTGAACGGGCTAAAGTTGCGAATGATAATAATGCAGATGCATTTTTAAGGATTCATGCGAATGGTTCAGATAACAGCACAGATGCAGGGATGATGACGATCTGCCAGACAGCAGAGAATCCATATAATGGCGAGCTGCATGAAAAAAGTTATGCCTTATCGGAGAAGATATTAGATTCTATGGTTGAGGCAACAGGAGCAAACAGGGAACGTGTCTGGGAGACGGATACGATGAGCGGCATTAACTGGGCAAAGGTGCCTACTACGATTATAGAGATGGGTTATATGTCGAATCCGGAAGAAGATGAGAAGCTTAATAGCGATGATTATCAGGATGAGATTGTCCAGGGAATAGCAGATGGTCTTGACCAGTATTTTAATATAGGTGGAACAGAGGACTAAAGTCAGATAACATCATTAATATGTATGAATACACATGGAAATACACATGATTTTGTTGTGGACAGGGTATCGGGCATTTTTTTAATGCACTCTGGAAATAAGAGAAATAATGCATGAAAGGATAAGAGAATGAAGGATAAGTCGATAAAGTCAACGATGAAGAGCTGGATTATGTTATCGGAAAAAGAACTGGATGATACGCAGGTATATATGCAGGAACAGGAGCAGCAAGACCAGCAGGAAAAGGATAACAGTTTTTCCGAAGCGGAAAGCGGCAGCGGCAATGTCGGGTCAGCGAAGTATGAGTCACAGGTGAGTGATGCCGGTACAGAGACATTTTCAGATGAAGAGAACGGTTTTGAAAGAAAGTTAAGCCGGGAAGAGCAGGTTGATCAGCTGATAAAGGAAGCTGGAGAGGAAGTAGTAGATCCAGAAGTGGACTCTGTTCCAAGAAAGAGAAGAAAGAGACACCAGAATAAGAAGGGAAAATTTGAAAAGGGAGAAGCAAGAGAATCAATAGAATCAGAAGAAAGGTTTGTATCAGAAAGTGCGGATGAATCGATGTCCGATACGACAAGGGAGAAGGAATCAAGGGCATCAGAAGTGGAGAATGCAGCAGAATTGACAAAGGACAATGGAAATAAATCCGATAAAGGCAGCGGAATCAGTAAGATGCTTGTCGGCGGAGTTGGAGTTCTTCTCGTTCTTATTATTGCAGGACTTGGTTATCAGACCCAGTCTTTGCAAAAGCAGAACCAGAAGTTAAAGACAGAAATCAGCACTCTTAAAAAAGAGAAGAAGCAGGCAGAACAGGCTTTGGAAGAACAGGCATTACAGACAAAGAATGAGGACGGTGTTGTAGAGAATACAGATAAGATGTTTGCTTCTGTTGGTGTCGGTGATAAAGAATATAAACTACTTGCTAAAGTATCTGACTTTACAAAAGACGGATGGAAGTTAGAAGCACTTAGAAATGAAAATGCCACCCTCGTACCAGGCGGTAAACTTGAAAAGGATGCATTTCTTACGAATAAAGATGGCAGGAAAATCGGTGTTATTATCCGTAATTTAAGTGATAAGAACCAGAAAGTAAGTGACTGTATTGTCACAAAGCTTTCTTTTAGTAAGGAAATGTTTGACGGACAGATCACACTTCCGGGCAGCCTGGGATTTAACAGTACAGAAAAAGAATTAAAGGCCGCCGGATTTAAGAAAGATGCAGACGGAATATATACTTACACAAGCAAGAAGATAAAGGACGATACAATCAAAGCTGCAATGGCAGATGGAGAATCTGTATCAGAGATTACTTTAGAGCGCGCCGTGGATGAAAGCAGTACAAGTACAGGCAATGCAGCTGCGAACACGAGTGTCAGCACAGCAGCAGGCAGTGCCACCACAACAGCCAGTGATTCGAGTAGTGCGGAGCAAAACAGTGCCACAGCCGATACAACATTAACTAATAATTCTAATAGCGCATCAGATGCAGCAGAAGAATAGAAAGTAAAGAAACAACAGAATAATATGCAATAAAAAATAGCAGTCAGAAAGAGAGAAACACTTAATTTCTGGCTGCTGTTTTTTGAAATTAGGTTTGGTATATCATTTTTATCATTTATAAGTTTTATCAAGCGCTGCGTAATCATGAGATAATTTAGCTATTTGGGATTAAGTATAAAGTTTTATCGTGCATTATATAATTATGAGTTGTCAGATTATTTTTTTTAATAATAGGCTCTTAAATGTCAATTATTTTACAAAATGCAGAAATAATATTTTTATTACTTTAAATAATTAAAAAATTAATAATTATGCAAAAAACATTGACGAATCTTTCAAATAGTATTATCATATAGAGAAAAGACCGCAAAAAATGAATAAAAATGCAAAAGGTCATGGTGATTTTTTCATTTTTAAGAAGGTTTTGTGGGATTTAATTGAATCAGAGGAGAAAGAAAGATGAAGAAACTAATGTTAACAATGCTTTCTGTTGTAGGTATGATGCTCTTTGTAGCATTGCCAGCGAAAGCGTGTACATCCTACTATGTAGGTAAGGATTGTACAAAAGATGGAACAACAATGTATGGCCGTACAGAGGACTATTCTCCAAAAAAGGATAAGGTTTATAAGGTTATTCAGCCGAAAAAGGTTGGGAAGAATGCGACTTTTAAAGATGAGACTGGTGCAACAACATTTCAGGCTCCAATTAAAGTAGAGACAACGTATCGTTACACAATCTGCCGTGACAGTGAAGGGGCAGAAGACGGATATTTCGGTGAATTTGGAACCAATACAAAAGGTGTTTCTATATCTGCTACTACATCTGCATCTGTAGCCAAGACGGTTGGAAAGTTTGATCCATATGTAGATGCATATGAATCTAAAGTTGGCGGAATTACAGAAGAAAACCTTGCAGATTATGTACTTTGCCAGGCTTCTTCTGCAAGAGAAGGTGTAGAACTCCTTGCAGATGTTATTGATACAGTTGGTGCTGGTGAAGGTGATGGCCTTTTCATCGCAGACCAGAACGAAGTATGGTATTTTGAAATCCTTACTGGTCATAACTACTGTGCCATTAAGATGCCTTCTGACAAAGCAGCAATCATTCCAAACTGTTTTGTGATCAGTGATGTAGACTTAAGCGATAAAGCGAATGTTGTAGCATCTCCTAATCTTGTAAAGCTGGCTAAGAATAATGGATTTTATGTAGCGGCTCAGGATGGAAAGGGTAACATCAACGTAAAACTTTCTTATTCGGGAAAGGGTTATGCAGCCCATAACGCCGACAGAATTCGTGGTGGACAGTATCTTTTAAGTGGTCAGGATAACACAGGTATTTATGATGCAGATTATCAGGATCCTTTCTTTACCTGTAAGAATGTTACTGTAGAGAGAATGTATGAATTAGCAGGATATCGTTACGAAGGCATGAACTTTGGAAGAAACATTTCTTACAGAATTGGAAGCAGAAGAACAGCAGAAGCTCATATTTTCCAGATTAATTCTTCTATGCCAACAGAACTTGCTACCGTACAGTGGTTCTCTATGGCAAGCCCAGACTACTCAACATTTGTACCATTCTATGGAGCATTATTAACAGATGTATCAAAGGCTTATAAAACAGAGGCACAGCAGCCGAACTCTCGTGCCGCTTACTGGATCTTCCGTAACATTGGTTACTTATGTGAAGAGACAAATGACGGTGACGGACCAAACAGAGAGAACTATGGTAAAGGTGTAAAGCAGTTCTATAAAGCTTACATGACAAAGATGGAAGAACTTCAGAAAAATGTAAATGCACAGATGCTTAATGTTTATAAGAATGACAAAAAGAACTTAGAATATTATGCAACAAAACTGGGTATTGCCATCGGCAATGAAACTATGGACTTTGCTAAGGCAATGTACATGGACATCCAGACATGTAAAACAAATGGAACAAAATATGAGACATCAAGCTTAAGCGCAGATGATATCGAATATGATTTATCAATTGTAACAGCACCAGCAAAGAAAGCTGATGACACAAAGCCTGTAACACCGGCTAAGCCATCCGCACCAGCTCGTGTACAGGTAAGGGCAAAAGCATTAAAGGGCAAAAAAGTAAAAGTAAGCCTTAAAAAGACTGCAGAAGCAAAAGGTTATGAAATTGTTTACTCCACAAATGTAAACTTCACAAAGAAAACAACCAAAAAGATTTCTACAAAGAACCTTACAAAAACAATCAAGAAACTCAAAAAGAAAAAGACTTACTACATCAAAGCAAGAGCTTACAAATTAGATGGTAAGACAAAAGTATATGGAAGATGGAGTTTGATCAGAAAGGTGACTATTAAAAAGTAGTTTGCCGCAGGCAAGGGAAGACGCCCTCTGAAAGATAAATAGACCATATTTGTGACTTTAGTCGCTGCAGGTTGAATGTTCGCTTAGACGCTCGCATCCAACCTTTGCTCCGAGGCCACAAATATGGTCTATTTATCTTTCAGAGGGCTGTGCTTTGGATGGAGATGAAGTTATTTATCAAATTAAGTCAAAGACAGCAAGAGGAAGTATCCTTCCTCTTGCGTCTGTTTACCTCCCAAATGAATTAAATTCTTGCACATTTCCTCTTGTTGTGCTATGATTCCCCAAGTGTATTGAACATAAAGAAGAAGGATAATCAGGAATATACTGGTGGGAGAAAAGGAATGAAAGAGAAAGAAAAAGATATTTTTGATAAGATTATGGCATTGCCGGGACTTAATATTTTTGAAGGGTTTTACCAGAAGTATAAAGAGATGCTCCTGTATTTATTTTTTGGAGGAATGACAGCGGTGATCAGTATCGGTTCCTACAGCTATTGTGATGTGGGACTGGGATTTGATCCACTTATTGCAAATATTATTTCATGGATCTTAGCGGTGACATTTGCTTATGTGACAAATAAGGTATGGGTGTTTAGTGTGGAGACACACGGAATGCATGAACTGTTTATAGAGGCTTTTCACTTTTTTACAGGGCGCTTATTTACACTTATTGTAGAAGAAGCGATACTGTTAATTTTTATTAGTAAGCTTCATTTTAACAGTATCGTCGTAAAAGTTGTGGCACAGGTTGTTGTTGTTGTCCTAAATTATATTATCAGTAAGCTTATTGTTTTTCGTGAGAAGGAATAACTTCTGTAACAAAAAGATCGTTAGCATTTACTGAAAAATGAATATCAAAACCTGCGTATTGCATACCGTAGATTCGTTCTGGGTCATGCTGATAGGAAGGGCGCGGGTCTAAGGAGAGGCAGTCTAAGAGAGACTGTCTTTTTTCTTTTGGGATAAGGTGCAGCAAAGCATCTTCGCAGTGGACATTCAGGCGGTGTTCCAGTGCCTTTGTGGAAAAACTTCCCAGAGCATCTGGGTGTGCATCTGCAAAAGAAAGATACGGCTTAATATCATAAATCGGGGTTCCATCTAATAAATCTGCACCGGAAACATAAAGAATGGGGCCTTCTGGAGAGTTTGGAACAGCCTTTTCAAGACGGACACAGGATAATCCGAGCGGATTTGGGCGAAAAGGAGCACGGCTGGCAAATACACCTTTTCGTTTATTGCCACCAAGTCTTGGAGGACGGACAGTCGGTGTCCATTTATCTCTTTGGTTTTTCGAAAATTCCCAAATAAGCCACAAATGAGAAAATTCCTCAATTCCACGGATACAATCACCATTTCGAAATTCTTCCGTAAAAATAATCTTTGCCTGTAAACTATCCACAAGACCACTCTGGCGGGGAATACCGAACTTCTCTGAAAAATCTGAATGAATATAGGCAATCGGCTTTATAGAAAGCATAACCGATGTGTCTTCGCATTTCATAAAATAAACTCCTTACTATTTAATTCATTGACTAACTAACAGACGAAGCCAGGAAACCAAATCCTCTATATTTGTGACTTTCGTCGCGGCGTGTTGAATGTTCGCTTCACTCGCTCGCATCCAACACTTGCTCCCAGGCCACAAATATAGAGGATTTGGTTTTCTGGCTTCTGTTCTGTGGCTGGAGTAGATGAATGAAACAGCAGGTGGAGGATTGGGGGAGTCCTGAAATTTTCTGCTTGCTCTGAAATTATTGATAAATTGCTGTGATAATTGTTAAAAAGAGAGGCTTTCTCTATATTTTTTAGTTCCGTATTTAGCTATTTACGATTATTCTCGAATAAGCAGAAAAACTGGCATTACGTCCTCAAATCCTCTCCCACTATTTCATTCATCTATTGTAGCCACAGCCAGAAGCTAGGAAATTCACATTGTTAGATAACTTTTGTCTTTATCCTCAAATACCACAACCATTATCTTAATTCAAACAAAATCCATCCAAAGACAGCCCGAGAAGAGAATCGATACCCTATATTTGTGGCCTCGGAGCAAAGGTTGGATGCGAGCGGGTAAGCGAACATTCAACCTGCAGCGACTAAAGTCACAAATATAGGGTATCGGTTCTCTTCTCGGGCGTCTGTCTCTTAATGAATTAAATAGTACTATATCATTTTGGGGAGCCGCAGGCAAGGAAGAAAAGTGAATTTACCATAAGATACAAATTGCGAAAAGCAAGGATTTGCGTTATAATAAAAATCAGTATGTCGGGGCAGTCTTATTCAATTTTTGGAAAGAAAACAAGGACTGTAACAGCAAATATAGGAGGATGAAAATGGGAGTTTTGAATAATTTAGTACCAGAAAAAGTTTTTTATTATTTTGAGGAGTTATGTAATATTCCACATGGTTCAAAGAATACAAAGGCGATCAGTGATTATTGTGTTAATTTTGCAAAGGAAAGAGGATTAGCTTATCATCAGGATGCCAGTAACAATATTATTATTTTAAAGAATGGATCTAAAGGATATGAAGATTCTAAGCCAGTGATCATTCAGGGACATCTTGATATGGTCTGTGAAAAAGAAAAAGATTGTACAATTGATTTTGAGAAAGATGGACTTGATTTAGCGATTGACGGTGATTATATTTATGCCAAAGGAACTACTTTGGGCGGTGATGATGGAATTGCGGTGGCAATGGCACTTGCGATTCTTGATGATGATACATTAGATCACCCGCCAATTGAGGCAGTATTTACTGTAGATGAAGAAATCGGTATGCTTGGTGCGGTAGCGATGGACTGTTCTTCTTTAAAGTCACGTCTGATGCTGAATCTCGACTCTGAGAACGAAGGGCACTTCCTTGTAGGCTGTGCTGGCGGAATGATGGTAGAGTGTGTATTTCCAGCAGAGAGAAGACGCTGGAGCGGCAAAGTTGTTTCTGTTCATGTGAATGGGGTTACTGGCGGGCATTCTGGTGTGGAGATTCAGAAACAGGGAGCGAATGCGAATGTAATTCTTGGAAGAGTATTATATGCCTTAAAGAAAAAGGTTGCTTTTAACGTAATCTGTGTGGATGGCGGATTAAAGGATAATGCGATTACAAGAAGTTCCAGAGCAATTCTTATGCTCGCTCCAGGAGAAGAAGAAATTTTTATGGATATCATAAAAGAGCAGCAGGAGATTATTACAAAGGAATATCATAAGACAGATGCTAATATGTCTATTGAAGGTTTCTTAGAAGTTTCTAAAGAAGATGAAGCAAGCGCGGCAGGTAAGATGCCGCTGACAGAAGCTTGTGGTAATGCAGTGATCGCAGCGCTGCGTACATTCCCATGGGGTGTTCAGAAGATGAGCCAGGACATGGAAGGACTTGTGCAGACTTCTTTAAATCCAGGTATTTTAGCAACAAAGGAAGATGAGATTTCTCTTACTTTCTCTGTACGAAGCAGTGTGGCAAGTGAGAAGGAAGAACTTTATGAAAGACTGGTGTGCCTGACAGAGAGTCTTGGAGGTAAGGTAAATCGTTCTAGTGATTATCCTGCATGGGAGTATGTAGAAGATTCTAAACTTCGCATTCTTATGGGAGATACTTACCGCGAAATGTACAAAAAAGAGCCTGTAATGGAAGTGATTCATGCAGGTGTTGAGTGTGGATTATTCTCTGAGAAGATGCCTGGTCTTGACTGTGTGTCTTACGGACCAGATATTTTTGATATCCATACTCCGCAGGAACGTCTTTCCATTTCCAGTACTAAGAGAATTTACGAATATACAGTAGAAGTATTAAAGAGGCTTAAATAGTGGAAAAGCAACATAAGGTGCAGTGTTACGCTGCACCTCTTGAAGGAATTACCGGCTATATTTACAGAAATGCTCATCAGCATATTTTTCAGGGTGTTGATAAATATTTTACACCGTTTGTTACACCAAAGCCGAAAAAAGGGTTAAATACAAGAGAGAAGAACGATATTGCGCCGGAACATAATAAAAATATTCCTGTTATACCACAGATTCTTACCAATAAGGCCGCAGATTTTATCAAGGTAGCAGGGATGATGGAAGAGCTTGGATACAAAGAGGTTAATCTCAATCTTGGCTGTCCATCCGGGACAGTAGTTTCTAAGAAAAAAGGAAGTGGATTTCTTGCAGATTTAGAGGGAATGAAGTACTTTTTTGATGAAGTGTTCTCTCAGGTAAATATAGAAGTATCCGTTAAGACGAGACTGGGTGTGGAGAATCCAGATGAGGTTATAGATTTGATGAACGTTTATAATGCATTCCCGATTTCGGAGGTAATCGTTCATGCAAGGGTCAGAGAAGATTACTACAAAAGGCCGGTCAATCAGGAAGCATTTGCTCAGTGCCTTGCTATAAGCAAACATCCAGTATGTTATAATGGCGATTTATTTACCGCACAGGATATTGAGAACTTGACCGCAAAATTCCCAGACATTAAAGCAGTTATGCTTGGACGCGGAATGATTGCAAATCCACAGCTTACGGAAGTATTTTGTGGAAGGGAAGCACATGGAGATAGCAACAGTGTTGAAAACAGGCAGGAACTTGATTATGTGCGCTGGAAAGCATTTCTTGATGAATTGTGTTATGGATATGAACATATCATGTCCGGCGGAAGGAATGTCCTGTTTAAGTTAAAAGAAGTATGGTCTTATATGATTACATTTTTCCCTGAAAGTGAGAAATATGGGAAAAAGATAAAGAAGGCAAAAACAGTTGAGGAATATCAGAGAATAGTAGATACACTTTTTAGAGAAAAGGGGATAGTTTAATATCCCCGGAGGTGAATGATATGTGGAAAAAAACAACCGCTGTGTTAATGATTTGTATACTTTGCATAAGTTTTTCTTTTCCTGTAAGTAATGCAGCAGAAATATCAGGCACAGCAAGTGATGTTACAAATTACAAGCAGATATCCAGTCTGGTATCCGATACATGGGAAAGCGATTATTTTGAAAAGATGATTATTTCGCCAGGTTCTGATTCGATGGAAAAGGACGGAGAGCAGGAGAGTGTCTCAGATGAATTTAACGTCAGTGTCTCTAAGGCAAAGGAGATAACGAAAACCGAGAATTCTATGGACAGATATCTTGACAGGCAGGATGGAATTTATGAAGTAGAGAAGAATGATAACGGTGATCTGGAAGTGACAGCACCGTATCAGACAAAGAGAATTATTGTAGAGAATGATAATGTAGAAGATACATATGGCGCAAGCCATGTTTATGTAAATAAAGCGGATGGCGAGACTATTTTGCAGTATGATGCAGAAGAAGATACAGAGTCTGCCTTTGAAGCATTAAAGCAGACCTATGGACCGTCACAATGTTATTTAGATAAGGTTGTTTCTTTAGATGAGACAGCTATGGGACTTCCTCTTTCTCAGGAGATTGTGGATGGTGTGGATAGTTATTCCTGGGGTAATGACTATATGGGAATGAGTAAGCTCAAAAAGGAAGCGGCATCTTATGGGTATACACGAAAAGTTACCGTTGCGATTGTCGATACCGGAATTAATACTTCAAACAGGATGTTTAAAGGCCGGACAATTTCTTCGCAAAGTTATAACTTTTTCAATGGAAATAAAAATGTAACAGATGTTTTTGGACATGGTACACATGTAAGTGGCATTATTGTTGATGCCACTCCTGCAAATGTCAGTCTTTTAGTATTACGGGTTGCAAACAGTAAAGGGCAGTCTTCTATGCTTACGATAAAGACAGCGCTGCAATATGCCATTGCCAAAAAATCTGATGTAATTAATTTAAGCATGGGATTTATTGATGCGAATGCAGATTTATATAATTATCTTGATTCCACGATTGATAAGGCGTATGAGAAGGGAATTCCAATTTCCTGTGCGGCAGGTAATCAGGAAACAGGCGGCATAGATGTCCGTTATTGTTATCCGGCAAATTATAGTAAGACGATTGCTGTGTCTGCAATTGATTCCAGCGGACGGTTAGCGAACTATTCAAACAGAGGCAATGGAATAGACTTTGCAGCTCCGGGAACAGGAATTATCAGTGCGGATTATAAGGGGAATTTGACTTTGCGTGCTATGTCAGGTACTTCTATGGCAGCTCCGCATATTACTGCGGCAATTGCATATTTAAAGATGATGCAGCCTAATTTATCAGTGAAGGGTGTCTGCAGGGAACTTGAACTATACTGTAGGAATCTTGGTGCCAAAAAGTACTATGGCAGGGGATGCCCGATTCTGACGAATTTATTTAAAAAGGGCATTACGAATAAAAAGTATATCGTAATCTTAAAGCCAACGCTGAGTTCTGTATCAAATAAAGGCAGTGGAATAAAGGTTACATGGAAGAAAGCTACAGGAGCTACATCTTATTATGTGTATCGAAGAACGAATAATGGAGCCTGGAAACGGAGAGCAGTACTCTCTGCTTCTTCTAATTCTTACATAGATAGAAATGTAAAACAGGGAAAGAAGTATACTTATAAAGTACGGGCCTATAATAATGGAATATTCGGAAGGTTCAGTTCTGAAAAAAAGGTATATCGATTAAAGACGCTTACGAATATCCGGGTAAAAAATACTTCTGGAAGACGGGCAGCCGTGTTGTGGAAGAAAAAGACATACGCAACAACTTATCAGGTAAAATATGCAGCCAATCCGTCTTTTAATAAGGCAAGAAAAGTTTCGGCAAATAAAAAGAACAGCCGTTTAACAACAAAGAAGTTAAAGAAAAAGACATACTATTTCCAGATTCGTTACAGCTACAAAAAAGGCGGTGTAAAAAGCTGGTCTGCCTGGTCTAAGGTGAAGAAAATAAAAATTCGTTAGAATTAAAAATGTAATAAAAATAGAAAACATTACAGAAAGAGAATCAAACCATGAATACGGAAAAAGAACAAAAAGAAATAGAAGAAAAATGGCAGACTGAGCGCTTAGAAAAGCAGATAAACTTTATCCGCGAAATGGATAAGGAGAAGTTTATCGGGAGACAGACATATTTATCCGATGGAAAGCGCAAAGAAAATGATGCCGAACACGCATGGCATCTGGCATTAATGACCTTGCTTTTATCAGAATACGCGAATGAAAAAATAGATACCTTAAAAACGATGACTATGGTGTTATTTCATGATGTAGTAGAAATTGATGCGGGGGACACATACGCTTACGATGAAGAAGGGAAAAAGACACAGGCCCAAAGAGAACAAAAAGCCGCAGAAAGACTTTATGGCCTGCTGCCAGAAGACCAGGGAGCAAAATTAAAAGCTATCTGGGAAGAATTTGAGGCCAAAAACACACCGGAATCCCGCTTTGCCCACACAATGGATAACCTTCAGCCAGTTATTTTGAATGCGGCCACAGACGGAAAGGCATGGAAAGAACATCAAGTACGCCTAAGCCAGTTTATGGGCCGACAGGAAGATACACCAAAGGGCTCCGAAACACTTTGGAGATATGAATGGGAAAAACTCGTAAAACCATTTTTAGAAAATGGAACAATTAGGGGGGATGAATAATTCTGTTCAATGGACAAGGAGACGAAACCGAGAACCCCAATAGCATCCTATCTGTGACTTTCGTCGCTGCAGGCTGAATGTTCGCTTACACGCTCGCATCCAGCCTTTGCTCCCAGGTCACAGATAGGATGCTATTGGGGTTCTCGGTTTC
>QRFC01002498.1_pt1 | contig 13391 bp, 9 predicted proteins | sample 1861061 | NCBI WGS metagenome assembly QRFC01 (sample SAMN09711282, study PRJNA482702) | Human gut metagenome, whole genome shotgun sequencing project.
TTCAATTTCATATGGAAAATGAATAATAAAACTGCTGATGCTACCTGACCAAGTACGGTTGCATAAGCTGCACCTTTCACGCCCATTTCAGGGCAGGGGCCAATACCATAGATCATGATCGGATCAAGGATAATATTTACAACCGCACCGACTACCTGACCAATCGTAGAATAAAGAGAACGACCTGTTGCCTGAAGCAGCTTTTCAAATAAAGAAAAGAAGATAATACCAAAAGAAATCACACAGCATATCCGCAGATAGCTGACTCCCATCTCAAGTACTTCAGGATCTACTGTCTGTGATGAAATGTATGCTCTCACTCCAAAGATACCAAACAATAAACAGACCACATAAATGATCACGCCCAGAAACAGACTGTTACCTGCTACCTTTGCAGCTTTTTTACTGTTACCCTGTCCAAGTGTCCTCGCAAGAAGTGCATTCGTTCCGACACCGGTTCCGATTCCAACTGCCACCATAAGCATCTGAACCGGAAATACCAGTGTCAAAGCATTTAATGCCGCTTCACTGCCCTCTCTCATATTTCCTACAAATGCACTGTCCACAATATTATAGACCGCCTGCAATGCCATGGATAAGATCATCGGGATTCCCATCTGAATCATCAGCTTATTCACCGGCATATCCTTCATTTTGTTGCTTTCCGCCATTTTGTTTTACTCCTCTCTTTTCTGGCACAAAAAAAGTGCACACCCTGTCTTATAAGCTGGACTTACGCTCACAGGCTACACACTTTTTTTCATGACGAATATTATATTTTAAACTTACTGACCGTCCCTTTTATTCCGTAAATGTATATCGTACAAAAGAGCCGTTATTATCTCCTGTTACGATTACAATGTCTCCACTCTCATTACTTGTAGTTTCCAGGATCGGGAATCTTCCATTTTCTTTTACATAAGCTTCCGGGCTGGCTGCTTCTGCCTCTATCAATGTTTTTTTGCTGTATTGTTCTCCTCCACATGGATTTATATCCTCAATAAAAATTTCATACTCATGCATATCTGCTTCCTCCTGAAATTAATTTTGTAAAGGCGAGTAACGTATATTTTGCTTTTCTGCATGATTACGCCACTCGCCACTATCTTTATTATAAAACTATTTTATTCTGGTTGCAAAAGCAGTTTTTACTAAAAAAGCACCTTCTGTTTTTAGTCATTATTACCACAGCAGAATGCGATTCTAAATCTCTTAAATGCTTTTTCATAAATTATCCAGAATGTATTCCATCTGCCTCTCTTTTGTCTTCATTCCCATTTTTTCATAGAATTTTTCTGCGGAAGTATTTCCTGACCATACATTTAATGTCACTTCATAGCAGTGCATTTTCCTGGCTTCTTTTTTTACATGCTCAAACAAGCTTTCACCGATATGCTGACCTCGTGCCTGCTGGTCAACGCATAGATCATCTATAAAAAGCGATTTAAACTGCACCATATTATTTGAGAAAGGCTGTTTCTGCAATTGACAAAAGGCATACCCTACACAAACATCAGACTCGTTCACTGCAACATATATCGGTTTTTCTTTATTTTTCAAAAGCTCTGTTAATTCTTCTACTGTATATTTTGTTGTACCAGGAATAAAAATATCTGGTCTTATATCTGCATGGATCTGCAGCACCTGTCCTAATAGCTCTATAATTCTTGGAATATCTTTTTCTTTAGCTTTTCTGATAATCATGTTTCGCTCCTCCATTAAATCAATCAAAATCTCTGGTAATATTTGTGAGCCATTTGCCTCTGAAATAGTGAATAAATACCACAGGCATTTTTTCGAACTCATCCAGAGTCATTACAAAGTACACCCAGATTGGAGGCAATTTTAAAACATATGCGGCAAGGAAAGTAAGCGGCACTGCAACAAGCCACATAAATATGGAATCTATGATCATTCCAAATCTGGAATCACCGCCACCTCTGAAGCATCCGCAGATAAGGCAGGTATTGATACCTTCTCCCACAAGACGCCAGGTTGTCATAATTATAAAAATGCCAAGATAATAAATGGCCGTCTCTGTCAGTTTATCCCGATAGAAATCCAGTATCAAAGGACGAAGTGCCAGAATAATAACGCATCCGACCAGACTTACAACCATTGTTATCCTGAGCATGCGCTTTCCATATTCTCTTGCTGTATCAATGTTATCTTTACCCAGTTCCTGGCTGACAATGATGGTAGTCGCATTGGCAAAACCACGACAGGCGATCGCACCAATATTTACCACCATGACAGCAACTGCATTTGCGGCAACCATATCATCGCCAATATGGCCGAGTATTGCTGCGAATGCTGAGCTGGCAAAACTCCAGACAACATCATTTATTACAGCCGGGGTGGCAATTTTCATAAAGTCCTGGAACAGAATACCTGATTTCGTAAAGAAGTATTTGATCCGGAATCTGACATCGGAACTTCTTAATGAATAGATGAGGCAGATCAGTACTTCTGTGATTCTGGCAATGACAGTACCAAGAGCCACACCGGTAACGCCAAGCTTTGGAAGTCCAAACAGACCAAAGATAAAGGTCGCATTACAAATTACATTGACACAAAGCGAAACAATGTACGTGACAGATGGCAGCATTATTTTTCCGATACTTCGAAGGGCACTCATAAAAACCTGAGAAAATCCCATAAACATAAATGAAAATGAAATTACCCTTAAGTATTCACTGCCGGCAGCAATCGTATCCGGACTGCTTGTAAAGATCTTCATGATCGTAGTTGGCATAGAAAAGGAGATCACGAAAAACACGAGGGAAACGATCAGTGAGATTCGTTCCGCCAGGCCGAGAATTCTTTCTACAGTCTTTTTATCACCTTTTCCCCAGTACTGTGCACATAAAACTGAAGTACCCGTGGCCATGCCATAATATAAACAGAAAAGAATAAAAGTATACTGGTTCGCAAGGGATGAAGCCGCCATGGCAGTCTGGCTTACATATCCAAGCATTACCGTATCGGCAATGTTTACCAGAGTTCCGATCAGATTTTGGATCATGATCGGAAAAGCTAGTTTTGATGCATGTTTCAAGAAATCTTTTTTATTTAACATACATGGTTTTTCCTTAGTTCTTAGTATTCATAACCAATTGTATCATACTCCTTCAGAAAATACATTAATATGGTGGAAAAAATCAGCACTACCACTTTTCAGGAACCTATATACTCTCAAAATATCCAACAATTCCTATATAACCATCTTTCTTTAAAGGAGACCATAGGGTGTGCAGCTTCAGAGCACACATCTGCCTTTTGTTCTCTACTTTTGCCATTACGTGCAATGAAACCTCTTTATTCTGTATTGATGTCTGATCCAATAGATTACTGACTTGTCGTATATCTTCTCTGTTTACTTCAAACACATTAGATATATCGTACTTCGGATCATTTCTTTGACATATTATCTGCTGTTTTTCATTCATTACACTAAGCTGACCTGAAATGACATTGTATTCAATGGAGGTTTTTCCACTATTCGTTTTAAAAAACTCAATCTTTTCCTGCATAAGCTTAATGACACGCTGGGAATAATTTTTACGGGGTAAAGACTTTTCCCTAAGTATTTCATCAGAGAGTCTCTGCGCTTCATAATACTGTTTATTATCATCTGGTTTATTAGTAAACATTCTGGAAAATTGAAGGCTGAGTTCTTTCAGACATTTAAGAAGAACTGGATTAAACTGTCCACACTGCCCATCCAGGATCATTCGGATTGCTGTATCATGATCAAATGCTTTCTTATAACATCTTTCACTGGTAAGTGCATCATAAACATCGACTATCGATACAACCTGTGCAGAAATCGGTATTTCTTCACCCTTCAGTCCATCCGGATAACCTTTTCCATCCCATCTTTCATGATGCCATCTGCAGATTTCCCATGCAGTATGCACCAATGGTTTATCCTTTGGGAAGCGCATATCCCGGATCAGGGATGCGCCTATCTCACTGTGGGTTTTCATAATCTTAAACTCTTCATCCGTCAGCCTGCCCGGTTTATTCAGTATTTCTTCCGGAATACCCACTTTACCGATATCATGAAGGGAGGATGCAGTTGTAATCAAAGCAATATCTGCCTCTGTCAGAGGATAAGCATCTGTTACTTTTACCAATTTTCTTAACATCATTTCCGTTGCTGTTTTAATATGCAGAATGTGCTCACTGCTTTCGCTGTTGCGAAATCCCAGTACATTACTCAAAATTCCGATCATAATATTGTTGTTTTCTTCTTTTTCATAAACCTGGTCTACAACCACATTTACCAGACGCTTTTGGTTTGCATAAAGTGCCAGTGTATTCTGGACTCTTTTCTTTACGATAACAGAGTCAAAAGGCCGTGTAATATAATCGGTAATACCCATCTCATAGGCTTTACGCATAGTATCAACAGATTCTTCAGAGGAGATCATAATAACTGGAGTTTCATCGATCCATTGGAAACGGTTCATCCATTCTAGGACTCCAAAACCATTCATCTGTGGCATGTTGATATCCAACAACATCAGGTCAATCTCCGGATTTTCTTCCACTATCTGGATTGCCTGATTTCCATTTTCAGCTTCCAGATAATTATAAGTTTCTCCGAGAATCTCCTTCAATATAACCCTGTTAAATTCCGCATCATCCACAATAAGTATTTTTTGTCTTTTATCCATTATGATCCCTTCCTCTTATACCTTCATTAATATAGTTTAGTGAACATATCCTGAAATTGTTTTTATCACTTTCTCCGGCACAACCGGCTTTGACAGTTTCATGCTGCGAACTGTCCTCGGCTGTCAAAACGTACATCTGCTGCCTAACCCAGCAGATTGTCATGTAAGGTACTGATCAATTCTTCAATAACTATTGGCTTGGATAAGAATCCATCCATGCCACATTCCAGGGCTTTCTTTCTGTCCTCATCAAAGGCATTGGCAGTCATGGCAAGGATTGTAATCCCCGCCAGTGCCGGGTTATCCAGGGCACGGATTTCCTTAGTGGCTTCATATCCATTCATTACCGGCATCTGCACATCCATCAGCACCAGATCATAATTACCCGGAGTCGAATTCTTAACTTTCTCCACTGCCTCTGCTCCATTTTTGGCAGTATCAACCAGGAATCCATATTCATTAAGGATCTCCACCGCAATTTCGCTGTTCAGCTCATTATCTTCCACAAGCAATATACATCTGCCTCTGAAATCCGAACCTGCTTCCGGAAGAATTGAATCTTCTGCTCCAGCCTGACTCTGACCGATAGCAGTCATCAAGGTTTCTCGGATATCTGACATAAACAGAGGTTTCGCACAGAAAGCAGTCACACCTGCTGCTTTGGCTTCTGCTTCGATATCTGACCAATCATAAGCAGTCAGGATAATAATCGGTGTATCGTCACCAAGGCTGCGGATCTGACGCGTAACTTCAATTCCATTCATATCCGGCAGACACCAGTCAATGATATACGCATGGAAGGCATCTCCCAGTTCCATAGACTGCCGTGCACGGAGAACAGCTTCCCTGCCGGAAAGTGTCCATTCTGAGCGCATTCCAACCCTCACAAGCATTTTTGTCACGCTGTCACAGGTATCGAAGTCATCATCTACAACCAGTGCCTTAAGGCCTTCCAATTCTGCAATTTTCTCTATACGGTGCTGCTCAGGCTGAATCCGGAATGGCAGACGGACAATGAATTCAGTACCTTTGCCCTGTGCCGTCTGAACCTCAATGGTACCGCCCATCATATCCACAATATTCTTGGTGATTGCCATGCCAAGTCCTGTACCCTGAGTCCTGCTGACTGTGGAAGTACGCTCCCTCTCAAAAGGAGAAAAGATCTTCTTCACAAATTCCTGACTCATACCGATTCCGTTATCCTTTACCCGGATCTCGTACAGTGCACTGCCTTTTGCTGTCCCCGGTAACTGCTTCAGCCGGACAGAGACAGTTCCTCCTGCAGGAGTAAACTTAACCGCATTGGACAAGAGATTCAGAAGTACCTGGTTCAGTCGCGTCTTATCACAATAGACATCCTCATTTGTAACATCCATTGCATCCATATAAAGCTCCAGCTGCTTCGCATGGATCTGCCCGCTGATGATCGTCTTCAGGTCATGAAGCACATCCGACAGACTGACCTCCGTCTCTTCCAGATGGATCTTTCCACTCTCAATCCGGCTCATATCCAGGATATCGTTGATCAGTGAAAGCAGATGGTTGCTGGAGGAAAGGATCTTGCCCAGATAATCCCGAACCCTTTTCTGATCATCAATATTACTTACAGCCAATGTGGTAAAACCGATGATCGCATTCATTGGTGTACGGATATCGTGAGACATATTAGAAAGGAAAGTACTCTTCGCCTTGTTTGCTGTCTCTGCCGCACGTACTGCCTCAGAAAGTGCCTGATTCATTTTCCAGTCATCGGTACGGTCCGACATAACCAGGATATATTTCTTTTTCCCGTTTACTTCACTGCACATTGCAATATTATGGAACCAGCGTTTTTCCCCTGTTTTCAGATGAATATATTCCAAATCCCATTCCTTCTGCTCATGAACCTGGATCTCCTCCAGATAATTTTTCTCCGCATCTCTGGAATTCTCGGGATCCAGTTTCCCAAGGACACAAATATCCTTCCGGATCTGTTCTGCTGTAATACCCAGCAGCTTTTCCGCATTCGGGCTGACATAATCTGCCTGATAGGTTTTGACATCCAGCATCAGGAAAACGTCATCCACGTTCATTGAAAGCTTTTGGAACAGTTCATCACGGTACAGGATCTCCGTATCCTTTTTCCTGAGGTTCGTTCTGCCTTTTTGAATAATAAAACTGATAAGTAATGCGGCAATGCAGAATACAACCACACTGACAAGGAGTATCGTACTACGCTGCAGACTGTTCATACTGGCATTGACGATATCTGCCTGGACAAGTCCCAAAAACATCCAGTCCTGGATATCCGCTTTTTCATAGACCAGATAATAGTTTCTTCCATCCAGATCCAGCAGCATCGCGTCAGTACGTCCTGCTTTAAACTTCTCTGAAAGTTCATTGACCTCTTTTTCAGACATATCAGAATGCTCTCTCAGAACACCGAAAAAATTATACACATTCCCCCATGTTTCAGAAGAATGATCGACCACAACACGGCCATTCGGATGAACAACAAAACTCTGGGCATTTCCATCGAAAGCAGAAATATCCAGTACATCTACGATATCAGAGTTTTCATAAGCAATGGCTATGGCATCATATTCAAATCCCTGATAAGTTCCGTGAGCCTTAGGAGTGGCAAAAACAAGCAGCTGAGATTTTCCGGGAACTGATGCATTCGCAATAACATCATTTCCCTGCCGGATCTCCTCTTCAATATTTTCCTGTAATCCAAGGTACCCGGTTTCCCCTGTTGGCATCTTATAGTTCCCGTCGGCTGACAGAAAAAAGAATTCCAAAAAGCCGGTATCCCCCTGCGCTTTCTTTATATAATCACGAATTTCATCTTCACTGGATGTATTCTGCAGATTCTCTCCCCACATATGAAGATAGGTCAGGTTTTTCTCTGTCAGTTCCCTCAGCATATTATCAGACTGATGAAAAACTTCCGTCAGATGAGAAACACTTTCCTCATAAACAGTTTTCGACACAAATCCAAAATATCGGAAAACCATCAAAGCAATGCACACAAAACCAGCTATAAAGACAGCTATCTTTAATCGTTTTCTCATGACAGGTTTCTTTCTGTCTTTACTATGTTTCCTAATATCCATTCTTCTCACCTCAGAGTCATGTAGTCTTCTGGCTCTGCAAGAATGGCATCACCATCTGAAACATATGCTGTCCATGTATCATCCACAGAAATATCTCCTCCATCAAATACAATGTTTTCATCTGTGGGATAAGCTTCCATGTGTTTTGGTATTGCAAGACAGGTTACTGTAAAAGTATCATTGTCCTGAACTTTTTTTCCATCCATTGTAACGTTGCTCAATGTATAGCCATCATCTGTTTCTTTGATTTCCACGGAAATACCGCTGAACACAGGCAATGAGCCTCGGTTAAACGGAATAAATCCGCCCTCATAGCCTTCTACAAAATTTTTAACCGTCTCTTTCAGTTCAGCTCCACTCATCTTGCTGCTGTAAGCCGACAGACTGTTTGGCATGATCATGTCGCCTGCCATTTTTTCAGTATATCCAGCTTTCAGCACGTTTCCCGTAAAGCTGTTTCCAGTTGCGATCAGCACATCTGATCCATAAATGCCGCGCAGAGTGTTTGCCATAACTGAATATGCCGCATTGCCCCCACTGCTATGAAAACGATTGGAATAGGATTTCTGCGAATCCAACACGATATTCTCCGAAATAGCTTCTTCCTCAAGAAGCTGAGAATTAAACGACTGATATGCCTGCTCTGCATTGTACTCTCCTGAGATCATCTTTGAAACCACATCCTTGGAAACGGAGAAAAAGTCATTTGATGCAATGCGGATATACATATGATTTTCTTCGATCACGGATTTCACATCTTTCAGATATTCCGTAAGCTGCATATCCACATCCTGACTGTAGCTTAACAGATCCTGTCCATCACTAATGATCCGCTCCTGCGCATCCTCTGAAAGCATTGTGCTCAGCACCTTCATTGCTTTCTTTCGACGTGTCTCATCCTGTGTCAAATCGCGGTTTAAAGCCACCTGGAAGTATGGCGTAGTCATCAGCCACTTTTCACCGTTCTCCTGAAAGAATGGAAGAAAAGTTGTGTTAATGCCCTGATCCTGAAACATTTTTACACCGGCAGAGGTTCCAAAGTACATGGCAAGCTTGCCACTTTGATACATCTCAACTATATCATCATAATTCATATCCATATCATCCTGACTCAGACCGGTATCCTGGATGAACTGCTCCATACGTTCAAAAGCCTTTGGCCAGACAGTACTGTCCAGACCTTCTCTCTTTGTATTATCCGGATCACTGTAGGCAGTACGCCACTTTCGTCCGTCCACGGAAGACAGTTCTGATGCTGACAGACCTTGCAGTGTTTCCATACAGGTATAATCATAATAATAATCTGCTGTAAACCCACGAATCCCCACTTTGTCAAATGCCTGGCAGGCAGAGACAAAGCTTTCATAATCTGTTGGAAGAGGGATATCATACTTTTCAAAAAGATCTTTGTTCACTACAAAACCATGCGCATCCGCACACACCGGAAGCCAATTTACGCTTCCATCCTCATTCATAAAATTGCTGAGGTAGGTATCATAGACAGCACCTGCCACATTGGTTGTGGAGAGATCCATCAGACTGTCTTTCAGTGGACTCGCATCATGCAGTGAAAAACGACAGCAGGTTATAATATCCGGCAGTCCACCGTTTTTCTTCAGAAATTTGTAGAAATCCAGATCGTTATTACCTACGACAAATTCAACATTGATGTCCGGAAGCTGCTCCTGGATGTATGGTGCATATTTTTCATACAGGTTTGTGCTCCATAAGTACACCGTGATTGTTTCTGCATCTTCTTTTTCCGTACTTTTACCGCCACAGCCTGAAAGAAGTGATATGCTCATCACCATCATTAAAAGTACAGCCAGCACTCTGTTCCATTTTTTCTTTTTCATTACGAATCCCCCTTCTGAGATTGTTTCCCACTAGTACACCAATTCATGAATTATCTTTACCAGTAGTTTCATATCAATAGGCTTAGAGATATGTTCATCCATTCCTGCTTCTTTTGCTTTTATTCTGTCCTCCGTGAACGCATTTGCTGTCATTGCAATGATCGGTATCGTCTTTGCATCCTCTCTGTCCATAGAGCGGATCATCTTCGCTGCTTCATAACCATTCATGACCGGCATCATAATGTCCATAAGAATGACATCAAATTCGTCAGGCCTGCTTTTTTCAAATATCTCAACAGCTTCCTGTCCATTCCATGTTTTTGTCACAACTGCGCCTTCATTCTGAAGCATAAACTCTGCAATTTCCATATTCAGTTCATTGTCTTCTGCCAGAAGAATATGCAGTCCCTTTATAGATTTTTCGGATACATCCTTCTGTCCTTCACGTTTATCCGCATCCGGATCTATTTTAAACGGAACCCGGAGCACAAATGTCGTTCCTATGCCTTCTGCACTTTCAAAGGTAATCGTTCCACCCATTTTCTCAATCAGTTTCTTTGAAATCGGCATTCCCAGACCTGTTCCCGCAAATTTTGTGCGGCTTCCTGCATGTTCCTGTGCAAATGGTTCAAAAATATGTTTTTGGAACTCTTCTGCCATTCCGATTCCGGTATCCCGACAGACAAATTCCATCGTCGTCATTTCCGGCTGTTCAGATGGAATTTCAATGCAGCTGATATAGATATGTCCGTTTTCTCTGTTATATTTCATCGCATTGGACAGAATATTCATCATCACACGTTTCACATACCCCGGACTTCCGATAAGATTCCGGTGTATGATTTCTTTTTTCTCCCACTCGATCTGAATATTCTGTTCTGCAGCGATCTGTTCGATCACAATAAGTACTTCCTTAGAGATTTTGCTCAGATTAAACGGTGTTTCTTCCAGAACGATTTCACCAGACTCAAGCTTACTCATATCCAGGACATCGTTTACCAGTTCCAGCAGCAGATGGGAGGCCTCTTTAACCTTTGTCCTGTATTCCGTCTGTTTCTCCATATCATCTGCATAATGATCTGCCATATTGACCATGCCACAGATTCCATTGATCGGAGTCCGGATATCATGGCTCATCCTCTGAAGAAACTCGGTTTTTGCCTCATTGGCGGCTTCTGCCTTTTTTGCAGCTATCAGAAGTTCTGCTTTATATTTTTCATCTTTTTCCTGTTCCAGCTTCTGGTGTGTCAGATTGGTTTTATATGTCCAGAGCCAGAATATACTGAATATCAGAAAATAAAGAAAAATAATGCTTATCACACTTAATGGAAGATTATGAAATACTTCCGTATCCGGAAGATATGCATAAATATAATAATCACGCTGCTTCAGCATAATTCCATAACATCCGGTTCCTTCGTTTTTCAAGTGAAAAATGTGCTGACTGTCTGTATGCTTTTTCATTGCCTGAACAACTTCGTTGTCGGCTGTATTTTGCCCCAACAGACTCTCATCATTGCTGGCAACAACTGTCCCGTTGTCTGCAACAATAATTGTTCCATCTTTCTGGACACTATAGCCGTTTAAAAGGCCCTGTATCGTCAGGGTATAGTTTCTGACAAATTCAGGAGATGTATAATAGTAGATTGCAACAATCCCCGGTGCATCTTTTCTGGCACAGGCTGCAATGTCGATACGTGACCCGTCTTCTCTGGTAAATCGTTCCGAATAAGATCTTTCTTCATATCCGGCAAAATCCATAATAATATCCTTTTGCAGGTATTCCGTAATCTCATCGGTCAGAGATTCATCCATGCTGTATTCACAGTCCGTCTTTCCTTCTGCATTCAGTACAATGATACCATCCACCCAGAGAGTCTGCAGGTTTCCTTTCAGGAACTCCTGGCTCAGCTGACCACCGTTTTCTGTTTCCATGTTAATATTTGTACTCATTTGTCTGGCACTTTCAATCGCCCGAAGAAGACTTTTGGATTCCGAAGATTCATTATAATGGGTATAGGTGGAGCACTGCACTTTGACATAATTTACAATCTCCACCATTCTTTTCTCTGCTTCTGCCTTTTCCGCATAAAAGAAATAAAACAGTGCGACTGCAGCCACACAGATTCCAATCAGACCGCCGACCAGCTGGATTCGTTTTTCTTTTTTCTTTCTCTTAATATCCAAGATCATCCACCTCCAGATACTTCTGGGGATCATCCAGATATTTTTCAACGATTTTCAAGCTCGTGCCATCCTGACGCATTTCTTCCAGCGTCTGTTCCATCTGTTCACAGATTCCTCTGTCATCATCTTTGGCAAAAGCAACACCTATTCCGGTAAGCATCAGAGGTTCTTCCAGGATACGGAAGCTTGCATCATAATCTTTCATATACTGGACAATAGATTCCTCATGTACGGCAACTGCATCTACATATCCTTTCGCAAGAAACGTATAAATCAGCTCTCTGTGTCCAAGGCTGATCAGATTTTCCAGTTTGGGAATTCTCTCATCCGTCCTGTCCAGAAAGATGCCTTCCGGTTTGGTTGTAGACTGGACGGCAAGATTCTTTCCCTCCAGATCACTCAGTTTATAGATATCACTACTTGCATTTACAGCAACCACCTGGCGGCTTGCTATGTATGGTCCTGCCCAGCGGTAATCATCAAGACGCCCTTCCATGGAAAAGCAGCCCATGATACAGTCAATTTCTCCGCTCTCCACCAGTTCTTTTTTCTCCTCCCAGTCAATCTGGACAACATCCACCTGATATCCCATTCTTTTGAAAGCTTCTGTAGCCAGTTCTACATCGATTCCTGTCGGGATTCCATCTTCATTCAGATAATTGTATGGTGGATAGTTATCGCTGCCGAGCGTGATGACCGGCTTTTCGGTTTCTTTTTTACTGCTGTCTGTGTTTTTACACCCTGTCAGGGTGACCGCTAAAATTCCTGCAAGCAGAATGCCTGCAATCACTCTTTTTCCTTTCATTTTCCTTCTATTCCTAACTATCCTTTTCCTTTCATTTTCTGTTGATAAGTCATTCCTCAAAAAAAGCACTGTCAGACAGACAGTGCACCTCATTTTATGCAACTGGCTGCCATTTTACAGGCCCTATAGCTTTGCGTCCCAGACTTTCATCTGGTTTGCCGATTATTTTCTATTATAGTTTTCACAAAAAGCTAATTTTATAACATCCCAGTATCTCACCATGTGCGAACAAAACTTCACCACACTAATATTTGAAAAGATAAAAAAGAGAACAGCTGATATATATGTATAGGTATATATTCGAACTGTTCTCCTGCTTCTGCAAAAGTCATTTTCGTTTATATTTTTAATGATATCACGGACATTTATATTTGTCACGGGAAAGTTTGCTGAATACTGTCATACACATATTCTTTGTTACTGTTCACTCCGTTCACAGTAACTTCTTTTCTTCTTTTGAACCATTTTTTCTACTATGATGCAATATTCAAAACCGTGCACACCGGTGTACCTTCCAGATATTCTACTGTGACCTTGTCACCCTCCTGAAGTGTTACCACCTGAAGGAAATCCTGAACCGGTACATCAAAAATCTCTTCATGATCATTCAGCACCAGATAGAAATGAGAGTTTCCATCAAGAACACTCTGTGCGATTCTCCGGATCGTACCTGTCATCTTTTTGGAGTCACCCGTATTCCCTGCTGTAATACCATTGGTATTTAACAGCTTTATATACGCATCCTGACATGCCGATACTGTATCTC
>QRFC01002507.1_pt1 | contig 13325 bp, 9 predicted proteins | sample 1861061 | NCBI WGS metagenome assembly QRFC01 (sample SAMN09711282, study PRJNA482702) | Human gut metagenome, whole genome shotgun sequencing project.
CGTACATAAATTATCTGTGAGTATGAACTATCTTTCGATGTTTTCTGTTTTATAAATAAGAATTTTAAAATGAAAAGCCTTATGAAAACAAGAAAACAAAAAGAAACAGGTGAAAAAGAAGTGCACTTGTTAGAGCAAAAAGGATATGAAAGAATGGTGAATGAGATTGTCCCCGTTCAACAAGCGGAAGCATATCGCAAGCCAACTAATAAAGCGGTCAAAGAGGCGGTTAAGGAGTTAAATCCCGATACAAATAGTCTGGGTAGTAGAGGATAAGTAATTCCTCTACTACCCAGACTAATCATCGTATTAAAGGATTCGGGAGGCTTTCGGTGGTTCTCATTTAGGGAAAGTAAGAATAAAACAGCTTCCTTTCCCTATTTCTGATTTTACGTTAATACTTCCGTCATGCAAAGTCATGATCTGTTTGCACAGGCTCAATCCGATGCCCGAACCGGATGTTTTGGTGGTGAAGAAAGGAATGAAAATATCTTCCAGCATATCGTGGGGGATGCCCGGCCCGTTATCCGTTACTTCTATCAGGGTCGTGGTGCCGGGTTGTTTTACCGTGAGTGAGATTTCACCGTTATCCTGTCCTTCCAATGCTTCCATCGCATTTTTCAACAAGTTGATCAAGACCTGTGAGAGCAGTTCTTCATCGGCATTGACTGTTATTTCGTCCTGGCAGAGGTAAACAGTCAGACCGATCTGTAAACGTTGCAGGTCCGACTGGAACAGCAGTTCGATGTTGCGTACCTGGCGGGAGAGGGAGAACGGATTGGGATTGGGAGCCTGCAACCGTGCCAGTTGGCGGTATGAATTGGTGAAGTTCATAAGGCTCTGTCCCTGGCTCTTGATCGTATCCAGTCCGCGGACCGTCTTCCGGATGGTGGCGTCGTTGATCTCGTCGCAGCTTTTCGTCGTGTCGTTGCTCCGGTAATAGGAGAGGAGCGTGCCTGAGAGGGAGACGATCGGAGCGATCGAGTTCATGATCTCGTGGGTCAGGACGTGCATCAACTTGTCGTATGCCTCGTATTCTTTCCGTAACAGTTCGCGTTCGAACTCTTTCTGCTTGCTCTCCGTCATCAGGCGGTGGATGCGGTTGAATGCCGTATGCAGGCGGCGTTGTTCTTCCGGTCCGCTGTTTTCGGGGAAGTAAAGCATCGACTCATTGTCTTCGATGGCATCGAGGAACAGTTGGATACGGCGGTTCGATGTATTGAGGAAATAGACGAGGATCCCGACCAGCCATAAGGCGATCAGTAGGGTGACGCATCCCAGTATGATGGCTTTACCGGTGATAATACCCGTTAGTCCCACGCCGGTAACAAGGAGGATGAGCGCGACCTGGAAGACTATCTTCAGATAGATGCGTGTGCTGAACATTCGTTTCACAGGTTGAACCGTTTTAGTTTGTTATATAAGGTCTGCCGGCTTACCCCCAGTTGCTCGGCGGCAGCGGTCAGGTTGCCGTCGTTCTGGGTAATAGCCGCCTCGATCGTCTTGCGTTCCACTTCTCCCAGGTTGGGGGCATCGGAGAACGAGACGGATTTTCCGGGACGGATAAAGAGGTCGGCGGCACGGATTACATTTTTCTCGGCCAGGATCACTGCTTTCTCGATGGTATGTTGCAGTTCGCGTATGTTGCCCGGCCAGTCGTAACGTTCCAGTTTGGCGGCTGCCTGTGGATGGATAGTCAGACCAGGCTGGTTGTACAGGGCCGTATACTTTTTCAGGAAGTAGTCGATGAAAAGGGGAATATCTTCCCGGCGGTTCCTGAGAGGCGGTATCTCTATTTGTATGGTGTTGATGCGATAGTAGAGATCCTCCCGGAAAAGAGATTGCTTCACCAGTTCCGGCAGGTCGCGGTTGGTGGCGGCGATCAGACGTATGTCGATCGGGATTTTGCGGTTGCTTCCCAATCGGGTGACTTCGCGGTTCTGCAGGGCGGCGAGCAGTTTGGCTTGCAGGCCGACCGGGAGGTTGCCTATTTCATCCAGAAACAGGGTGCTTCCGCTGGCAGCCTCGAATTTACCCGGCCGGCTTTCGCGGGCATCGGTAAAGGCACCTTTTTCATGTCCGAACAGTTCGCTTTCGAAAAGGGATTCACTGACAGCTCCCATGTCCACGTTGATCATTTCCCGGCGGCTGCGGAGCGACAGGCGGTGTATTTCTCGGGCGAGCATTTCTTTACCTGTACCGTTCTCGCCGGTGATAAGGATGTTCGCATCCGTTTTGGCAACCTTGGTCACGACCTTGATCAGTTTCATCATAACGGCGGAGTGGCCGATGATCATGGCTGGTTCCGCAGGGCGGTCGGGTCGGTTACGATCGGTCTTCTGTTTGACCTTTTCCCGTTCTACGGCTTGTAAGGCGGCGTGTATCTTTTCGAGCAGGACTTCGTTGTCCCAGGGTTTGAGTATAAAATCAACGGCTCCGCTTTTCAAGGCTTTGACAGCCAGTTCCACATCTCCGTAGGCGGTAAGCATGATGACCGGCAGTTCGGGGGCTATTTCCTGGATACGGCGTAGCCAGAACAGGCCTTCGTTTCCGGTGTTTACGCCTGCGGAGAAATTCATATCTAGAATGACAAGGTCGACCGGCATCGTATCCAGCACGGATAAGATGCTGTTCGGGTTGGAGGCGGTCTCTACCCGTTCGAATTCATCTTCCAATAATAATTCGAGCGAAGTCAGTACACTTTTATTATCATCTACAATGAGAACTGTTCCGGTTTGCATACGATTAATTTTTCCGTAAAGGTATCGGCTTCCGGGGTACTTTGCAAATGAGCGTCAAAATATTTGACACTAATAACAGGATAATATAACACTATAGTCCTAATCCGATTAGCACTCGTATGCTAAGGCAGTCAACACAGTAGTGTTACCTCACCAGCACTACTGTGTTGGTCCCGTATCCGACATAGAAGCAGGGCCTGTTCTTTTATGATTGACACATCAGCGTCCATATTTTTGACAATCGGGCGTCCATATATTTTACACTTTGCGAGGCTGTTTCTTTTGTGGAATATGATAATCAGTCAGTATGAAATGTGGCACGCCTTTTGCTTTTACATGTACATGATGAAAATGCAAATAACAATTAAATATGGATGGAGGTTAGCCTGCCTGTTGCTGTTTGGTTCGGTAGTGGGAGCAGGTGCACAGGAATCCTGGAGTGTCGACTCTTGCATGCGCTATGCGCTGGAGAGGAACCTGGCACTGAAAAACAGCCGGTTGGATACCCGTATCGCTCGCGAAGACTTTACGGCGGCGATAGGAGATTTCCTGCCTTCGGTCAGTACCAGCGGGGCTTTCGGGAAACGGATGGGACGTTCGGTTGACCCGAAAACGAATTTGTATACCACCTCTTCCTTCGTGGAAAGTACGCTGGGAGTCGATATATCATTGCCTGTTTTCGACGGGTTCAAACGTATCAACCGGGCACAGTTCACCCGGCTGAACAGGCAACTGAGCAGCGTTGCCGGAAAAGCGGAGGAGAACCGGGTGGCTTTCGAGGTGATGGATGCTTATTATGTATATATCTTTGACAGAAAGATGAGTGCCCTGGCTGCCGAACAACGTAAGCTAAGCGAGCGTTACCATGAGCAGATGCTTGAATATGTGGACCTCGGCCTTCGTTCACCCTCTGACCTTCAGGAGGTGAAAGCCCGTTTGCAGAGCGATATTTATCAGGAGACGGTGAAGAAGAAGACGGAGCGTCTTTCTTTTCTTGCACTAAAAGAGTTGTTGCAGATGCGCGATTCGGACTCTTTATCCGTTAGTGACAGAGAGGGGGATGACGGTGAGTTGCCGCTTCTTGCCGGTTATTCGGCTCCGGAAGTGTATGCAGAGTCGGAGACTACGCTTCCCGAGTTCCAGATGATGGATTTGCGGGAACAGGCGTCGCGAAAGTCGCTTGCCATCGCGTCGGGAGCTTTCTCGCCTTCCATCCGGGCGGATTTCAGTCTTTATTCGAGTTACTATGACACGGAACGCGATGCGGACGGGCACATCTCCTCGTTTGGGCAGCAGATGAAAAACAATTGGAACAAATATATCGGTCTGCGGGTATCTTTCCCTATATTCAGCGGTTTGTCCCGCTTTACGGCAGTCAGGAAAGAGCATTTCCGCCTGCAACAGATAAGGAATAACAACGACCAGCAACGAATATCCTTATATAAGGAGATAGAAGATGCCTGCCTTTCCTTACAGGCTTCGGCAGAGGAATATCACCAGGCGAAACTGCAATTGCAGGCAGCTGCGACCACCCTCAAAGAGAACGAGGAGAAGTGGGAGGAAGGGATGGTTTCCGTCTTCGAACTGATGGAGAAGCGTAACCTGTATATCCAGGCCAAAGCAGAACTGGCCCGTACCCGGCTGCAATATGACCTGAAACACCGGATGGTCGAGTTCTACCGTACCGGTTCATTTTTAGTAAAATAACAACAAAGAACAGATATGAATAACAACATGGACACCCCTATCGAACGGAAATCCCGTTTGAAGAAGAAACATCTGTATGCGATGGCAGGAGGCGCTTTCCTCCTGGTCTGCCTGCTTTACTTTATTTTCCGCGATACCTCTTCCTCCATGAAAGTGGACAAGGAACGGCTGACCATCTCCACCATCGTCCAGGGTGAGTTTAATGATTATATCCGTGTGATAGGGCAGGTGCTCCCGGACCGTATCATCTACCTCGATGCCATCGAGGGCGGTCGGGTGGAAGAACGCCTGATAGAAGAAGGGGCACAGGTCAAGGCCGGTGATGTTATCCTCCGCCTGAGTAACCCGCTGCTGAATATCGGTATCCTGCAAAGCGAGGCAGACCTTGCTTATCAGGAGAACGAACTCCGTAACACCCGCATCAGCATGGAACAGGAACATCTGCGCCTGCAACAGGACCGTATCAGCCTCAACAAAGAACTGGTACAGAAGGACCGCCGTTACCGGCAATACGAACGCCTGTATAACAAACAACTCTTGGCGCGTGAAGATTTCCTGCTGGCAAAGGAGGACTACGAAAGCGCCCGCGACCAGCTTGTCGTGTTGGACCAGCGTATCCGCCAGGACGACCTTTTCCGCAGCAGCCAGCTGGAGAGCCTGGATGAGAATATCCGGAACATGAAACGGAGCCTCTCCCTCGTCCGCGAACGGTTGGAGAACCTGAAGGTGAAAGCGCCCGTCAGCGGCCAGCTGGGTAATCTCGAAGCACAGATAGGGCAGTCTATCGCCCAGGGGGAACGTATTGGGCAGGTCATCACCCCCGAACTGAAGGTGGAGGCCAAGATTGACGAACATTATGTGGAGCGGGTGATGCCCGGCCTCCCCGCCAGCTTCGAGCGTGAAGGAAAGACCTACGACATGGAAGTGACGAAAGTCTACCCCGAAGTGCGCGACGGACAGTTCCGTACCGACCTTCATTTTACCGGAGGACGTCCGGAGAATATCCGTGCCGGGCAGACCTATCACCTGAACCTGCAACTGGGTGATCCCGTACAGGCCATCCTGATTCCCCGTGGCAGCTTCTACCAGGCAAGCGGCGGCCTGTATGTATATGTCGTGGATGAGGACGAGACTGTCGCCCGTCGCCGTCCGGTGAAGATAGGCCGCCAGAATCCGCAGTATTATGAAGTGACCGAAGGAGTGAAACCGGGCGAGAAAGTAATTATCTCCGGCTATGAACTGTTCGGTGAAAACGAACGATTGATTATCAGATAACAGAAAGGATAAAGATGGATTATCTCTCTCAAGTCATAAAAAGCCAGCGCGCCCGCAAGTCACTTTCGGTCATTAATATCTTCGGCCTGTCGGTGTGTATCTCTGCCGCCCTGCTGATTCTGCTCTATGTCCGTTTCGAACTGAGCTACGACTCTTTCCATGACGGCGACCGCGTGTACCGTGTCGAAAGCCGTTTGTATGAGGGAGCAACGCTGACGGATAATTGGGCGACGACCGCATTCGGCCACGGTCCGGTGATGAGCCGGGAGATACCGGGCATCGAAAAGTTCGTCCGGCTGACCGCCCAGGACCGGGAACAGGTGGTTACCTATCAGGATAAGCAGTTCGCCGAAAGCCGCTATTGTTTTGCCGAACCAACCTTTTTCGACCTCTTCCGTTTCCCTATTCTGAAAGGGGAGAGAGACGGCCAGCTGACCCGTCCCAATACCGCCGTGCTGACGGAAAGTGCCGCCCACCGTTATTTCGGCGAGGCGGAGCCGTTGGGCAAAATCCTGACCTTCCGCACGTCGACAGCCGAACAACATTTCGAAGTGACAGGCATTATTGCCGACATGCCGGCCAATTCGCATCTGCATTATGATTTCCTGCTGTCTTATTCCACGATACCGAAGGAACGGCAGGATATTTGGTATATTCACGGCGTCTATACGTATGTCCGCCTGGAACCGGGGAAAAAACCGGAAGATATAGAAAACGCCTTTGCCGCTATTTCAGATAAATACAAAACCGCAGCTTTGAAGCATAAGGACTGGAAGGTGGAGTTAATCCCATTGAAAGATATTCACCTGACTCCGCAGAAGTCGTATGAGAAGGAGACGAAAGGCAGCCGTACCGCCGTGTATATCCTTTCGGTGATGGCGATTGCCCTGTTGCTGACAGGCTGGGTCAATGCGTTGAACCTGATGGTGGCGCGTTTCCTGGAACGGGGAAAAGAGTTCGGAGTGCGTAAAGCCTTCGGTGCTTCCCGCCGGCAGATGCTGTTGCAGGGACTGACGGAGGCCGGCATCGTCAACCTGCTGGCAACCTTGATTGCGCTCGGTTGGTTGGAGGTATTGCTGCCGCTTGTCTATACCTGGGCGGAACATGATTTTGGTGCCGATATATTAGTACAACCGCAGTTTTGGCTGGCCGTAGCGGTTATTGCCGGGCTGGGGACGCTTTTCACCGGCTTATATCCTTCCTATCTGCTGACACGCATCCGTCCGTCGGATATTATACGCGGGAAGTTATTGCATAGCCGGAAAGGCAATAAGATGCGGAAAACATTGATTGTCGTGCAGTTTGTCGCCTCCTTTATCTTGATAACGGGCACGTTTGTCGTTATCTCCCAGGTTCGCTACATGCAGAAGGAGGCCGCTTCTCCCGGGACAGACCGGATCATCGTATTGAAATATCCCTCTTTTACAGATGAACTGTCCGTCAGGATGGAAAGCTTCAAGAAAGAACTGAAGCGGAAGACGTATGTCCGCCAGGTGACTGTTTCCGGTGCCGTGCCGGGGGTGGAGGTCGCCAATTATTTTGCCAACCGTCCGTTCGGCAGCGACCCGTCCGAGGTGAAACTGATTCAGATGTTCGCCGTCGATTACGATTACCTGGCCACCTATTCGCCGGAGATGGTCTGCGGCAGGGGATTCTCGGAAGAGTATGGAGATGAACTGAATAAGGTCGTGCTGAACGAAGAGGCCGTCCGCCTCCTGGGTTTCCCTTCTGCGGAAGCGGCTTTAGGCAAACAGCTGACGATGGAAGTGTTGCAAGACCCTCTCCAGGTGATAGGGGTGGCGAGGAACTATCACCAGCAGTCGCTGGCCGTCCCTTATAAGCCAATCATCTTCTTCTTGAAAGACCGCGTTCCGATTATCGGGACACCTTATATTTCCATCCGCATGGACGGTGTGGCCGGTCCGGCCCGTCTGGCGGAGATAGAACAAATCTATCGCGATTTCTTCCCGACTTCGTTGTTCTCTTATTTCTTCCTCGACGATTTCAACAGGAACCAGTATAAGGAAGACCGGAATTTCGGATGGATATTTGCCGCATCGTCTTTGCTGGCCGTCTTTGTCGCCTGCCTGGGATTGTGGGTAATCACGCTTTTCTCGACCCTCTCGCGGGTGAAGGAAGTGGGAATACGTAAGGTGCTGGGAGCGGGTAAAAGGAATCTTTTTGTAGTTTTGACGCGTGAATTATTGCTCCTTACGGTACTTGCGTCCGTGATAGGTATTCCCGTGTCCGCTTTCCTGATGAATAGCTGGCTTGAAAGCTATGCGTTTCATATCCCGTTGCCCTGGTGGAGTTATGCGGTGGCGTTCGTGCTACTGATGTGTATCGCTTTCGGGACGATTGCCCGGCAGGTATGGCGCATCATCCGCCTGAAACCGATGTATATTTTAAGGAGTGAATAATTTATAAATAGGAACATATGATTAAAACAGAGAATCTGTCTATGCTCTTCACCACGGAAGACGTACAGACCAAAGCATTGAATGAAGTAAGCCTGGAGATAAAGAAAGGCGAATTTGTGGCTATCATGGGGCCTTCGGGTTGCGGCAAATCCACCTTGCTGAATATCCTGGGAACGCTTGATTCGTCAACTTCGGGCAAATACTTCTTCGACGGAAAGGAGATCGATAAGATGAGCGAGAGCCAGCTGACTTCTTTCCGTAAAGGGAATATCGGCTTTGTATTCCAGAACTTCAACCTGATTGACGAACTGACGGTCTATGAAAACGTAGAACTGCCCCTTGTCTATCTGAACAGCAAGAAGTCCGAACGCAAAAAGAAGGTGATGGAGGTGCTTGAACGTATGAATATCGCCCATCGTGCCGGCCATTTCCCGCAGCAATTATCCGGTGGCCAGCAGCAACGTGTGGCTATTGCCCGTGCAGTGGTAACCGACTGTCCCCTGATTCTGGCGGATGAGCCGACGGGTAACCTGGATTCGACAAACGGCCTCGAAGTAATGGAACTGCTCAGCGAACTGAACCGGCAGGGAACGACGGTCGTTATCGTCACCCACTCCCAGCGGGACGCGAAGTTTGCCCACCGGGTCATTCATTTGCTGGACGGGCGGATTGTATCGGAGGAGAAACGTTGACGGTAATCATCAACGGAGGTTGACGGTGTCCGTCAGTTACCGTTGACGACTGTCGTCAATGAGAGTTGACGATGACCGTCATCACAGACAGGATAAAGTGAAGTACTAATATTTTATTGACAGATTCAGAATACTATGATTATTTCAAACTATTGGAACAGTGCCCTGCGCAGCCTGACGAAAAAGAAAGGCTTCAGTGCAATCAATATAATCGGCCTGGCAATCGGTATGGCGGCCGCCCTGCTGATTCTGACCTACGTGGCTTTCGAATATAGCTACGACGATATGCACAGCCGTGCCGACCGCATCTTCCGCGTGGAAGCACGTTTCTACGAAAACGGCGAACTGACGGATAACTGGGCGAGCAGTTCGGCCGGCTACGCCACCGCTATGAAACGTAACCTGGCGGGCGTGGAGGATTATACCCGCGTCGGCAGCCAGTACTATCCGGAGCAGGTCGTGAAATACAACGAACTGCTCTACCGTGAGACTGGCATCGGGTATGCCGAGAAGAATTATTTCAACTTCTTCGATTATGAATTACTGAAAGGGGATAAGAATACCTGCCTCGACGGGCCGAACAAGGTGGTGATAACCGAGCGCATCGCCAATAAATACTTCAAAGGGGCCGACCCGATTGGGAAGATACTGATTTTCCGCAGCAATATCGGCGAAGAGGCGTGCGAAGTGACCGGCATCATGAAAGATATGCCCGTCAACTCGCATGTGCGTTACAGCATGATGATCTCCTACGAAACTCTTCCGAAATGGATGGATGAATACTGGTATCGCCACGAAGTGTACTCATACGTCCTCTTGAAGTCGCCTGCCCTGAAGAAACAGGTGGAAGAAGCCTTCCCCGCAATGGCGGAGAAATATAAGACGGAAGAGGCGCTGAAGAATAAGACCTGGGCAATCGAATTGACCAACCTGCGCGATATCCACCTGAATCCACAGAAGGCGTATGAGCCGGAGACAAAGGGGAACAGCTCTTCCATGCTGGTGCTGATATGTACGGCGTTGGCGATCCTGTGCATTGCCTGGATCAATTATATCAATATGACGGTTGCCCGCTCGATGGAACGGGCCAAAGAGATCGGCATTCGAAGGGCTTCGGGGGCGAGCCGCCGGCAAATCGTGGCGCAGTTCCTGTTCGAATCGTTGATAACGAACGGGATTGCCTTTATCCTGGCTATCGGGTTGATGGAGGCGTTGATGCCTGCTTTTAACAGCCTGACCGGGCGTGACCTGGGATTCTCCGTGTGGGTGACGACCTCGTTGGGGTGGATGCTGTTGTTGATTTTCGCCTTGGGCGTGTTCCTGTCCGGTTTCTATCCGGCGACGATTTTGTCGGGTATTAAGCCAATCCGGATGCTGAAAGGGAAGTTCACACATACGAAGAATGCGGCGACGACTCGTAAGGTGCTGGTTGTTTTGCAATATACGGCATCGATGGCTTTGCTCTGCGGGACGCTGATCGTGTATGCACAGTTGCAGTTTATGCGTCAGGCCTCGCTGGGTGTCCGTGTGGACCAGACGTTGGTGTTGAAATTTCCGGCGCATTGCGAGGAACTGTCTACGAAGCTGACGGCGATGAAAAGGGAGTTGAAGGCATTGCCTTCCGTGAAGAATGTGACGGTTTCCGGTGCCGTTCCCGGGACGGAGGTGGCTGATTTCCTGTCTATTGTCCGTTTGAGTGATGCCACAAAGCAAACCCGCCTGCTGGAAATGCTCAGTTGCGATTACTATTATCTGGATGCCTACGACCTGAAGTTTGTTGCCGGCCGTGGTTTCGGGGAGGATTTCGGTGGTGATGTATATAATATCGTCCTGAATGAGGCGGCCGTCCGTACATTGGGCTTTGCCTCGGCCGATGCCGCGATTGGCGAACGCCTTTCCGTGGAGACGGTAGACCAGCCGATGAAGATTATCGGTGTGGTGAAAGATTATCATCAGCAGTCCCTGAATAAAGGCTATACACCTATCCTGTTCGCCCTTCACGACAAATTGAGCTGGATGAAGCAGCGTTATATCTCCGTGGTGATGGAGAATGCCAATCCTCGTGAGTTGGTGAAGCAGGCGGAGACGGTCTGGAACCGTTATTTCCCGGATTCCAGCTATGATTATTTCTTCCTCGACCAGTTCTTCGACCAGCAATACCGGCAGGATGAGGTGTTCGGGTTGATTGTAGCTCTCTTTGCGATACTGGCGATTTTCATTTCCTGCATGGGACTTTGGGTGCTGGTGATGTTCTCCTGTTCGACCCGTGTTCGTGAAATGGGTATACGTAAAGTCTTGGGTGCTTCCAAAATACAGCTGTTCTATGAACTGGGACGTGAGTTCTTTGTCCTGATCGGCATTGCGATAGTGATAGCTCTTCCTCTTTCCTGGTGGGTAATGGACGGCTGGCTGAGTAATTATTCGTTCCGCACCGACTGGAAAGCCTGGTTCTTCCTGGTTCCGGTGATTTTGTTGTGTGTGATTTCCCTGTTGACCATAGGCTGGCAGACTGCTAAAACAATCCTTAGCAAACCTGCCCGGTCGTTGCGGTACGAGTAAAATAATGTGCCAATGAGGTAATGTGCCAATATGCCAATGGAAATAGCATTCCTCATATTGGCACATTGTTTCACGTCTACTATTCAGGTAGATAATGTATTTTATACCTGTTTGTCGATTGACATTTCGTTTTATTCTATCGGTGCAAACGGAAGTTCCGTGTCTTTCCTGTATCCGGAGCCGCTGAACGTTGCAATCAGTTCTCCGGCTTCATTCGTGATATTTACTTCGCAGTTGGCAAGTCGTTTATGGCTGAATACTTCCCGTGCTTCAGCATATAGGAATCCTTTGCTTTCGGCTTTGAAGAAGTTGATATTGGAAGTGATGGACAATGTCAGCCGGGCATGACTGTTGGTAGCTGCCGCAAACGCCAGGTCGGCCAGCGTAAAGATGGCACCTCCCTGGCAGACACCGCCACCGTTCAGGTGCATCGGTTTTATCTCCATACGGGCTTTGGCATAACCATTGCCCGTTTCCAGTAATTCTACCCCGGCAAATAAGGCAAATTTGTCGCCTTGAAGAAATTCGTTTATTGTCATTACGATAATATGCTAATTTGAAAATATGCCAATGTGCCAATAATGTATATTCCGATTGGCATATTGGCACATTGACCGATTGATTGATTATTTACTTAGCTTCCATTCTGCTCCGTCTTTGGTATCCTTAATCTCGAATCCCATAGCAGTCAGTTCGTTACGAATCTTGTCGGAAGTAGCCCAATCCTTATTGGCTTTTGCCTGTTGGCGGATAGTCAGCAAGAGGTCTACAGCTTTACCGAATGTCTCATAATTGTCACCTCCGGCAGATGCTTCGTCTTTCATTCCCAGGATATCGAATACGAAAGTGTGGAATACTTCTTTCAACTCTTTCAGGTCTTCAGCCGAGATAGTTGCTTTGCCATCCTTTACGGAATTGATGGCGCGGGAGGCATCGAACAGATGAGAGATGACAATCGGAGAGTTCAGGTCGTCATTTAAAGCGTCATAACATTTCTTGCGAAGGTCTTTCACATCTACTGTCGAAGCATCCGAAGCTGTCAGCTTTTGCAGGTGGTTGTAAGCATCCATCAGACGGCTCAATCCTTTTTCTGCGGCTTGCAGGGCTTCATTGCTGAAATCTACCGTACTGCGGTAATGCGCCTGGAGGATAAAGAAGCGGATTGTCATGGCCGAATAAGCCTGGCTCAGCATTTTGTGGTCGCCGGTGAAGAACTCATCCAGCGTGATAAAGTTACCGAGCGATTTACCCATCTTCTGTCCGTTGATGGTAATCATATTGTTATGCATCCAGTAGTGAACCATATCATCCCCTTGTGAAGCGACAGCCTGTGCAATTTCGCATTCATGGTGCGGGAAGATCAGGTCCATGCCACCCCCGTGGATATCGAAATGTTGTCCCAGGTATTTCTTGCCCATCGCCGTACATTCGCAGTGCCATCCGGGGAAACCGTCGCTCCACGGAGAAGGCCAGCGCATGATATGTTCGGGTTGCGCACATTTCCAGAGGGCGAAGTCGATCGGGTTATGCTTCTCGTCCTGGCCGTCCAGCGCACGGGTCGTATTCAGCATATCTTCGATATTACGGCCCGAAAGGATACCGTAATTATGGTCTTTGTTGTATTTCTCTACGTCAAAATAAACGGAACCTTCGCTTTCGTAAGCATATCCGTTGTCAAGAATCTTCTTTACCAGTTCGATTTGCTCGATGATATGGCCCGAAGCATGCGGTTCGATGCTGGGAGGAAGCACGTTGAGGGCATCCATCGCCTTGTGGTAACGGTTCAGGTAGAACTGCACCACTTCCATCGGCTCCAACTGTTCCAAGCGGGCTTTCTTGGCAATTTTGTCTTCGCCTTCATCGGCATCGTGTTCCAGATGGCCTACGTCGGTAATGTTGCGTACATAACGTACTTTGTATCCTATATGTGT
>QRFC01002514.1_pt1 | contig 13295 bp, 9 predicted proteins | sample 1861061 | NCBI WGS metagenome assembly QRFC01 (sample SAMN09711282, study PRJNA482702) | Human gut metagenome, whole genome shotgun sequencing project.
TTGCCGTCCTTGGAAATGTCCCAGGATTTCGCGAGGCCCGGCTGCACTTTGTTGTCGGAGTCGCGCGACAGCAGCGCTTCGTAGACGTTGCCGATCAGCACCTGTTCGATGGCCGATCCGGACTGGTGGCGGATGTCGAGGCTTACGGGGGCGAGTTTCAGTCCAATGGTCACGGTGTTGGAGGTGCCATTTTCCGCGGTATCGCTGGATGCGCTGTTGTTGCGGAATACGACGACGCCCACAATGATGGCGACCACTGCGATCACTGCAATGATGGCGATGATCCACTTGTTGGGCCCCTTGAATTTCGGTGATTTGGCACGCGCGTTCAAAGTTGCGTCGGTGCTTGCCGAGTTTGCGGGCTGATTGTTGTGTTGTTCGTTCTTCTGCTCGGTTGCGTCGGCTTCGCCGTACGCACCTGAAGATTGCGACATGATTGCTCCTGTTTGATTATGGGTTTGCTCTGGTTGACCGCCTGTACGGGTCGATCACCGAAGTCTGATTTTACAATCCGTTATGCCCACGGATACTTCAATGGCTGATTCTCCCAACAGAAATACCGTATGCTTCAGCCGGTTCGATATATACTTGACGCGGTTTTCATCAGTCTTGCCAGGGTCAACGGAAGGACAACACGGCTATGGCTCATATTCTTCTTGGCGTAACCGGCAGTATCGCCGCTTTCAAGGCCTGCCATCTCGCCTCCGACTGGAGCAAGCAGGGGCATGAGGTTCGCGTGGTGATGACCGCAGCCGCACAGGAGTTCGTCACTCCACTGACGTTCAGCTCGCTTACGCACACGCAAACACGCACATCCATGTTCGCCGCACAACGCAACGATTGTGATGTTGCCCACACTCCTTCCGATCCGTTGCATATCAATCATGTGGATGATGCGAAATGGGCGGACATGCTTGTCATCGCCCCCGCAAGCGCGGATATCATCGCAAAAATCGCATGCGGTATCGCCGACGACCAACTGACGAGCACCGTGCTTGCCTATAGCGAGGGGCCGAAAATCCTATGCCCTGCCATGAATGTGCGCATGTATGAGAATGCTGTGACGCAGCGCAATCTCAATATCTGCCGTGAACTCGGGTGGACCATTGTGGAACCGGGTTCCGGCATGCTCGCCTGCCAGGATGTCGGCAAAGGGCGCATGGAGGAGCCTGCCGCGATCGAAGCGGCCGTGGCTGATTTGCTGCGTGTGACCCAACCTGCTGAAACGTTGCCATTGCGCGGATTGCGTGTGCTCATTACCGCCGGTCCCACGCAGGAGCCGCTCGACCCCGTACGCTACCTCACCAACCATTCCACCGGAAAAATGGGCTATGCGATCGCCGAACAGGCACGCGATATGGGTGCGGATGTGACGCTCGTGTCGGGCCCTGTGTCATTGAGCGCACCACATGGCGTTGATGTGATTCACGTCACCACCGCGCGGAACATGTTCGACGCAGTACAGGAACGGTTCGCGCAAGCCGATCTGACGATTATGGCGGCCGCAGTCGGCGATTTCCGACCCGTCGAGCAGGCTCAGGAGAAAATCAAAAAGAACGGGCGCGTCAATATCGATCTGCATCTCACATCGAATCCCGATATTCTCGCGTGGGCGGGCGAGCATAAAACAGCTGACCAGACCTTGTGCGGTTTCGCCATGGAAACGCAGGATTTGGAAGCGAATGCGGCGAAAAAACTCGCGTCGAAGCATTGTTCCATGCTGGTGGCCAACAATCTCAACACCCCCGGTGCCGGTTTCGCGGTGGACACGAATGTGGTGACGGTATTGAAGCCCGGCGCAACCCCTGATGAGCCAATCATCGAACATTGGAACAAGATGGGCAAGCAGGAATTGGCGGAACGCATACTCACCGAATTGTCGGCATTGCGCAACACCGACAACACAATTCCGCCCAAATCGTGAATATCGTAAATATCAACCACAATCGCAAGCAATAGCGTCAATACAGTAATCGTAAGGAGAATTCGACATGCTTCTGGTCGCAGTCGACATCGGCAACACCAATGTGGTGATCGGCTTTCTCGATGACGGGCATATCGCCGGCACGTATCGCATCACCACGAAATCGAACCACACGTCGGATGAATATGGCCTGATGATCACGCAATTCCTGCGGCTGAGCGGCTATGCGCCGGGCGATGTGGACGACGTGATCATCACGTCGGTGGTGCCGAAGGTCATGCATTCGTTCCGTGCCAGCATTGTGAAATTCCTCAATATCGATCCGATGATTGTTGGACCGGGAGTCAAAACCGGCATTAACATTCGTATGGACAATCCGCAGAACATGGGTGCCGACTGCATTGCCGACTGCGCTGGAGCCTACTACGAGTATGGCGGTCCGATTCTGGTGGCGGATTTCGGCACGGCCACCACATTCAATTACGTAACAGCCGACGCTTCAGTGATTTGCGGACTGATTACCACCGGCATTCGTACGGGCGCGACCGCCTTGTGGGAGGCCACGGCCCAGTTGCCGGAAGTGGAAATCACCCGCCCCGCATCGATTCTGGCGAAAAGCACCAAACCAGCCATGCAGGCCGGCTTGTACTACAACTTCCTCGGAGGCATCGAACGTACGATCACACAATTCCATCGCGAAATCGACGAAGAATTCCGCGTGGTCGCGACGGGTGGTTTAAGCCGAGTATTTGCTGATGATACCGATATGATCGATATTTACGATCCGGATCTGATTTTCAAAGGCATGCTGCATATTTACGAACGTAACGTACGATAGAAAATCTTATATTTAGATAAATATGTAATCTCATTACATAATAATGATGACTGTCTTGCTTTCAATCGAACACAAGACAGCCATCATTATTTTTGTATTTTTGCAAATAATTAATATTTATTGAATAGCAAAGCCCTGATTGGTTCCATATTCCTTCAGATCCTTCTGCCAAAGCGCAATGCCGCTTTTCAATTTAAGTCGATCTGCGGAATCGGTTTCCTTCAATGCGTCACCGATGGCGAATTTGTCGGATACTTTGCCGCCGGCCGCGATGATGTTCAACCGGTCCTGCTCCTTACGCAAGAGACTCGACCATTTGTAGGCTTTGCCCACGGTGGAGCGGAAGTCACTTCGCGCATACACTTCGAATGGCAGATACTGGTAGCCGGTCGAAACGTTTTCCGCAGCTTCGGAAAGCACGCGATTGTATTCCTGACCGCCGAAATACGGTATTTCAATGCCACGCTCGTCGGTCACGGTGGTTTTGTGCAGGAATTCCGGATCGGACAACGTGTTGTTGTCGGCGGGGAATGCGCCGCCATCCACGCGGGCTTTGATGCCTTCCGCTTTATGGCATGCGTATTCAATGAAACGATATGACGCTTCGGGTTTGCGAGAGCGTTGTAGCACGGCCAGCGCGGATCCGCCGTTTTCCGACGTGGTGGCGCTGCCATCTGGTGTCGGCATCTGTGCCACACGCCATAATCCCGCGGTTCCAGGAAGGTTCGACATAAGTAGCGACGGCAACCATGCGCCGGAGAACATGGAGGCGATCTTCCCCTCTCCTACGGCTTCCTTCCATTCATCGGACCATGTGGTCAGACTCGTGTCCACCAATCCTTCGTTGATCATTTTCTGCCAGAATTCGGTGAAGGTTCTCGTACCCTCATCACCGGTGAGGTTGATGGTCACGTTTTTGCCGTCGTTGGAGGTGGAGAAGGGGCGTCCTCCGGCAAGCCAGATCATCGTGTCGTAGAAGCTGGCGTCTCCGGAATCGGCCGCGATGTACACGCCGATCTCCTTGAGCTTTTTGGCGGCCTCGTAATAGTCGTCCCACGTACGAATTTTGGACGCGTCAACGCCAACCTGGTCGAACACGCTTTTGTTGTAGAAGAACGCCATTGGACCGGAATCCATGGGCAGGCCGTACACGCGGCCGTTCAGCTGCACCGAAGCCCATGTGCCGGGCGTGTAGAAATCGCCGTAGCCTTTCGTGCGCCCGGTGATTGCCATCAGCTGGCTGCTTACCGCATACTGGCGCAATGCATAGTATTCCAATTGCACCACGTCGGGAATGCCGTAGCCGTCTTGAATGGCGTTGTTGAGATTGTCATAGCCGCTTGTGTTCTTCCAAATAACATGGATGTCGGGATTTTCCTTTTCGAAGCCGGCGATGACTTGCTTCATGCTCGGCTCCCACGACCACACGGTGATTTCGGTGCGCGTATCGGCTTCGGCTCCGCATGCCGCGGCGCTCAATGCCATCACGGCGGCCGCGCACATGGCGATCAGCCGGTTCAGCAATTTCGATCCCACTCCCGCACCCTCCGTATATCAACGACATTTTACCAGCATCCTATCGGACGTATCCTCAACACTATAGCCATAGTGGAATCGGCACAGCAACCGGTTACCAGCGCAAAAACAATGGTGAGGCATCAATTCCAGATGCCCCACCACAATCGTTGATTTGGAATTCGCTAATTCAACAAGCTACTTTACCGTGTACCCTTGCTGTGAAGCATAATCCTTCAGGTTCTTTTCCCAAGCTTGAATTCCCTTGGTTAAGGTAATGGATTTATCGCTATAAGCGGCACCGGCATCATCACCGAACACGCCACGGGCATAAACCTCGAAAGGCAAGAACTTATATCCGGTAGACACATTAGCGGCAGCTTTGGCAAGCTCCTCGTTAAACTTCTGTCCACCAAAGTACTCATGAGCCTTGCCATCAGAATCAGTCAATGACGTCATGTTCAGGAAGTCATCGGACTTCAATGTGTTGTTGTCCGCTGGGAACGCGCCGCCATCGACACGAGTCTTGACACCCTGCTTATTATGGCATGCGTATTCCGCAAACTTATATGCTGCCCCAGCCTTCGCCTTATCATCGGTCTTCACAACAGCAAGCGAAGAACCGCCATTTTCAGCATTCGTTGCAGAACCATCGGAGGTCGGCATTTGCGCAATACGCCACTTCCCATCTCCATCAGGAGCGCCGGAAAGCAAATTATACGGCATCCAAGCGCCAGTCAGAAGAGAAGCAATGGAACCATCATTGAGGCCCTTGTTCCAATCATCCGACCAACCAACGGTCTTCGTGTCAATAAGGTCCTCATCAATCAGCTTCTGCCAGAAATCGACGAACGTCTTCACCTTCGAGTCGCTGGATAGCTTGATGGAAACCGACTGTCCATCAGAGCCCGTAGAGAATGGCTTGGCCCCAGCAAGCCATGTCATAGAATCGAAGAAGCCCGCATCGCCGGAATCAGAAGTGATATACGAACCGGTAGCGCGAATCTTCTTCGCGGCATCGTAAAACTCATCCCACGTCCGAACTTGAGTGGGATCAACACCCGCCTTGTCAAAAACCTCTTTGTTATAGAACCACGCCATCGGGCCGGAATCCATAGGCAGAGCATAGACTCCACCATTCAAATTGACAGAAGACCACGTTCCAGGTGTATAAAAATCAGAGAACTTATCCGCGCCAAACTGGCTGAGATCCTCAATCTCACCGCGAATCTGGTACTCAGGAAGAGCATAATATTCAATCTGGGCCAAATCAGGGGCGCCCTTGCCAGCAGACATAGCGTTATTCAATGCCGTGTATTCGGTCTTATTGGTGCCGGCATTAGTGACCTTTACCTTGATATTCGGATTGGCTTTTTCGAAGGCCTTCACGGTACGGGGCAATGTGGAATCCCAAGACCAAACAAGAATCTCGGTCTTCCCACCACCATTCGAGGAATCCGAGGAGCTTGGCGAGCTTCCGCACGCAGCGATACTGGCCAGCATTGCCACTGCTCCTCCCAATGCTACAGCCTTTGTGATTCTCGTGAACTTCATCGTTCTTTCTTCCTTTCTTCGATCGACAGCTCATCAATCGCCAACCACGGAGAGAAAAACCGCCATGATTTTCATCCGTGCTGACTTTACTTTAGCATAAGTTACATGTTTGCGCAAACACCTTTGAATCACAAATAAACAAAGAATGTTTGAGTGGTATAAAGTAAAACGCAAACATATCATTTACAATTGTCGTACGACTCTATATTGAGATAGGACAGATCAATGACGATAAATGCAACAATCACCATCGGACCTAACAGTGTCGTCGCCGACATTCCCCCACGTATATTCGGCTCATTCGTGGAACACCTCGGCCGATGCGTATACGGAGGTATCTACGACCCCAACCATCCCACTGCGGATGTAGACGGATTCCGTCAAGATGTCATCAATCTCGTCAAGGAGCTCGGCGTTACCTGCATCCGATACCCAGGAGGCAATTTCGTATCTACCTATAATTGGGAGGACGGCACCGGTCCACGAAGCGACAGGCCCGTACGCCGCGATCTGGCATGGCACAGCACGGAAACCAACGAAATAGGCATCGATGATTTCTACCGCTGGAGTAAAAAGACCGGCACTGAAATCATGCTCGCCGTCAATATGGGAACCCGCGGATTGAAATCCGCTTTGGAGGAATTGGAATACGTCAACGGAGCCCCTGGCACCGAACTTGCCGACCGACGCGTACATAATGGAATTTTCGAGCCGATGAACATCAAGATGTGGTGCATCGGCAATGAAATGGATGGCCCTTGGCAAGTGGGGCATATGACTCCTGAAGAGTATGCTGCATCCGTGGATCGCATAGCTCACGCTATGAAACTAGCTGAATCAGGTTTGGAACTGGTGGCCTGTGGTTCCTCCAGCGCCCATATGCCAACTTTCGAGACATGGGAACGTACAGTCCTCACCAAGGCATATGACAATCTCGATTTCGTATCCTGCCATGCATACTATTACGAACGCGGAGCAAAATCCTTGCAGGATTATCTGGCCAGTTCCCAAGATATGGAACGTTTTATCGCAACGGTCGCTGACTGCGCGGACCAAGCAAAAGCCGCACATGCCGGCGACCACGACATCGCCCTGTCGTTCGATGAATGGGGCGTGTGGTATTCGGATATTTGGAACAAGCAAGAGGCGGAGTGGAAGGCTCAGTCAGGGAAAGAACTGCATCACGAACCTTGGCCAAAGGCGCCACATCTTCTCGAAAACATCTACAATGTGACGGACGCGGTAGTCGAAGGCTCATTGATGATTATGCTGCTTAAACACTGCGACCGGGTGCGTTCCGCATCTCGCGCACAGTTGGTCAACGTCATTGCTCCAATTATGACGTCGGAGAGCGGAAAGGCTTGGCGACAAACAGTTTTCTGGCCTTTTGCCGAGGCCGCCCATCACGCACAGGGAGAAGCGTACAGCCCCATCATCAATTCGCCTACCATACAAACCGAATCCTTTGGAACGGTCAACGCTATCGACTCGGTAATCACATGGGACAAAAATTCCCGCACCGGGCTCGTGCTCATGGTAAATCGCTCGCAGTTCAATCAATATGATGTGGCCATATCTCTTGGAGACCTTCCGAATTTCAATGCAAGCGCATTCGCCGTGAATCGCACCATGCTGCTGCATGATAACGATCCCCATCAATGTAACACTGAAGACAATCCCGATGCCGTCGTTCCAAGCAGCCTATCCATCACCGCTTCGGATGCCTTCATCACCGCCGCATTACCCGCAATCAGCTGGGCTGCCATAGAGTTTCACTCATAGCTTCGAAAAATCAACTAGCACAGCACATATAGAAAAGTGGTGCGGCGTCGAATCTGAATTCAGATTCGACGCCGCACCACTAATTTTCCTCGACTGTCTAATCACTCTTTGACGACAGCAACCCCGTTCGGCTGAATAACCAGCTTGCCGTCATTATCTTCAGCATGGGACTTGACAATTACTTCGCCTTGTTCGGTCACTTCAACCGGTTCATGCGTGCGGTTGAACAGGAACACGAACCGCGCACCGGTCGTCTCGTCCACACGTTCGACGCGCAACAGCCTCGGGTCGGCATCATCCGAAACCTCCACGTCCAGCGATGCGAACACCGCGGGCAGGCTCTTGGCGATACCGTCGCGCCCCAGACGGGCACCGACATACACCGAACGTCCATCGCCATAGGCGTTGCCGACAATTGCGGGACGCCCGTCCATGCCGGTCCACGGATCGTCTTTGAACGATGCAAGCACGGTGGCGTTCCTGCCGATGGAGGCGATCACGTCGGCGAAGTCGTGCGCGGTGGTGCCGTTGTCGAGATCGAGATGGTCCGGAGCGCCCGGGAAATCATCGCCCAGCGGCGCGAATTCCTCGATGCGCACGCCGACCACATCGCGGATCGAACCCGGATAGCCACCCATCCAGATATGGTCCTTCTCGTCGGAAAGACCCGTGTAGTAGGTGACGATCAACTTACCGCCGTTGGCCACGTAATCGCGTACACGACGCGTGGTCTCCTCGGACAGGATGTACACGCTCGGCAGCACGGCCACCTCGTACTCGTCCCAGTTCGAGCGGACCGGCACGACGTCGGCGGTCACGCCGTTGTCGGCCAATGCGCGGAACCATTGCAACGGCTCGTCGACGTGGTGGACCTTCTGGGTCGGGGTGGCGGTGTGCTCGCTCGCCCATTGCGACTCGTAGTCGTAGACCACGGCCACGCGGGACTTCGCAAGTTTCGTGCCGAGCAATCCGCTATCGGCCAGCGCGTTCAGATCGGATCCAAGTTCGCACACGTCGCGGAAGGTCCGGGAATCCTCGCCCGCGTGAGGCAGCATGGCGGAATGGTACTTCTCCGCGCCCGCCTTGGACTGGCGCCACTGGAAATAGCACACCGCGTCCGAACCCATCGCCACATGCGCCAGGGCATCGCGCACCAGCTGGCCGGGCTCCTTGCGGTAGTTGATTTGACGCCAGTTCACCGCCGATGTGGAATGCTCCATCAGGAACCACGGCCGCTTGCGCGCGATGCCATCCACCAGGGAGGCGGAGAACGCGAGCTCGTCGAGATGCGCCTCGCCCGGCGTGAAGTAGTGGTCGTTCGAAACGAAATCGATCTCATCGCCCCAGTCGTCGTAGTCCACGGTGGTGTTGCCCGAGGAGACCATGAAGTTCGTGGTCAGCGGACGCCCCGGCGTGATCCCGGCCAGCGCGTCGCGCTCAGAGACGTAGAACGCTTTCAGCGCGTCGGAACTGAACCGCTTGAAATCGAGCAGTTTGCCCGGATTCATGAAATTGCCGTCACCGATGAATCGCGGCGGCACGATTTCGGAGAAATCGTTCATGCGCTGCGCCCAGAACGCCGTTCCCCATGCGTCGTTCACCGCGTCGATGGTGTCGTAACGCTTCTCGCACCACTTCTGGAACGCACGTTCGGCGTCCTCCGAGTAGTCGAAGCGGTTATGGCAACCGTACTCGTTGCTCACGTGCCACGCCACCACGTACGGATTGTCTTTGTAATGTTCGGCCATCGCGCGGCACAGCTTCAACGCGTACTCGCGGAACACCGGACTGGTGGGACGCCAATGCTGGCGGGCGCCCGGCTGGCACACGTCGCCACGGTAGTCCTTCCACAGCACTTCCGGATGGGCCTGGGTGAGCCACATCGGCGGCGACGCGGTCGCGGACGCGAGATCGACCGCGATGCCGGCCTTGCCGAGCTTGTCGATGATGCGGTCAAGCCAATCGAAGTCGTACACATCCTCCCTGGGTTCGATGCGAGCCCACGAGAAGATGCCTACGGAAACGAGGTTCACGCCCGCCTTCTTCATCAGGCGAACGTCTTCGTCCCATACCTCCTCTGGCCACTGGTCGGGGTTGTAGTCACCGCCATACCAAATGCGGGCCTGTTGGCCCTTCAATGGCTGGGGCCAATGGAATGTTCTGCGCTGAGTCATCATTCTCCTAAGGTTTGTTTGCTTTCGTCATTCCTTGACGGCGCCGGCCGCGAGGCCGGACTGCCAGTACTTCTGCAGGCACAGGAACGCGATGACCAGCGGGATGATCGTGATCAACGAGCCCGTGATCACCAGGTTCTGAATCGCCTGGCCGCCAGCGGTGGACGCCTGGTCCTTCCACTGGTTCAAACCGATCGTGAGCGGATACCAGTTTGAATCCTTGAGCATGATCAACGGCAGGAAGTAGTTGTTCCACGTCGCCACGATCGTGAACAGCGAAGTCGTCACGATGCCCGGAGCCAACAGCGGCAGGGACACCTGGAAGAACGTGCGGAACTCCGAAGCTCCATCAACTCGTGCGGCTTCAAGCAATTCCGTCGGAACCGCCTGTTCGGAGAAGATCCACATCAGATACAAACCAAACGGGCTGATCAACGATGGAATGATCATGGCCCACGGCGTGTTCGTCAGGCTGAGCTTGGCGAACAGCAGGAACTGCGGGACCGCCAACGCGATGCCCGGCACGCTGATCGCGCCGATGATGACCGCGAACACGGCCTTGCGGCCCGGGAAACGAAACTTCGCCAGCGCGTAGCCGCCCATGATGGCCAGCAGTGTCGCACCGCCGGCGCCCACGACCACGTACAGGAGCGTGTTGAGCAGCCAACGCCCGAAAATTCCGTCCTGGTATGTGAACACGGTCACGATGTTGTCCCACAAGGCGAACGTGTGGCCGAAACCCAGCCCGAACGTCGAAGTGAAGTCGGCCTGCGTCTTGGTCGCGTTTATCGCAAGATATACGAACGGGAACAAGCAGTACACCGCGAAGATCGCGCATACCAAGGTCAGCAGCTTGCTGCGCCTCGGGTTCGACACGTTCGCGAAACCACTTTTCGCAGCACGCCTGCGTTCCGCGGCCTCGTCCCTGACAACGCGACGCTGGCGTTCCCTTTCGGCTTTTCTTGCGGCCCTCTCGTGTTCCTTCAGCCCCGCCGCAGTAATTGTCGTGTCAGTCATTTCGATGCTCCTTGAATCCTCTTGCCCATGAAAATGACGCTCCGGCGCATCACTTCATTTGCTCCTTCATGCTGCGCAACTGCACAGCGTACGCGATCGCCATCGTGATCACAGCCATCGTGATCGCCAGCGCCGCGGCGTAGTTCGACTGGTTGCCCGCGAAGCTCAGGTTATACGCGTACATGTTCGGCGTGTAATACGTTGTGATCGCGTTGCCCGGAACCATGTTCTGCATGATGCTCGGCTCGTTGAACAGCTGGAAGGAACCTATGATCGAGAAGATCACCGTGATCGCGAGCGATCCCTTCAATTCTGGCAGTTTGATGGATTTGATGATCTGCCATTCGGATGCGCCGTCGATTGAAGCGGCCTCGTACAGCGAGTGAGGGATCGTGGACAGCGAGCTGTAGAAGATCAGCATGTTGTAACCCGTAAATTCCCACGTCACGATGTTTCCGATTGACGCGAGCAGCACGCTCGGCTTGAGCACGTCGATGTTCGTGCCGAGGAAATCGTTCAGCGAGCCGACCAGACCATATTTCGCGCCGTACATGAATCCCCAAATCAGGGTTGACACGACCGCGGGCACCGCGTATGGCAGGAACGTGGAAATGCGGAAGAACTTCGTGCCATGCAGTTTCATCGAATCCAACGCCAAGGCCATCGCTGCAGCCAAAAACAGCATGATCGGGACCTGGACCACGGTGAACAGGGCAACCCTGCCGACTGCACTCCAAAACTGCTGGTCATGGAACAGGCGAACATAGTTCGAAATCCCTACAAACTGCGTGCCGCCAATCATTTTCTTCTGGAAAAAGCTGATATAGATGGCGTACAAAATCGGGATAATGAAGACGAACACGAACACCAAGGCGAATGGCCACATGAACTTCCATCCACGCCAATCCGCCTTATGTTTGTTGGCCCGTGTCACCGTCGGCTGAATCGCAGCCACATTCTCCGACACCGACATTTATCCTCCTCCTCGAGGTGTCGCCATACCGGGATTCATCAACGGAATACCAATACAGCCCTTCAAGATGTTTACGTTATCACAATAGCACCATTGATTAAAAAAGTCTAATCTCAACATATTTAACCGTCAAGCGTCAGTATTTAGCATTCATAAATGGTGACGAAAACATTTTATCTCACACTCATGTAAAATAGGTGAAAATCTGATTTAGCAGGAGGTAGGCACAGAATATGGCACGCAGCTCCATATCACTGCAAGACGTCGCCAGGGAAGCCGGAGTCTCGCCCCAGACCGTATCTCGTGTCGCAAATGGAAGCACAGCAGTTCGGGCAGAGACACGCGCCAAGGTAGAAATCGCTATGGAAAAACTTGGCTATCATCCCAATTACGCCGCCAGAGCACTGAAAAGCGGACGGTTCAACAACATCGGCGTACTACTTTCCCATATGTCAGCCTTCGGTAACGCGCGAATCCTTGAAGGCATCGTCGACGCGGCTGCCGAACAAGGGTACTCCACCACCATACACACGCTCGACAATCTGCAGGACCGTTCCCTATCCGGTGCGTTGAGGCTTGTTAGAGACCTCCCCCTTGATGGAGTCATCGTCATCATGGAACGTGATTTCACCGATTTCAATCAATTCAAACCACCACAGACCTTTCCCGTTGTCTTAATTTCTGAGGAACCAGCCAATAATTGCGTCACCATCGATTCCGATTCATACGGATGTTCCACCGCCGCCGTAGATTATCTGCTTTCCAAGGGGCACCGCACCGTGTACCACATTGCGGGCCCGTCTTCATCTCGAGCTGCCCAAAGCCGTATCAGAGGATGGCGCGACGCTTTAGCGCAAGCCGGAGCCGACATACCTTCGATTTACATTGGTGATTGGGAAGCAAACAGCGGATATCAGGCCGGTCTGGCGCTTGCCCATGAGGAAGCGTGCACCGCGGTGTACGCAGCAAACGACCAGATGGCCTATGGAGCCATGCTCGGATTGCAGGCCGCCGGCAAACGTGTTCCCGAGGATGTGAGCATCATCGGTGTCGACGATTCCCTCGAAGGTATGGTTCCCCGCTTGGAGCTCACTACACTGCGCCTTCGTTTCCACGACGTGGGACGTGAGGCATTCTCCATGATCAAGCGGCAACACAATGGAGAGAAGGTCCCCCCCGGCATCAAAACGGTCATTCCACCCGAATTCATCGACCGTGGGTCGGTCCGGGCATTGCGACAACCTTAAAAACCGGTTCACCCCGTCACTGTCGGCAATGGTGCAAGGACGGCACAGTCCATTATGGGCCACGGCCTGGCCGTCAACCCGAATTCTTCAGCCCAATATTCAGACGCAGTTCCATTGGACCATGACACCCCTGGAGAATATATGTCGGGATTACTCTTATCAGGCTTCGATTCCGAGCTTGGCGCGTTCCTTCTTGGAATACATGAAGGCCGGCAGCTGACGGCCCTGCTTGAGCCAGGCATGGTATTCGGCGGTGGCCGCGAACTCCACA
>QRFC01002515.1_pt1 | contig 13293 bp, 10 predicted proteins | sample 1861061 | NCBI WGS metagenome assembly QRFC01 (sample SAMN09711282, study PRJNA482702) | Human gut metagenome, whole genome shotgun sequencing project.
CTGGGCATTGCCGCCGGACACGCTCTGGTTGATGGTGCCCTGCAAAAAGTTGGGGCAGTTGATCCACACCACGCGGGTGCCGGTGGTGGTGTTTTCGGCGGCCAGGGCCACGTCAAAGCTGCCTTCGGGGTCGGTGTCGGCCTTCTGGGCGGTCTCGGCGGTGGCGTAGCCTTCCATCGAGTAAGCGGTCGAACTGGTGGACAGCAGGCTGGTAAAGGTGTAGTCACCATCCTCGTGCTTCACGATGCCCTGGGCGATGGGGGTGTACACCATCATGTTGCTACCCACACCGGCGGTGATCTCGTTGCTCTGCACCGTCGGCAGCAGGTAGGTCTGGGGGTAGCCGTAGGGGTAATGGTTGGCGTCGTTTTCAATGAGCAAGCCCGCTTGGCGGGCCATGCCGCAGCTTTCCAAAATGGCATCCAGGCGCGGGGTGTCGGTGGTAAAGTCGGTCACGACCAGCAGCTTGCCGCCGTTTGTTACGTAGTCGCTCAACAGGGCGGCTTCGGCCTCGGTCAGGTCGGCCAGGGGCGCGTTCAGCAGCAGGCTGTCGGCATCGGCGGGGATGCTGCCCGCCGTGGTCAGGTTCAGTTCCTCGGTGGTCACACCGGCGTTGGTCAGCGTGTCGGTAAAATCGGTTTCCAGCGCCAGTTCGCCGTGGCCGGTCAGCTGGTAGAGCTTATAGGCCGTGGTGCGGCTGACCTGGGCCAGGGCGCTTGTCAGGGCGTTTTCGGCTTCAAAGGTGTACTGCTGGCTGCCGCTGGTGTAGTAGTTCTCAACGTCCAGCTGGTACATATCGTTGTAGCCCACCACACGGTAGTTATCGCCGCAGCTCAGAACGACCGAGCCGGTGGCCGCGCCGTCGTACTGCTGGGCAAAGGTCGGGTACAGCACCGGGTCGCGCTGCTGCCAGCCGAAGTGGCTGCTCTCGTCGGCATAGCGGTCCAGCAGGCGGGTGATGTTGGTATCCTCCTGCCCGGACTCGACCAGGTAGTAGGCGGTGACATCGCTGTTCAGCTCGTGCAGCAGATTTTTCGATGTATCGCTTAACGTAAACAGGGACGAAGTGGAAATATCAAACTCGGTCCACTTGCTGGGCAATGCCTGCACCACCAGGTTGACCAGGATCACAAAGGCCAGCACCACCACAGCCAGCACGGTGGCGTAGCTGCCGCTGCGCAGGGTGCGCTTGCTGCCCTGCAGGTTTTTCAAATCAAACTTTTTCATGGTCAACGCCCCCTTAGTGCCAACGGCGGCGTTCCAGCGACTGCCCCGTCAAAAACAAAAACAGCGCGATCACCGAAAGATAGTACACGATGGCCGACACGCTGAGCATGCCGCCCACCACGCCGTTGAACGGCTGGAACAGTGCCAGCGCCCCCAGCACCGCGTTAAAGGCCGAGAGCAGCCACGCCGGGCGCAGCTGGAACAGCACCACCAGCACCACAGCGCCCGCACCGAACACGCCCAGGCCAACCGGCAGGCTTTTGCAAAGCACACCCACCAGCACAGCCGCGATGAGCAGTACCACCAAAAACACGATGAGCGCCAGCAGGTTGCCGCTGGTGAACATGGTCTTGATGCCGTTCATCAGGTAGGCGATGAGCAGCGCGCCAAAGGTGGCCAGGTAGGCAATGATCTGGTTTTCGGTCAGCGCCGAGATCCAGGTCCCCACAGCCAGGCAGGCCGCGCCCAGCAGCAGATACGCAAACAGTGCGCTGAACGCCGACACCAGCGACACCGTGCCGAACGCCGTCAAGATCAGCGGCATAATAACGGCCACAGTCAGCGGCAGGGCAAACACCACGACCTCGGCCAGGAACTTGCCCAGCACGATGCCGGGGATACTGACCGGGCTGGTCAGCAGCAATTGGTCGGTCTTGTTGCGGCGGTCCTCGGCAAAGCTGCGCATGCTGATGGCGGGCAGCAGGAACAGCATGATCAGCGTAGTTGTGTACAAAACGGACGCAAAGTCCGACGAAGCGTACATCAGGTTGCGGTTGGTAAAGTACAGCCCCAGGAAAAACAGGCTGACCGCCGCGGTGACGTAGCCCACCATGCCGGTGTAGTAGCTTTTGGTTTCCCGTTTAAAGATGGCAGCCATTTATTCTGCCTCCTGTTCATTGGTTTCCGTTTCGGTCGTTTCGGTTTCTTCCAGTGCCTCGGTCAGCTGCAGGAACACATCCTCCAGGCTCATGCTCTCGGCTCTCAGATTCAGCACCGGGCAGCCTGCCTTGGCCAGTGCCAGAGACAGCGCACCGCGCAGGTCGGCGCCGCTCTCGCTTACGGCGGTAAAGCTGACCTCGCCGCCCTTTTCGGCGGTCACCCGCAGGTCGGTCAGGCCGGGCACGGTGGCGGCCGCAGCCAGCACGGCGTCCCGTTCGCCCTGGGCGGTGGCCGAGATGGTGCCCTTGGCGGCCAGCTTGCCGGCCAGTTCCTCGGGCGTGCCCTGGGCTACCAGTTTACCATGGGCAATGATGAGAACGCGGTCGCATACGGTCTGCACCTCGCTTAAAATATGGCTGGATAAAATGACCGTGTGGGTCTTGCCCAGGTCATGGATCAGGCTGCGGATTTCGATCATCTGCGCAGGGTCCAGGCCGACGGTGGGCTCGTCCAGGATGATGACCTTGGGGGTGCCCAGCAGCGCCCCGGCAATGCCCACGCGCTGGCGGTAGCCCTTGGACAGGTTGCGGATCAGCCGCCCTTCCATCTCCTGCAGGCCGGTGCGGGCGCAGGCGTTTCCTACAGCCGCGATGCGGTCGGCCTTTTTGCGGGTGCCCTTCAGCTCGGCCACAAACAGCAGATATTCCCGCACAGTCATATCCTGGTACAGCGGCGGCTGCTCCGGCAGGTAGCCGATGCAGGCCTTGGCGGCGGCGGGTTCCTCGGCAATATCATGGCCGTTGATGGTCACGGTGCCGTCGGTGGCCGACAGGTAGCCGGTGATGATATTCATGGTCGTAGACTTGCCCGCGCCGTTCGGCCCCAGCAGGCCGTAGATGCAGCCGTCCTCAACGGTAAAGCTGATGTCATCCACAGCGGTATGGCCGCCGTAGCGTTTCGTCAGATGTTCGACTTGAATCAAAATGCTCTCCCCTTTTTCTATGCAGAGTCATGGACATGATAAAGTATAGCCGCCATTTGTGAAAATTGTGCGATAGCCTTATGAAAAAATGTGGGACAGTGCTGCCACCATCCCACAAAATTCAAACCAGTTCAACTCGATATTTCTTCATCCAATAATTTACCTGCAAAAACCAGGCGATCGTCTGCGGCGTGGTCATCAGCTGGCCGTACCAGGGCACGGGGTTGTCGGCCCCGCTGGCCAGCAGTACTTCCAGTGCCTCCTTTTTGATAATGGCAAGCAGCGGCGCCGCCGGGTCAGAAATCACCCGCCGCAGCTCGGAACTGACTGCCGCTAAATACGCCGGGTTCCAGGTCTTGGGGTAGGGGCTCTTGCGCCGCCACAAAACCTCTTTGGGCAAAACGCCCTGCATGGCGTAGCGCAAAAGGCCCTTCTCCTGGCCCTGGTAATCCTTAAAATCCCACGGCACAGCGTAGAGATACTCTGCAATGCGATAATCGCAGAACGGCACGCGCACCTCCAGGCCCGAGTACATGCTCATCCGGTCCTTGCGGTCCAGCAGCGTCTGCATGAACCAGGCAAAGTTCAAATTGACCATCTGGCGCATCCGGGTCTCCACCGCATCCCGCCCCGGCAGCACCGAGGTCTCGGCCAGCGTTTGCTGATACCGCGCATCCACAAACGCTGCCGGGTCGATATCCCCCAGCACGCCCTCCTTTATAAATGCCGCCCGGTAGGCCGTGGACTGCGCCCAGGGGAAACCGTACTTTTCCCGCACGGCGGGGTCGCGGTACCATGGGTAACCGCCAAAAATTTCGTCGGCGCACTCGCCCGAAAGCGCCACCGTGGCATGGGGCTTGATCTGGCGGCAGAACAGCAGCAACGAGGAATCCACGTCCGCCATGCCGGGCAGGTCGCGGGCCTCCACCGCGGCGTAGAGCGCCAGCACCAGTTCGGGGGTGTCCAGCGTGACCCAGTGGTGCCGTGCGCCCAAAAAGTCGTTCATCTTGCGGATGTAGGGCGCGTCGGCCCCGGGCTGAAACTTGGTGGCGTGGAAATACCGCCGGTTGTCCTTGTACCCCACCGAGAACGTCTGCAATTGCCGACCCCGCGCGGTAAAATAGGTGTCCGCCACCGCCGAGATCAGGCTGGAATCCAGCCCGCCGGACAAAAACGTCGCCACCGGCACATCACTGACCAGCTGCCGCTGGATGGCATCCACGACCAAATCCCGCACGTTGCGGGCGGTGGTCTCGAAGTCGTCGGGGTGGTCGTGGTCGGTCAGCTGCCAGTAGCGGTTCAGGGTCAGGCGGCCGGTGTCAGCCTCATACACGGCGCACTGGCCGGGGAGCAGCTCTCGGATATTTTTAAACACCCCGCACCCCGGCGTGCGGCCGGGACCAAGCAGCAGCACTTCGGCCAGGCCGTTGGCGTCCACCCGGGGCGGCACGGCCGGGTGGGCCAGCAGGGTCTTGATCTCGCTGCCAAACAGCAGGCTGTCCCCTGTCTGCACGTAAAACAGCGGCTTGACCCCGCAGCGGTCCCGCGCCAAAAACAACGTGCCCGCCCGCTGCGCCCAGACGGCAAAGGCAAAAATGCCGTTGCAGCGTTCCAGGCAGCCCGCCCCCCACTGGGCGAAGGCGTGCAGCAGCACCTCGGTATCCGAATGGCCGGTAAAGCTGTGGCCCTTGTTTTGCAGCGCGGTGCGCAGTTCCGGCGTGTTGTACAGCTCGCCATTATACACGAGGGTGTAGCTTTCGCCCTGCCAATCCAGCTGCATAGGCTGCAGGCCATTCTCAATATCCACCACCGCCAGCCGCGCATGGATGAGCGCCGCCCGCCCGCTGATGAACATGCCCCGCTGGTCCGGCCCACGGCGAGATAAAGTTTGCTGCATCGCGCAGTAGGCCGCATATTGCCCCTGGATCACCCGCGGGTCCCGCCCGATCTGCCCTGCGATCCCACACATAAAAAGTCCCCCTTTTCGCTGTGCTCATTCTCTTGCATGAGTATGCGGGAAGGGGGTGGTTTTAGTATTTTATTTATCTATTTCGTTCGCCGCCACCCTGCGGCGGCTCTCTCGTTTTAACAGCAATATGCCATTATAAAAGGCTCTGCCGCAAGGTAGGCAGAGCCGGTCTAGCACAATATCAAAAATCAGGCAAAACGATCCACAATCGCCATGGCTACATCATCTTTACTTTGCAGCGGCAACTGCTCTGCCCCCTCGTGGGTGATGATCGTTACCACATTGGTATCCACACCAAACCCGGCGCCGGGGACTTTCAGGTTGTTGGCCACGATCATGTCCATCTTCTTCTTGTTCAGCTTGGCGGTGGAGTTCTCGACTAGATCCCGCGTCTCCATCGAGAAGCCGCAGACAAACAGCGTTTCCGGCTTGTGTGCGCCGACCCACGCCAAAATGTCATCGGTGCGTTCCAGCGCGATGTTCATCTCGCCATCGTGCTTTTTCACCTTGTCCGCTGCCACTTCCGCCGGGCGGTAGTCAGCCACGGCGGCAGCCATCACCAGGGCATCGGCGTCCATGGCGTTGGCCTTTACGGCTTCAAACAGGTCTTTGGCCGTGGTGAAAGGCACCTTCTTCACAAAAGGCACGTCCGACTGGGTGCAGCTCGTCGAGGACAGCAGCACGACCTCCGCGCCGCGCAGCATACAGGCACGGGCCACGGCGTAACCCATCTTGCCGGTGGAGTGGTTGGTCAGGTAACGCACGGGGTCCATCGGCTCCTGGGTGGCACCGGCCGAGACCACCACCTTTTTGCCCGTCAGGTCCTTCTCGCAGGCCAGCTCCCGCAGCACGTAATCCACCAGCACGCTCTCCTCGGGCAAACGGCCGGAGCCGACGTCGCCACAGGCCAGCAGGCCGGAGCCGGACGGGATGACCGTAAAGCCGTAATGCTCCAGCGTCTTGATGTTATCCTGGGTAATGGGGTTTTCCAGCATGTGGGTGTTCATGGCCGGGGCCACCAGCTTGGGGCAGTGGGCCGCCAGGGTCACGGTGGTCAGCATATCGTCGGCCTGGCCGTGGGCCATTTTGGCAATCACATTGGCCGTGGCCGGGGCGATGAGCATCAGGTCGGCGGCGTTGGCAAGGCTGACATGCGCCACGTCGTACTGGAAGTTTCGGTCAAACGTATCCACGATGCAGCGGCGATTTGTCAGCGTTTCAAACACCAGCGGGGTGATGAACTCGGTGGCGTTCTGGGTCATCAGCACATGGACGTCGGCGCCCAGTTTGACCAGCGCGTGGGCCACATTGGGCATTTTATAAGCGGCAATGCCCCCGGTAATGCCGAGGACGATGGTTTTGCCTTTCAGGTTCATGGAGATCACATCCTTCATAATGTTAGTATACCCGTTTACAGCACTGCCGTCAATCTGCTATAATGATGCTACATTTTCAGGAAAAGAGACAAACACCATGGTTTTAGCAGTTGACATCGGCAACAGCAACATCTGCATCGGCGGGCTAGCGGGCGAAGCGCACCGCGACATCCTGTTCACCACCCGGATGGTCACCCGCCCCCGCTGCACAGCGGATGAATACGCCGCCGAGCTGCGATTTTTGCTGGGGCGCTTAAAGGTCGACCCCACCGCCTGCGAGGGCGTCATCGTGTGCAGCGTAGTACCGGGTTTAACGCCCGTACTGGCCCACGCCTGCAGGCGGCTGACCGGCAGGGACGCTTTAATTGTGAGCAACGCGCTGGACACCGGCCTGACCTTTGCCGTGGACGAGCCGGACCGCGTGGGCCGCGACCGTCTGGCTGATGCCGCAGCCGCCGCAGCGCATTATCCCCTGCCCTGCATGACGGTGGACATGGGCACAGCCACGACCTACAATGTGCTTTCGGCCGAGGGCTGCTTTTTAGGCGGGTTCATCGTGCCCGGCGTGCAGACCAGCCTGCGGGCCATCAGTGCAGGCACGGCCCAGCTGCCGCCCATCGCCCCGGAACCGCCGGAGCATCTGGTCGGCCGCAACACGGTCGAGGCGCTCAACAACGGCGCGATGTTTGGCACTGCCGCCATGCTGGACGGCCTGGCCGACCGTGTGGAAGCGGAACTGGGCCAACCGCTGACGGTAGTCGCCACCGGCGGCTTAGCGCCTTACATCATGCCCTGCTGCAAACGGAAGATTTTGTATGATGGAGATCTGCTGTTTAAGGGCCTGGCTTTGATTTGGGAACGGAATTCTTGATCTTTATTTATATGTTTACACTTTGCGGGGGACACCACATGGTGGTGTCCCCCGCAAAGCAGAATATAATAATTACATGTCCACAGTAACCGGCACCGCGCCATAGTTGCGGATATTCAGCACATGGCAGCTGCCTTCGCCGAAGCAGGCATCGATGGTCGCCTTGTAAGTATCCAGCAGATCATAAGGCACAAACGCCTGGATGGTGCCGGCGAAGCCGCCACCCTGCAGACGCCAGGCACCGCGGCCGTTCAGCACTTTCTGGCTCAGGGCCAGTGCGATGGGCACACCCTGCTCCTTGTAGTTCTTGATGCTGTAAGCATTCTGGTTGAACTCAAAGCTGGAGTGGCCGCCCTCGACGATCAGCTTCAGGAAGGTATCCATATCGTCGGCGCGCACGGCATCGCACAGGGCGGCGGCGCGGCGGCAGTCGTTGTAGAAGTGGATGGCACGCACCACAGCACGGTCGCCCACGGCCTTGCGCAGCTGCGGGATGGCGGCGTAGAACGCGCCCTCGTCCACCTCGCGCAGGACCTTTTTGCCCATCTGCTCGGCCACGCTCTCCATCTCGCGGCGGATGGCAGCGTAATCATCCGTCAGGTCAGCGTGGCTGCCCTTGGTGTCGGTGATGCACATGGCCAGCTTGTGCTTGGCCAGGTCGATGGACGTCTGGCCCACGATGGGGTGTGCCGGATCCTTGAAGTCGATGGTGATAACGCCGCCGACAGCACAGGCGGTCTGGTCCATCAGGCCGCAGGGCTTGTCGAAGAAGACGTTCTCGGCATACTGGCCGATCTGGGCGATCTTGACCTGGGAGAATTTCTCCATGTCGTTATCGTTGTACTCTCCGCGCAGGATGGCACCGATGCAGACCTCGAAGGCAGCGGAGCTGGACAGGCCGGAGCCGCGCAGCACGTTGCTGGTGGTGTAGGCGTCAAAGCCGCCGACCTTGCCGCCCGCGTTGACGATACCGGCGGCCACGCCACGGATCAGGGCAGCGGAGTGCTCCTTCTCCTGCTCCTGCGGGACCAGGTTGGTCACGTCCACATCGTCGATCTTCTCAAAGCCCAGGGACTTGACGCGGATGATGTTCTCCTCGTTGGGGGAAACGACCGCCACAATGTCCAGGTTGACGGAACCCGCCAGCACCACGCCGTTGTTGTGGTCGGTGTGGTTGCCGCCGATCTCGGTGCGGCCGGGGGCGGAGTAGAGGCGCACGGAGCGCCCGGAGCCAAACTCGTTCTCGAACTGGTCGATGACGGAAATGTAACGCTCACGCTGGGCGTTTACGTCCACATCAGCACCGTAAAGTTTTACAAAAGCTGCATCATAGGCACCCTGCTGGATCTGCTGTTTCAGTTCAATGGTGTTCGCCATAATTGCACTCGCCTTTCTGTCGCGCGGCTCTTTTCGCCAGTATGCACAAAATGAGCCTGTATCTTTTAGGCAAACGGACAAAGTACACCGCCGCCTGCCGGGTTCTTAATCTTAGTATAACAAATTTTGAAAGAAAGTAAACATTTTTTTACGGCGCTTTTATGGACTTTTGATGAATCCCCTGCTATAATAAAATTACTATATTTTGCCCGCGGCCCCGGCTGCAGGCAAGGCGGCGCGGTGCCGGGGCGGCACCGCGCGGAGAGGGAGCTGTCATGGATAACGAAACCAAGCAATCCTATAAGCAGAGCTACACCGATAATGTAGAGCTGTCCATCTTCAACTGCGGGCATGAGTACTGCCAGCCGGGCCACACCTGGGGCCCCGGCGTGCGCGACCATTACCTCATCCACCTGGTGGTGGCGGGCCGCGGCGTGTACCAGGTCAACGGGTCGTCCTATACCCTGCAGGAGGGCGATCTGTTTCTGGCCAAGCCCAACCAGCTGATCACCTATGCGGCGGACGAGACCGACCCGTGGGAGTACTATTGGGTAGGCTTCAACGGGGCCTGCGCCAATAAGCTGGTGCAGCAGACGCCCTTCTCGGACACTCAACCGGTACACCGTTGCAAGGATCCCCAGGCCGTGCGGGAAGCGCTGTACAACATCTATCTGTCCCGCGGGCCGGAGCCCCAGTGCGAGGCCCTGATGACCGGCTACCTCTATATCTTTATGGCCCACCTGATGCAGGCGGCCCGCGAAGCCATGCCCAACGTGGGCTCCTCCAGCAGCCAGTATGTGCTGGCCGCCATCAAGTATATCCAGTTCAACTATTCTCACGACATCTCGGTGGACGACATCGCCAAGGCCGTCGGCGTCAGCCGCAGCCATTTGTACCGCGTGTTTATGTCCAACGTTGGGCAAAGCCCTATCGACTATTTGACGCATTATCGTATCAGCGAGGCCTGCAGCCTGCTAAAGAATTCCACCCTGTCCATCGCCGAGATCGCGGTGTCGGTCGGCTTCTTTGACCAGTTCTACTTCTCCCGCGTCTTCAAAAAGGTAAAGAAAGTCCCGCCGAGCAAGTACCTGACCGCCCTGGACGCCGAGCAGAAAGCCGCCCAGCAGGCCCAGCAGTAAAGAGCAAAATGTAAGGAGCAACCATGGCCTTTCAGAAAAATCAGATCCTGACCCTCTCCATTGAATCCCTTTCCAACGACGGCAGCGGCGTGGCCCATCATGACGGCCAGGCCGTTTTTGTCGCAGCCGCCGCCCCCGGCGATGTGGCCGAAGTGCGCATCGTCAAGCCCATGAAAGGCTATGCCTTCGGCAAACTGGAAAAGCTGCTGACCCCCGGCCCCGGCCGCGTCAAACAGGATTGTCCCGTAGCCGGCCCCTGCGGCGGCTGCGGCCTGCGGCACATCAGCTATGCGGCCGAGTGCGCCGCCAAAACGCAGTTTGTGCGGGATGCTTTTGAGCGCCTGGCCAAGCTGGACGTGCCCGTGCACGAGGTGCTGGGCGCCCCCGCCGCCGACCGCTACCGCAACAAGGTGCAGCTGCCCGTCGGCACCGACGAAAACGGGCATCTGGTGACCGGCTTTTTTGCGGGCCGCAGCCATCGCATCGTCCCCTGCGCCGACTGCAAGCTGCAGCCGGACTGGATGAACGCCCTGGCCGCCCGCGCCTGCACCCTGCTGGAAGAAAACGGCATCACCGCCTACAACGAGGAAACCCACACCGGCCGTGTGCGCCATTTATACATGCGTCAGGGCTGGCACAGCGGCCAGCGGCTGCTCTGCTTTGTGGTGAACGGAAACGGCCTGCCCAACGAGGCGGAGATTTGCGAAGCACTGCAAAAAGAGTTTGATTTAACGACCATTCTCATCAACCGCAACAACGCCCGCACCAATGTGATTTTGGGTGCTAAAACCCGTGTGGCGCTCGGTCCCGGGTATATCGAGGATACGCTGTCCGGGGTCTCGCTTCGGATGGGTGTGCACGAATTTTACCAGGTCAACACCCCCGCCGCCGAAGCCTTGTATGCCAAAGCGCGGGAATTTGCCGCGCTGACGCCGGATGATTTCCTGCTGGATCTCTACTGCGGCATGGGCACGATCGGGCTTTCGATGCTGCCCGACTGCCGCCGCCTGGTGGGCGTTGAGGTCGTGCCCCAGGCTGTAGACGGCGCGAAGGAGACCGCCGCCCGCCTGGGCCTTGCCGCCGACAAGGCCGACTTCCGCTGCCAAGACGCCGGTGCCGCTGCGGCCCAGCTGGCCGCCGAGGGCGCGCGCCCCGATGTGATCGTCGTCGACCCGCCCCGCAAGGGCTGCGACGAAGCCACGCTGACCGCCATCGCCGAAATGGCCCCGCGCACGGTGGTCATGGTCAGCTGCAACGCCGCCACCGCCGCCCGCGACACCCGCTGGCTGGTAGAGCACGGGTATAAGGCCGAAGAGGTGCAGCCGGTAGACCTCTTTCCCCGCACCAAACATGTGGAGTGCGTGGTGAAACTTGTAAAGGATGTGTAATCCATGGCCCTTCCTAAATATAACGAATTATATAATCCGTTTCTCGAAGCCTTGCAAGATGGGCAGACTTATACATTAAAAGAAGTCAGAGACCGCATTGCGAAAAATTTGCATTTGTCGTCGGAAGATTTGGCTGAGCAGCTATCCAATCAACGACAATCTCTTTATGCCAACCGTATAGCATGGGCCAATACTTATCTGAAAAAAGCTGGTATGGTCGAAGCCCCTCGCCGTGGCCTTTGCCACATAACGCCAGCCGGACAACAGCTTCTTTCCCGTGGTTGCATTGTCACAAACAACTTGCTAAAAAGCGAAAGCGCTGCTTTTGCAGCTTTTATCAGCAGCTCCCCCACCTCTGAGCCCGTTGTTGCTTCTGCCACAGTTGCTCTGCCAGCAGAAAAGACGCCGCTTGAAATGATCGATGATTTATACGGCACACTCAATAGTCAGCTGGCTGATGATCTGCTTGATGAGATCATGCAGCAGTCCCCTGCTTTCTTTGAGCAGTTAGTCGTTGACCTTATGGTTGCCATGAACTACGGCGATGGTTTCGTTACCAAGTACAGCGGTGACGATGGCATTGACGGCATTATTCATGAAGACAAATTGGGTTTTAACCTCATTTATATTCAAGCCAAACGTTGGCAGACAAATATCACCATCGGCAAACCGGAACTACAGAAATTTGCCGGTGCGATGATGGGCCCACCCCGCATTGAAAAAGGGTTGTTTATTACAACCGCAAAATTCTCGCAAGGTGCCAAAGATTTTGCTAATGCGCAGCATATCATTCTAGTCGACGGCCAAAAGCTGACTGAATTGATGGTTGAATATGATTTGGGTGTTTCAACCCAAAAAGTCTATAAAATCAAGCGCATCGACAGTGACTATTTTTCGGATGACGATTAAGGTTTCCTCTCATTTGTTCAAACTCTTTTCCCCTCCTGTTCACGATTTGCCAATATTTGTGTGGGATAATAGCCTGTAGACTATACAAAAGGTGGTTTTTTCATGAGAAGCTGGTTTCAGCGGTTTATGTCCGGGCGGTATGGGTTTGACCAGTTGGGCGGGTTCCTTTGCGTTGTTTCGTTTATTCTGGTCATTGTGGGAGCCTGGGTCAGCCCGGTGCTGTACTGGCTGGGGCTGATTTTGCTGATCTACAGCTATTTCCGGGTGCTCAGCCGCAACCGTTCTAAGCGATACAGCGAGAATTTAAAATACCTCTCCGTCCAGAACAAAGTCGTGGACTGGGCCAACCGGTACATCCTGCGCTTTAAGCAGCGCAAGCAGTACCGCTACTTCCGCTGCCCACAGTGCGGGCAGCAGCTGCGGGTGCCCCGCGGGCGCGGCAAAATTTCCATCACCTGCCCCAAGTGTCACAACCAGTTCATTAAAAAGAGTTGACGCACCATGTTCGGGTATGTTACCATCTACCACAAAGGGTTGGAAAAGCCGGAGCTGGACCGCTACCAGGCTTACTACTGCGGCCTTTGCCGCACGCTGGGCCAGAAATACGGCCTGCCCGGCCAGTTGACGTTAAGCTACGATCTGGCATTTATCGCCATTTTGCACTCGGCGCTGTATGAGCCACAGACGCAGTTTTCCGCCGGGCGGTGCGCGCCGCACCCCATCAAGGCACGGCCCCGCGCGGCCAACGAATTTTTGGACTACGCCGCTGATATGACCATCGCGCTGGCGTACTACAATTTTTTAGACAACTGGCAGGACGATCACAGCCGTGCCAGCCTGCACCAGGCGCAAAAACTGGAGCCGTACCTGCCCGCCATCCGGGTGCGCTGGCCCCGCCAGACGGCGGCCATCACGGCACAGTTGGAGGCGCTGAACGCGCTGGAAAAAGCAGGCTCCCATGATCTGGATGCCTTATGCCGCGCCTTTGGCGACCTGCTGGGCGCGGTGTTCGCCTGCCGGGAGGACATCTGGTCCCCCACCCTGCAGGCCATGGGCCGGGGGTTGGGCGGATTCATTTATTTAATGGACGCCTACGACGACCTGCCCAAAGATGCCCGCAAGGGGCAGTTCAACGCGCTGCAAGAGCTGCACGACACCCTGCCCCCTGCCGAGTTT
>QRFC01002518.1_pt1 | contig 13286 bp, 16 predicted proteins | sample 1861061 | NCBI WGS metagenome assembly QRFC01 (sample SAMN09711282, study PRJNA482702) | Human gut metagenome, whole genome shotgun sequencing project.
GGCTTGCCGCCTGCAATTCACAGACAGCAAGCCCTTTCGGCTGCTTGAACAATTTTTACTTCAGAATATTGTCTAACTTTTTGGGGTCACTTCAGTTGCAAAGTCAGGCGGGTTTTATTTTATAAAGGTGCACCGTGTGCAAATCCTGGAAGCCGGATTCTTAGTCAGAATATTTGATTCGGAAATAGTCCAGATAAACTTTGAACCGGTCCTGCGCGGTAAGGCAGGTATCCATCAGGTAGCCGTGCTCGGTGTTCCATTCATGCAGGCCGCGATAGTAGAATATTTTCAAATCGTCCTCAATGATAAAGGGAACGATATTGTTTTTTAAACACTCTTTGAATAGTATCAACCGTCCTACGCGGCCGTTTCCATCTTGAAACGGGTGGATGCACTCAAAATCATGGTGAAAGGCCACGATCTGCTCCAGCGAATGGGTCTTGGATGCGTTATAGGCGACAAGCAGTGCCTTTAACCGGGGTTCCACTTCCTCCGGGGCAGCGGTATCGCGGCCGCCGACCTCATTTGGGACCTGCTTGTATTCGCCCACGGCAAACCAGTCTTTCCGCGAATCGCTGGTGCCATTCTTTAGTATAACGTGCAGCCGTTTGATGAAGGTTTCCGACAATGGCTGCATGGCATTGTCGATGACCGTATCGATGCAGCGGAAGTGATTGGCTGTTTCGACAACGTCGTCTACATTTACCGCTCCGTTTTCAAAACCGATGGTGTTGGTTTCATAAATGTAGCGCGTCTGGTCATGGGTCAGGCGGCTGCCCTCAATGTGGTTGGAGTTATAGGTTAAGTCGATTTGAACTTTATGGTAGATTCCGCCTTTCCGCTGCTGCTTCTTTTCGTCTTGCAGGATGGTCAGCAGAATGTTCTCAGCCTTTGCATTGGTGCGCTTTGGTTTATCTGCGTCTGCCGGAATCTTCCAGGTCTTACCGGCAAGAACTGCATCTGGAATTTTGCCGATAGCGCAGTAGTTTCTTACCGAACGTTCCGACAAATTCCACCTTTTTGCCGCTTCAGCGACGGAAATGTAGTCCATGGTATCACCTCGTTGATAAATAGTATGCCATACCATCGGCAAAAAGTCAAAAACGCGAAAATTAAATCTGCAAATTTTGCCGATAGAAGAAAGAGAAAAGCCGCCCTCCAAAGGAAAGCGGCTTTATAAATACTAAACTTTACAAATGCAGCACGCGGTCCTTGATTTCGGCGGTGCGGCCCTGGTTCCAGAACTGGGTGCCGATGTAACCGCAGGTGCGGCGGGCAACGTTCAGCTTGTTCTGGTCGCGGTTGTGGCACTTGGGGCACTCCCAAACCAGCTTGCCGCCCTCTCGTTTTATACCTAAAAAGAAGAATCATAAAACCCTCACCGGATTGTTATAACATCGAGTGGAGCTTTTTAACAAAGCTGCCTTGGACTTTTTAGGGGAGTATAAGTGTTATCATCTTCAACAAAGTGTTAGCGAGTGATTATCCCACCCTGATTAAATGCCGCTTTACCAATACGAAGCTGTTTTGAAGAGTCGTAGTCTGCAACAAATGCAATATCTTCTTTCCAGCGTTCAATAGCATTTTTCATACTCGGAACATTTTTGCGAATACGAATGAACTGAGAAAGAAGTTCTTGAATTTCCCATTTGGAGGCTTTATTTGTATCAAGTATATATTTAAGAACACGTTGCCTATCAGCTCGACATATATTGGCTCTTACTGAGTAACCACATCTGCTAAGTATAGAATCTGGGGAAAATCCATAAGGGTTATCATATGTTGTATGAATATTACTGAATGAGCATTCGAATAGAAGACCTTTGTAACGACGATTATAACTTTCAAACATTTCATAATTCATAAAAAAACGACCGCATTGCGTACAAAATTGCACAGTGACACAAACATTTTCTCCGCTTATTGTTGCGACATAGGCGGTGCAGTTTGTGATGGTATCGAAACCGGTCAAGTTGGCACATTTTTGGCAATGACATTTTTTTGAATACAGAAAAATGCAACTTTCATTTTTAAGATCATATGATAAGTTTGCCCCGTTTGGCGGAGAATAATGAACGTTATTATGAAGAGAAGAAGTTTGTGACGGCGGTTTAAGTAATGTTGCTTTCTTACGTTCCTTTTGTTTGATTTGGTTAAATAACTGCTGAATATAGGTGGTGGTGTTTACGAGAATAAGGTCGTGATAAGCAGATTCACTGGAAGGACTAAAAATAGCAGCCTTAAGCACAAAATCTGGCTGATTGATTTTTATTGCTTGTAACTTTTCTGTTGCAGGAACCACCGAAAAGTTTTTCGATGTTACGGAAAGTATTGACGGCAGTAACATACTGACAGTCAACCGCAGTGAAATTTTCCGTAAAATATTCAACGATATTACCGAGAAAAAGCACGGCGAGGAGGTTTTAAACCTCGGCGGAAGATTTTATGACATTACCGCAAACCCCGTGTATGACGAAAACAATACCGTATGCGGTGCCGTGGTGCTTATTGTGGATATTACAGAAAAGGAAAACCGTGAAAAATTGCGCCGTGAATTTACGGCAAATGTTTCGCACGAGCTTAAAACGCCCCTCACTTCAATATCGGGAATTTCTGATATGCTGATGAACGGTATTGTAGCGCCAGACGATATAAAGGGCTTTGCAAGTGATATAAATAAGGAATCCGCACGGCTTATCTCGCTTGTAAACGATATAATAAAGCTTTCCGAGCTTGACGAGGGCGGAGCCAAATCCGACGAAACAAAATCGGTCGATTTGGCGGAAATTTCCTCCGAGGTTGCAAAACGGCTTACGCCGGTAGCCGCCAAAAAAGGCGTTGTTATAAATACCGCAGGTGAAAAGGCGGAGATAACCGCAGGCGAATCGCTCGTGTTTGAAATGATATACAATCTTTGCGATAACGCCGTGAAGTACAATAAAGAAAACGGCACCGTAACCGTAACGACAGGTATCTCCGGCGGAGCGCCGTTTGTAAGCGTAAAGGACACCGGTATCGGTATTCCGGCAGAGTGTACCGACCGCATTTTCGAGCGGTTTTACAGGGTTGATAAAAGCCGCTCAAAAGAGAGCGGCGGAACGGGACTCGGACTTTCGATTGTAAAGCATATCGCAATGAGTCTTGGCGGAGAAATCACCGTAGACAGTACGCCCGGAGTAGGCACGAATATAACGGTTGTATTTAAAAATTAAAGCAGTTCTTCGTTGTAGTGCGCGCGGGCGCCGCCGATAAACTTGGGTCTTACCCTTGCCGCCAGTACCTTTGCGCTTCCGATGAAATCATTTTTAAGTCTTACAGGTACCGCAACCTTTTTTAAGTGCATACCTATCATTGTAAAGCCGATGTCGAGCCCCGCATCGGCTTTTATTTCTTCAAGAGCTACGGGGTCGCTTAATACGGCGTATGCCGCCGTTGCAAACGAGCCGCCGGCTTTCGGAAACGGCACAACATTTACGGGTTCGGCAAACGGCACCGCGCTCCGCTCGCATATTATGGCTCGGTTTAGGTGTTCGCAGCATTGTGCGGCAACAAACACACCCTTTTCATTTGCGGCGGCATAAATACCGTCAAAAACCTCTTTGGCGGTGTCGGGGGAAGAGTCTGTTCCTATTTTTGCGCCCAAAATTTCGCTTGTGGAACAGCCTACCACAAGTATCTGCCCTTTTTTAAGCCCTGCAATTTCAATTATTTCTTTAGCGGCGTTGTACGCCTGTTCTTTTAAATTCATTTTTATCACCGTTATTATTATACTGCTTTTTTTAAAAAAGAGCAAACTAAAATGCGTTAAATATACGCTTTTTTACCGTTTGCAGAGATTAATAACGATTTTATTTTTATCTTCCGCAAGTCTTTTAAAGTCTGCCGCACCGCCGCCCGGTCCTCTTACATAGGTGACAACCGCATCGGCAAGTCCTAACATTATATGGTTGCGCTTTGAAATTGCGAAGCGCAAAGGAGTTTCAGTCAGCTTTTCGGGATAGACCGTTTCCGAGGGGCTGAAATTTTTTATATCTTTTTTTCTTTTGGTAAGATAGGCTAAAACCACCTTATATTCAATAAACGGATATTTGCTCTTTAATTCCTTTAATGTATCGTATACCATCCAATCAAAATTTCCCTCATTGCCGACATAAAATACGGTCGCTCCGTTTTTTTCAATAAGCTTTGTCAAAACTTCTTTAAGCTCCGGTGCAATGCTTGACGGCGTATCTCTGTGTCCGAAAAAGGTTACGGTCATAATTATCCCTCAATAATTTGCAAAAATATATTAAGTGGATATTTAATATCTACTCTGTCAACATTATAATATGCAACCGTTCTAAAATCAATATTGGATATTAAATATCTGATTAAGATATAACGGGGTGAGCTTATGGCTAAAAATCTTTTCCTTATTAAAGGCAATATATGCGGTGAGCGTGTAAGGCTTGGCAGGGCATTGCAAAAACCGCCTATGACACAAGACGATTTGGCACGGAAAATACAGTTTATGGGTATGGATATGACGCCACTGATAATATCCCGTATAGAGAAAAATCAACGGCATGTGTGCGACGCGGAGTTGAGAATATTGGCAAAAGCGCTTGGCGTTACTATGGATTGGCTCTGCGGCGATATTAATGAAATAGAGATAAAATAATGTTGAAAACAAATACAATAACGGCAGTAAAAAACCGAATATTTAAGCTTTGCTATGACAGAAATATATCCATAAACAGACTTGCTACGATATGCGCCTTGCCGCCGTCGTCTGTTAAGAATATTCTTTACGGCAAAAGTCAAAATCCAAAGCTGCTTACAATCAAAATGATTTGCGACGGTTTGGACATGACTTTGGCGGAATTCTTTGACACCGACGAGTTTAATAATCTTGAACAGGAAATAAAATGAAAAGAATAATTGATAATGAAAATGTAAATATTATCGGTTCACAAATTAAAGCCGCAAGGGAAAAATCGGGAATGACACAAAAACAGCTTTCGGAAAATTGGAGCTTGAAGCGGTATATACCTGCCGCGGCTCAATTTCGAGAATTGAGAACGGTAAGCGTGCGGTTACAGATATTGAGATAGACGCAATATCAAGAATACTTAATGTGTCGCTTGATTTTTTGTTCGGCAGAGAATAAAATAAGAGTAAATAAAATGCAACTGAATAAAAATATGCCGCGGGCAAAATGTCCGCGGCATATTTTTTACAGATAAGGGGTATCTGTGTGGACGCCGAAAATTCGGCGTTATATTAAAAGCAATTTTGCTTTTAATAATTATGGCATATACGGGTTCGGCTTTGCAAGAAGCGCTATAAAATCAATTACTACGCCCACAAAAAATAAACCGCCTGTACATAAATAGAGTATACCCATACCTATTTTCCCCTCGTAAAATTTATGTAAACCGCAAAATCCTCCCAACAAACACAGGACAATGGCAACCCATTTGTTGCGCAGTTTGCCGGCGAACACGCTATTTACATTTTGTGAGGAATTTGAATTGTTTATAACTATATTCGGAGTATTTTCGCCCTCAAGCTTTTCAACCTGTCTGCCGCAGGCTGTGCAAAGAACAGCATCTTCGGGTATTTTTGCGCCGCAATGTTTACAGAATTTTGTTTTTTCCGTAGTTTCCATATTGTTCCCTCCAAAAATGACATTCACTAAATGTCATATTTTTATTTATTATAGCATATAATTTTCTTGTTGACAAGCACTAAATGTCAAAGGAAGAAAAATTATGTTCATAAACAAAAACTGCGATGGACTAAACAATATTTGTGGCAAAAATGTATATATTTTTCGAAAGCAAATGAATATATCCCAACGAATGCTTGCCGACCTGTTACAGCTTGACGGACTTGATATAGATAAAAATGCCGTACAACGAATAGAATGCGGAAAGCGATTTGTAACAGATATAGAGTTATTACATCTTGCAAATGTGCTGAAATGTTCTGTTTTAGAGCTTTTGAATATTAAATAGAAATTAATTTCGGCTTTTGTGCCGTAAATTCAAAGGGGGAATAATCAAATTAAGCATATTATTTAATCGCTTAAAACACTTGACTTTTGCTGTCGGCGGTGTTATGATAATCAAAAATGCGATGATAAAGAAAAGTAAGTAAAGGCTTTAGTTTAAGAGAGTTTCCGCCCCGGCTGTAAGCGGAAATACAGCGGCTTTTACCGAAGTTCACTTTGGAGCAGCGCAGCTGAAATTCAGTAGGCGGCGACGGAGGGACACCGTTAACGGTCCTAAAGAGTGTTTGCTCTCGGAGCGAAAATTACGGGTGGTACCGCGGAGACTTTTGTACTTCGTCCTGTTATGCAGGGCGGAGTTTATTTTTTTATACGGAGGAAAGGCTATGAAAGAAAAGATTGAGGCAATACGGGCGGCGGCAAAAAGCGCCATTGCCGCATCTGCCGATGAAAACGAAATCGAGGAATTAAGGGTTAAATATTTGGGTAAAAAGGGCGAGCTTACCGCTATGCTTAAGCAGATGGGTTCGCTGTCACCCGAGGAACGCCCGGCAATGGGTCAGCTTGTAAACGAGGCAAAGCAAAAGCTTGAAGCCTTGATAGCGGAGAAAAAGGCTCAGATGAAAGAAAAAGCCACCGAAATGCGCCTTAAGGCTGAAACGGTGGATATAACTATGCCGGCAAAGCCTGTTAAAACAGGCGGTATACACCCATTAAACCATGTTGTAAACGATATGATAGACATTTTTATGTCTATGGGCTTTGATGTGGTTGACGGACCTGAGGTTGAGACCGACCACTATAATTTTGAGTGCCTTAATGTTCCTGCGGATCATCCTGCAAGGGATATGCAGGATACATTTTATCTCGGTGAAAACCTGCTTTTACGCACGCAGACCTCTGCGGCTCAGATAAGAACAATGGAAACAAGAAAACCGCCGATAAGGGTAATATGCCCCGGCAGAGTTTACAGGGCAGACGAGGTTGACGCAACCCACTCTCCCGTATTCCACCAGCTTGAGGGACTTGTGGTTGACAAGGGTATCACAATGTGCGATTTAAAGGGCGTGCTTGAGCAGTTCGCTCAGGAGATATACGGAAAGGACACAAAGGTTCGCTTCCGTCCGTCCTTCTTCCCGTTTACGGAACCGAGCGTTGAAGTGGATGTTTCGTGCAGTGAGTGCGGCGGTAAGGGCTGCCGCGTATGCAAGGGCGCCGGTTGGATAGAGATATTGGGCGCGGGTATGGTACATCCTAATGTGCTTAGATCCTGCGGAATAGACCCCGATGTATATACGGGCTTTGCGTTCGGAATAGGTATTGACCGTATAACCACCACACGCTATAAGATAAGCGACATCCGCCTGCTTTTCGAGAACGACAAGCGTTTCTTGGAGCAGTTTTAAGGAGGTAAGGGCAGAATGAAGATTTCACTTAAAGCTTTAAAATATTATGTTGATATAAATGTACCTGTTGAGGAGCTTTGCGACCGTATGGTAATGGCAGGCTTTGAAATTGAGGAAATGGAAAAGCAGGGCGATAATATCAAAAATGTCGTTGCGGCAAAAATTCTTAAAATAACTCCGCACGGCAACAGCGACCATTTGCAGATATGCCAAATGGATGTCGGTAAGGACGAGCCTGTGCAGATAGTTACGGGAGCGCAGAATATAAGCGAGGGCGATTATGTACCCGCGGCGCTTGACGGCAGCTACCTGCCGAACGGCGCGCATATAGTGGCAGGCAAATTAAGGGGCGAGGAGTCAAACGGAATGCTCTGCTCGGGCGGAGAACTCGGTCTTACCGAGGACGATTACGAGGGTGCCGCCGTAAACGGAATACTTATCTTAAAGGGCGAGCCCGTTCCCGGCACGGATATGCGTGAGGTTCTGGGACTTGACGACTATATCATTGATTTTAAGATTACCGCAAACAGGCCCGACTGCAACTGCTTCTTGGGTGTTGCGAAGGAAATTTCCGTTGTACTCGGTACAAAATTTAAGGCGCCGTGTCCCAAATATAAAACGGCAGGACAGAATGTGTCCGACTATATAAGCGTTGAAGTGCGCAATTTTGACCTTTGTCCCCGTTATATAGGCAGGGTGGTTAAAAATCTCCGCATTAAAGAGTCTCCCGAATGGATGAAGAAGGCGATAACCGCCTCGGGAATGAGACCGATTAACAATATCGTTGATATTACAAACTTTGTTATGCTTGAAACGGGTCAGCCTATGCACGCCTTCAACTATAACGATATCGCGGATAAAAAAATCATAGTACGCAACGCCGAAGAGGGCGAGACCATAACCACGCTTGACGGCACCGACCACACGCTTACCCCCGATATGCTTGTAATAGCGGACGGAAAGCACCCCTCCTGTCTTGCGGGTATAATGGGCGGCAAGGAAAGCGAAATTGAAAGCGATACCACCGATTTATTCTTAGAGTCGGCAAAATTCCGCCGTGACAATATAAGACACACGGGCAGAGCCTTAGGGTTACGCACGGAGGCGAGCGGTAGATACGAGCGCGGCGTTGATATTATCAATGTCGAGTACGCTATGGAAAGAGCGCTCCAGCTTATATACGAGCTTGACGCAGGCGATATAATCGACGGAGCGATAGACCTTAATAACGGACTTCCCGAGGAAAGAATAATAAATGTCACCACCGATAAGATAAAAGAGCTTATCGGCGTAGATGTGCCCGACGAAAAAATAATTTCAATTTTAAACAGCCTTCATTTGCCTACAACGGCAAACGGCAAGGAGCTTACCGTAAGGGTACCGTCTATAAGGGACGATATTGAGGGCAGAGCCGACCTTGCGGAGGAGGTTATGCGTATATACGGCTATGACCACATCGTAGGCAAGCCGATGCGCGGCGATGTTATAAGGGGCAAAAAGCTTCCCGAACGCATAAAATGCGATAAAATCAAGGAATTTATGAGCGCCGCGGGCGCCCGTGAGATAGCCACCTATTCCTTTATAAGCTCTTCGGCTATCGACACGCTTTTGCTGCCAGAAAACGACGAACGCAGAAAGCAGATTAAAATTATAAATCCGCTCGGCGACGAGTATTCAACAATGCGTACACAGCTTACCACAAGTATGCTTACCGTATTGTCAACCAATATAAGCCGCAAAATAACAAACGGCAGATTTTATGAAATTTCAAAGCGCTTTATACCGAAACAGCTGCCCATAACCGAACAGCCCGACGAAATACCGACAATGTCTGTCGGAATTTACGGCGACGGTGAGGATTTCTTCACTTTAAAGGGCATAATAGAAGGGATAATGAAGCTTTGCGGCGCGCATACGCAGTATGAGAGAAGCGGTGAGCCATACCTGCATCCGGGCAGACAGGCATGCGTGCTTGCGAACAATGTGCCTGCCGCCGTTTTCGGCGAGGTGCATCCGTCAGTCGCCGCCTCCTACGAAATTGATTGCAGAGTGTATGTAGCGGAGATCAAGCTTGATGTGTTGCTCGGAATAAATAAGCGTAAAACCGTTTATAAGCCACTTCCGAAATTCCCCGCCGTGGAAAGAGACTTTGCGATGCTGTGCGACGCCGAGCTTCCTGTCGGTACAATAGAAAAGGCAATCGCAAAGGGAGCGGGCAGACTGCTTGAAAGATTAGAACTTTTTGATGTATATTCAGGCTCGCAGATACCCGAGGGTAAAAAGAGCGTGGCTTACAGCGTATGGCTCCGTTCGGCAAACAGCACACTTACCGATAAGGAAATAGACGCTGTAAATTCGGCTATAATCAAAAATCTTGAAGCCGCGGGAGCGGAACTGAGAAAATAGTACTTGAAATTTACGGCTTGAGGGTATACAATTAAACCAAGTAAGTTTTTTGAGAGGTGTTAATTATGAATGACAGAACTATGACCTTTTCGATAGGCGACCAGACCGAGCAGGAAATAAGAAATATTCTTACGCTTGTGTATGACGCGCTTAAGGAAAAGGGCTATAACCCCATAAACCAGATAGTCGGCTATATTCTTTCCGAAGACCCGACCTATATAACCACTCATAATAACGCCAGAAACCTTATAAGGCGTATTGACCGTGATACTCTTTTGCAGTCGCTTGTAAAGTATTATTTGAGTGCGTAAGAAAAATTTAAAAGCCGTTCCGAAAAAATTTCGGAATGGCTTTTTTAGGTTTTAAGACCTTATTTGCACAATTCTTTTGCCATTTGCTTAATGCTTTCACGGTTGGCGTCGGTAAGTGCAGATTTTACGGTAACGGCAGTATCAAGATAGGAAATGTTTTTTGATTTTTCAAACATTCCTTTCATTACCTTTGCGGCAGTGGGCGCCCACGAACCGTTTTCAATAAATCCAACGGTGCGGTTTTGATAATTACGCTCGGTTAAATGCTCTATAAACTCACGCATAAACGGGAAAATTTCTCCGTTATATGTGGTTGTCGCAAGCACCAGCTTGCCGTAACGGAACGCGTCCTCAACGGCTTCAGCCATATCGCAGCGAGCAAGGTCGTTAAGCACAACCTTTTCACAGCCGGCGTCGGTAAGTTCCTTGCAAAGAAGTTCTGCGGCGGCTTTTGTGTTGCCGTATACAGAAGTATAGCATACAAGCACGCCCTCGCTCTCAACGCCGTAAGAGGACCAGATATTGTAAAGATTTAAGTAATAGCCGAGATTTTCGTTAAGTATAGGACCGTGCAGGGGGCAAATTACGGATATGTCAAGCGCCGCCGCCTTTTTAAGCAAAGCCTGCGCCTGCACGCCGTATTTTCCCACTATCCCAAAATAATAACGCCTAGCTTCGCACGCCCAGTCCTCATCCGCGTCAAGCGCTCCGAATTTGCCGAATGCGTCGGCAGAGAAAAGAACCTTGTCCTTATTATCGTATGTAACCATTACCTCGGGCCAGTGAACCATCGGCGCTGACACAAAGGTAAGTGAATGAGAGCCGAGGGAAAGGGTTTCTCCGTCCTTTACGGTAACTGTGTTTTTGCAAAGTCCGGGACCGAAAAAGGCGTCTATCATAGCAAAGGTCTTCGTATTGCCGACTACCTCCGTTTCGGGATAAGCTTCAAGGAGTTTTTCAATGTTTGCCGAATGGTCGGGCTCCATATGCTGTACCACAAGGTAATCGGGCTTTCTGCCGTTTAAGGCTTCTTTTAAATTATCGAGCCACTCCTCGCCGAAATTGCGGTCTACGGTATCCATAACCGCGACCTTTTCATCAATAATTACATATGAATTATAAGCCATACCGTTCGGTACATCGTATTGTCCCTCGAATAAATCGATTTCACGGTCGTTTACGCCTATGTATTTAATATCCTTTGTAATATTCATTTTTTGCAGTCCTTTCTGTTTTTCGTTTCCTTTATGTTACCACAAGTGACTTCAGTTTTCAACTATCCGCCAGTAGTATTTCCGTGCGGATTGCGGAAAATCGTCAAGCACTCCGTGCTCGGGGTCATAGAAAATTCCGTCTCTGTATAAAGACCAGTGCCAGCATCTCGGCGTTTCAAGGCTTAATATGCAAATTTTCGGCAGTTCAGCCTTGCTTGGCACCTCTTTTCGCTCCGTTTCGTACTTTATGCCGAGAGTGTCAAGAACCCTGAACATATCCTTAAGTGTGGTTTCCCGTTCTGTGCCTGTAAGCCTTATTACTTCATCCACACTTTCGCCCGAAAGCATTGCAAGCACCGCCTGACCGCACTGGAGCGGTGTCGGTTCCTTGATATATTCCGTTTTTTTGCAAAGGGGCATAATTATCACCTATTCCTTATTGCCTACCGTTTTATAAATAATCGGGCGTTTCGGCGGTTTTTCGTTTCCGAAACGGTAAGCTGTCAAAAGCTCCGCAGCCGCCTCGTTAAGCCTTTCCTTTTTACCGTAAACGGTCGCTATTCTGTCACCGTGGTTTACATAATCACCGTATTTTTTGTCAAGTACAATTCCGGCGGACGGGTCTATTTTGTCGTCAAGCGTTTCTCTGCCCGCGCCCGAAATTACTGCCGCTTTGCCTATAAGCTCGCTGTCCATATGCGTGATATAGCCGCTTTCCCGGGCGAAAACTTCCTTAGAACCGTCTGGAGCGGTAAAGCTGTGTTCGCCTGTAAGCAGTTTTTCGTCTCCGCCCTGTGCGGATACCGCATTTTTAAATATTTCAAACGCACTGCCGTTTTTAAGCGCCGCTTTTGCCGCCTCAATACTTTCGGATTCGCTCTTTTTAAAGCTTTGTGAATACATCTGTGCCGCAAGCGCTATGCACAGCTCTGTAAGGTCGTCGGGACCGTTTCCGCAAAGCACGCTTACCGCCTCTTTAACCTCAAGCGCATTGCCGACAGCAAAGCCGAGCGGTATATCCATATCCGTTATTAAGGCGCTTGTGTTGCGGCCCGTGCCTTTTCCGATTTCCACCATTTCACGGGCGAGGGTCTCGGCGTCCTCGGGTGTTTTCATAAAAGCGCCGCTTCCGCATTTTACATCAAGAACTATTGTTTCAGCCCCTGCGGCAAGTTTTTTGCTCATAATGCTTGAGGCTATCAGCGGTATGCTGTTCACGGTTGCCGTAACATCCCGTATGGCGTAAAGGCGTTTGTCCGCCGGCGCAAAATTGCCGCTTTGACCTACCACGCACATACCGTATTTTGCGGCATTTTCTTTAAATGAAGATATATCAAGCGAGGTTTTATAGCCTGTTACAGCCTCTAATTTATCAACCGTGCCGCCTGTAAAGCCAAGCCCTCTGCCTGACATTTTCGCCACCGTACATCCAAGCGCCGCCGCCAAAGGCGCCGCTATAAGCGTGGTTTTATCGCCTACGCCGCCGGTGCTGTGCTTATCCGCCGTGTGGGTGAGGGGCGAAAGGTCAAGCATATCTCCGCTTCTTGCCATAGAGAGGGTGAGAGACAGCGTTTCTCTCTTGCTCATTCCGTTTAAAAGTATTGCCATAAGCAGTGCGGAAATCTGATAATCGGGTATGCTTTTGTCGGTCACGCCCGAAACGAAGAATTCAATTTCGCCGTTCGTAAGCTCTTTCCTGTCACGCTTTTTTTCTATTATGTCGGTCATTCGCATAAATTGTTTCTCCCAAAGCTTAACGGCAGTAATTCGCCTAATGTATGAGTTTCTGTTCGGCTGCCGTTGTAGGTGATGATTTCAAAATCGTTATCGCAAAATTCCGCAAGCACCTGTCTGCAAATTCCGCACGGCGTGCAAAAATCGGTTAAGTCGCCGTTTGCGCCGCCTACTATCGCTATTTTCACAAATTCTTTTGCCCCACTGCTTACGGCGCAGGAAA
>QRFC01002520.1_pt1 | contig 13261 bp, 12 predicted proteins | sample 1861061 | NCBI WGS metagenome assembly QRFC01 (sample SAMN09711282, study PRJNA482702) | Human gut metagenome, whole genome shotgun sequencing project.
GCACTTGGCCACTTTCCTTTAGAAAATCCACAGTTGTAGCTAGCATCCGAGTCCGGGGCGGGCAGCCCTTTCTGCGTGGATTTTAGAACAACTATTTCACTAACTTTCAGTTTAAAAAACTATTTTTATCGTCGTGCCTTTTCCCGGTTCACTCTCCAGCTCCAGATTTGCATGGCTTTTAGCGATGATATGCTTCACAATTGCCAGTCCCAGTCCGGTGCCTCCGGTGGACTTGGAGCGGCTCTTGTCCACGCGGTAAAAACGCTCGAAGATTCTCTCCTGGTGTTCCTTGGAGATGCCGATTCCGGTGTCTTTTACTATCAGGTAAGTATGACCATCTTCGGCATACGTCTGTACATCCACGCTTCCTCCGGGATTGTTATACCGGATGGCATTATCGCACAGATTGTATAGCAATTCCTCCATCATCTGCCGGTTCGCCGTTACGTAGCACTCCGTACCGGAGAGGGCAATAGTCACATTGTGTTTCTCGGCACTCATGGAGAGCATTTCCACACAATTCTGTGCCATCTCATGAAGATCCAAAAGTTCCGTATCCGCTTCCCCTTCCGTGCCATCCAGCTCTGACAAGCGAATAATATCATTGATCAGTGTAAGCAGACGATTCGCGCTGTTATGAATCCCGTGAGCAAAACGCACCGTATCCTGTTCGGAAGCCATTCCGGTCTCAATCAGCTCCGCATATCCTGAAATAGATGTCAGTGGAGTCTTCAGTTCGTGAGATACATTTGCACTGAATTCCTGACGCATTCTGGCATTTTTCATAATGTCCTCATGCTGTTTGCGGATCATGACCATGAACGGTGTCAGCTCCTCATAGGTCTGCATTTCCGTACACTCACCTATGTTCTCTGCCAGTTTTTCAATGGGGGCGATCAGCTTCCCGGTCAGCACTTTGGCCGCCACCATGCACAAGATCAGCAGCACTATGAAAATACCAGCCATCATAGGCAGCGCCTGGCTGAAAATGCTGTAAATACTCCTGGCATCTTTGGACAGACGTAAGATACTGCCATCTGCAAGCCGGATGGCATAATAAAAAGTGGACCGGGATAACGTCTCGGAATTACGGACCGCCTCGCCCTCTCCGTCCTGCATGGCTTCCCGGATCTCGGGTCTGGAAGAGTGGTTTCCCATGGCCACGGAATCTGCTTCATTATCATACAATACCCGGCCTTCACTACCAATGATGGTCAGTCGAAGATCCGATTCCACCGGCACACCGCTTTGCTCAATTTCCTCTACGGAAGAGCAGTTGCTCAGCAACAATCCGTAGCTTTTCAGATCCTCCAGTACCTGTCTGCGAAACAGATCATAATAGACCACTGTGATCAATACCATCGTCAGCAGAATCGTCACCGTGGCAATGAGAATCATCATTTTGTTAATCTTTTTCTTCATCTTCTGTTACGCTTTCTCACCGTTCATAATGTATCCCACATTACGTACCGTCTTGATCAGACTGCCTTCTTCCTTCAGCTTCTGACGCAGAGTCTTGATATGCATATCCAGCGTTCTGGACTCTCCCTCGAAATCAATCCCCCACACCCGGTCTAAGATCAGTTCCCTGGTAGTCACGATACCGGCATTCGTCATCAAAAGCTTTAACAGTTCATATTCCTTGTAAGTCAGTTCCACCGGCTCCTTACCTACCATCACGGAATGTTTCTCTCTATCCAGCACAATATTGCCAAGCTTCAAAATCTTATCTTTGTCCTGAGTCTTCTGACTTCTCCGAAGCATTGCTTTGACCCTGGAGATCAGTTCCATGACACCGAAAGGTTTCGTAATATAATCATCCGCTCCCAGATCCAGACCTTTCACTTTATCGATCTCCGTGGTCTTGGCCGTCACCATGATCACCGGCACCAGTACTGTATCCTGTCTGGTACGTAGCTTTTTCACGATACTCAGTCCATCCTCATCCGGCAGCATAATGTCTAACAGGATCAGATCCGGTGCTGTCTCGTTCAGTGCTGCATAGAAATCTGTGGCGGAGTCAAATCCTTTTACCTCATACCCTACATTGGCCAACGCAAAGGTCTCAATCTCCTGAATGTTTTTATCATCTTCTACTACATAGATCAATGCCATCTCACAGCACTCCTCTCTGACTGTGCTTTCTCTTCTTAACTATACCTCTGTAAATCCTTACTCCGCAAGTAATTTTGCATTCTTTTCCATAACACGATCCTGCTTTGTGGGAGGTAACTGGTATTTTTCACGACATGCCATCACTTTACCCTGAAAATCCAGATTATCCTCCTGGCGCAGTTCATCCAGATAAGCATGCGTATCGAATTCATCTTCATTCACCTGTACCAGGCAGACCGCAATGTTGGAGCAGTGATCACTGACACGTTCAAAGTTCGTGATCACATCGGATAAAATGAATCCCAGTTCAATAGTGCATTTTCCCTTGCGGAGTCTGCGCACATGACGCTGTTTCACATCCAGGCTCAATCCGTCAATAACCTCTTCCATGGGTTCTACCTGTCTTGCCAGGTTCAGGTCTCCCTTTATAAAGCTGTTCATGGTAATATCCAGAATGTCATGTACCGCTCTTTCGAATACCTTCAGTTCTTCCTGTGCTTTATCGGAAAAATCCAGCTTTTTGTCATACATTTCCTGCGCAGCTTCTTTCACATTGCGGGCATGGTCGGAAATCCTCTCAAAATCACCGATGCAATGTAAAATAGTGTTCAGCGTCTCGCTGTCTTTACCGGACAGCTGTCTGGAGCTGAGCTTCACCAGATAAGTACCAAGTTCATCCTCAAAGCGGTCCACATCTGTCTCCATCTGTGCTACCTGCTCTGCTTTTGCCACGTCATACCCCTGCAGTAATTCCATGGCGAGGTCCATTGCCTTGCGGGATTTGTCCGCCATAACAGACGCTACCTGTCTGCTCTGTTCTACCGCATAGGCAGGTGTATCCAGGAATCGGGGATCCAAAAGGCTCAGTGTCTTGTCTGTCTCAGACATTTCCTTCACATCTTCATGCGTAGGCAGTGTCAGGCAGGCAAGCTTTACCAGTCCATTGGAAAATGGCAGCAATACCAGCGTGGCAGCAACATTAAAGCAGCTGTGGACCACTGCAATGCCGAAGGGGGTTGCCACTTCTCCCAAAAAAGCAAAGGGATGAATGGCATTTGCAGTATAAAAGATTCCAAGGAACAATATCGTTCCGATAATATTGAAATACAAGTGGATCAGTGCCGCACGCTTTGCGTTGCGGGAAGCACCGATACCGGAGATCATAGCGGTAACACAGGTACCGATATTCTGTCCCATGATAATGGGAACTGCTGCACCGAAGCTTACCGCTCCGGTCATGCACAGTGCCTGCAAAATACCTACAGATGCGGAAGAAGACTGGATCACCGCTGTGAGAATGAGTCCTGCCAGCACACCAAATACGGGATTTTGGAACTTGATCAGCAGATTGGTAAACTCCGGTACCTCTGCCAGAGGTGAAACTGCTGCGCTCATGGAATCCATGCCAAACATCAGAATTGCAAAGCCCACCAGGATGGTTGCCGCATTTTTTAATTTATCTTTATGGGAAAACAGTAAAATACCCACACCCACGATTGCCAGAATCGGCGAAAAAGAACTGGGTTTGAGCATACGGATCCAGAAGGCATCACTCTCAATGCCTGCAAGGCTTAAGATCCAGGAGGTCACCGTGGTACCGATATTGGCACCCATGATAATGCCCACTGCCTGTTTCAGGCTCATAATGCCGGAATTGACAAAACCGACTACCATAACAGTGGTAGCGGAGGAGGACTGGATCACGCCGGTGACCACCGCACCCATCAAGACTGCCTTGATCGGGTTGCTGGTCAGTTTCTCCAGGATACGCTCCAGACGTCCGCCGGATGCCTGGGACAATCCATCACCCAGCAGATTCATTCCGTATAAAAACAGTGCAAGTCCTCCTACCATCTTCAGCAAATCAAAAAAGTCCATACTCTAATCCTCTCATTTTACATAACATACTTTACATTTTCGGTTTCTATCTTCACTTTATCTTGCTTATGTAAAATGCAATATCTTCGAATGTAAAATTTATGTAAAATTGCAACGATGCAGAGCCATGAACCTTGCCGGATACTCGTCGAATGCTGGCATTCGTAAGAGTATATGGCAAAGGTTCTTTGGCGAGCACGCCTCAATGAGCAAAAGCAAAGCCTCGCAGAGGCGGTTTTGCGAATTGAGGCGCTGCATCGTTGCCGGGATCGTCGAATCCTAGTATAATTTTACCCCTTCCATGTCTCCGGTCATACGGAAGATCGCCCACTGGGCAATATTTACTGCATGGTCGCCTACCTTTTCCAGGTACTTTGCCATCATCAGATAATCCACTACGCGGTCGGCATCCAGATTCTGTTCCCGGATGGCCTGCATCATCTCTTTCTTCATATCGTTAAAGAGGTCGTCCACCACATCGTCATGCTCCACAACTTTTTGGGCATTCGCTTCGTCTCCCTCCACGAAAGCCTCCACGGAATTATGGATCATATCCTTTGCCTCTTCCATCATTTTCAGAAGCAGCTTTTCCTGTTTTCCTTCAGCATTCATATTCCCCATCCGCAGATACAGCTCCACCATATCTGCCACATGATCACCGATCCGCTCAATGTCTGTTACAACCTTCAGTGCTGCACTCACCAGCCGCATATCTCTCGCCACCGGCTGTTGTCTGGTCAACAGACTTAAGCACATAGCTTCAATGCTTCTCTGCATATCCACCATCTTGTGATCCGTATCCAGCAAAGTCTTTAAAATATCCTCTTTGTTCTCCCGCATTCCATATAACATATGATCGTAACTGATCTCCGCATGTTCTCCCATCTCCGATACTTTGTTTTTCAAAGTCTCAAGATCCTGCTCAAATAATACTCTGGGTGACATCTCCCATTCCTCCTATCTATTCATTCAAAATCAACCAAATCGTCCGGTGATGTAGTCTTCTGTCCGTTTATCCCGGGGTCTTGCAAAGATCTCGGAGGTTGCATTCTTCTCGACCACTTCTCCTACCAGGAAAAATGCGGTATCATCTGACACTCGGGCTGCCTGCTGCATATTGTGTGTTACGATGACCACGGTGTACTTTTTCTTCAGGGTCTCCATCAATTCCTCGATCTTTAATGTAGAGATCGGATCCAGGGCGGAAGTGGGCTCATCCATCAAAAGCACCTCCGGGGATACTGCCAGTGCCCTGGCTATACACAGTCTCTGCTGCTGTCCGCCGGACAGACCCAGTGCGGATTTATGCAGACGGTCCTTTACTTCTTCGAAGATAGCAGCACCCTGCAGGGAACGTTCCACGATCTCATCCAGTTCCTTTTTATTCTTGATGCCATGCAGTCTTGGGCCATAGGCGATATTGTCATAGATAGACATAGGGAAAGGATTAGGCTGTTGGAATACCATACCCACCTTTTTACGAAGCAATATGGTATCTACCCGCTTATCGTAAATGTCCTCTCCGTCCAGGATCACTTTTCCTTCGACTCTGCAGCCATCCACCAGATCATTCATCCGGTTCAGGCAACGCAGGAAAGTGGATTTTCCGCAACCACTGGGACCGATAAATGCGGTAATGGCATGATCTGCAATCTCCATATTTACATTTTTCAGTGCATGGTTCTCTCCGTAATGGAGATTCAAGCTTTCCACGGTTATTTTACTGTTAGCCATAAAGGTATCTCCTTTTTGTGATTTCTCTTACTCTCGTCTCAATTTATTTGCTGCCAGCTTGGTCAGCAGATTCAGGATCAATACAATAACAATGAGAACACATCCGATTCCAAATGCGTTGTCATATTGTCCCTTCTGCATCTGCAGATACAGTTCGATCGTCAGGGTTCCGCCGGACTCCATTGCCTTGTGGGCCAGCTTCGCCAGATTGTCCCCGAAAGCTCCGGTGAACTTCGGCAGCTTATAATCGCTTCCCGCGGTAAATAAGAGTGCTGCGGATTCTCCTACAATTCGTCCCAGTGCCAGGATGATACCGGTCACGATGCCCGGCATGGAGGACGGCAGAAGGATGGTACGGATCATATGCCATTTTGTGGATCCCATTCCCAGAGCACCGGTACGATAGCTGTCCGGTACGGTTCGCAAAGCTTCCTGCGTATTTCTGGTGATCAGGGGCAGCACCATCAGTACCAGGGTAAAAGAACCGGTGAGCAGCGAGTAACCAAATCCCAAAGTCTCTCCGAAGAAGATCATACCGAACAGGCCGAAAATGATAGAAGGAATACCGGACAGGATCTCGGTGGTAAATTCAAGGATGGAGACCAGCTTGCCAGGCTTGGCATATTCGTTCAGGTAAATAGCGCTTCCCACACCAATGGGGGTTGCGATCAGCAGAGTGATCACGATGATGTACAGAGTATTTAACAGGTTGCCGGCAATACCCGTGGTCTGTTTTCTGGCACTGGTCACAGTCGTTAGAAATGCCCAGTTCACGGTGTGAATGCCTTTCACAAAGACATACAGGATAATTCCCAGCAAAAGTGCCACCGCCAGTGTGGCGGAGATGTAAATAGCTGTCAGTAACAGCATGTCTTTGGGGCGTTTTCTTTTTACATATAAGGTGTCCTTAGTCATTGTCGTCCGCCCCCTTTTTCAGTATTTTATTCAGCACTACATTAATGATCATAATGAATACAAACAACACCAGTCCGATGGTAAACAACACCTGTCTGTGCAGTCCGGAAGAATATCCCATCTCGCTGACAATGGCTGTGGTCAGGAATCGCACGGAGTTAAAGGGCAGGGGTGCATTCACGCTGCTGCCGGATACCAGTGTGATAGCCATAGCCTCTCCGATAGCTCGTCCCACTCCCAGAACGATAGCGGTCACAATTCCGGATTTGGCTGCCGGAAGGATGGACCGGAAAATGGTCTGCACATGGGAAGCACCCAGTGCCAGGGAGGACGATTTTATTCCTGCGGGAACGGAGCGTATGGAAGTCTCGCTGATATTGATCACCGTGGGCAGGATCATGATCGCCAGTACGATCACTGCGGACAACAGGTTCGCACCTCCGGTGAACTGGTGTGTCGTGGATCCCTGGAAGATCAGTCTTTCTAATTTATACATGAGAGGATTCAATAAGTAGATTCCCAGCAGTCCGTAGATGACGGAAGGGATGCCGGCTAACAGTTCTACCGCAGGCTTTACAATGGCTGCTAAGGATCTGGGTGCCACCTCTGCCAGAAATACCGCTGTCAGTACGCCGATGGGCACACCCAGTAAAATCGCCAGAGTCGTACCGATGATGGAGGTCAGAATAACCCACAGAATACCGAATTTCGGATCTGCTGCCGTCGGCATCCATTCGGTGCCGAACAAGATCTCTCCCAGACCCACTTTTAAAATGGAGGGGGTACCGCTGATGATCATATATAAGGTAATGGAAACTACCGCCAGTACGGCGAAGAGGGCACAAATGGTAAATACTATTTGTGCCACAGTTTCCACAACCGCTTTGTTTTTTCTATTTCCCATTACGGAAGCGTGTGTTCCACTATTCATCGCTTTTTTTCCTTTTTCTGTGTCAGGCTATTACTTTACAGTGATCAGACCAACTTCGGAAGCAACCTGCTGTCCTTCGTCACCCAGTACAAAGTCGAACCATGCCTGTACCAGATCGTTCTGCTCGGAGATCTCACCCTTGGTAGCCATTACGAAAGGTCTGCTTAAGAAGTAGTTACCGGCCTTGATGTTCTCTGCGGTAGCTTCTACACCTTCCAGGGAAAGTGCCTTAACACTATCATCCAGAGCATCCAGGGAAGCATATCCGATAGCTCCGGGAGTGGATGCTACTTTAGCGATTACTGCACCGGTGCTGTCCAGTTCGTTTGCATATTTGCAGGCATCCTGCAGGTCAACCAGCTCTTCAAAAGCTCCTCTGGTACCGGAACCTGCCTCACGGCCGATTACGATGATAGGCTCATCTGCGCCGCCGACTTCTTTCCAGTTGGTAATTGTGCCATTGTAGATGTTCGTCAGCTGTTCTTTGGTCAGATCTGCTACTTCGTTAGCAGGATCTACGCATACGGCAATACCATCGATTGCTACTACGTTCTCTACAACACCCGCTGCCTTTTCCTCATCCTTTAAGCTTCTGGAAGAGTTACCGATATCTGCGGTTCCGTTGGTAACAGCTTCGATACCCGCACCGGATCCTACGAATTCAGCAGTTACGGTTACATCAGGATATTCTTCCATGAAAGCTTCACTCAGTGCATTGGCTAACTTCTCCATAGAAGTACTTCCCACCATGGAAAGGTTGCCGGACAGATCTGCGGTGGTCTCAGCAGGTGCTGCTTCACTGCTTGCTGCTACAGTGCTTTCTGCTGCGCTGCTCTCTGCTACGGAAGGCTGCGCTGTGGTTGCATCACTGTTACCGCATGCAACCAATGTAGTTACTGCTAATATTCCTGCTCCGATCAGAGCTAATAATTTGCTGTGTCTTACTCTCATAATAATGTCCTCCATGTGTTTGTTTTTCTTTCTCTTGATTACGCAATCATACTAACATGAAGGAAATTCACATAATATCACAGTCCGGTAATTTATTTGTAAGATTTAGGTAAAAGGTGAGCCGTCAAAATGGCGACGGATGCGTAGCAGACGCTTTTATGAATGCAGCGTGGGCTGAACGTAAATCAGATGCTCTCCAGAATGCCGTCAGCAATTGCCCGGGCAATCTCATCAAACCGGCTGTCAAAGAGTTCATTGTCCGCGTCCGTATTGATAAATCCCACTTCTACCAGTACCGCCGGCATATTCGTGCTGTTCAGCACCACCAGATTCGGTCTTTCATTCACTCCCAGATTCACGAACCCCACCTGCTCCAGTCCGGCATTGATGTTGTACGCCATCCTGGCTGCCGCCCCATAGCGGTTGTAGACCAGACTCTCCACTCCGCTGTACTGGTTCGGATAAGGACTGGAATTGCGATGGATCGAGACAAAATAATCTCCTCCCACCTCATTTCCCTCCTGCGCCTTCTGATAAGGAGACTCGTAGATATCTGTGGTCCTGGTGTAATACACATCCACTCCGTTTTCTTCTAAGATGCTTCCCACCGCCAGTGTCAGCGCCAGCGCATCCTCACTTTCTTTTCTTCCCTTATACGTGGCCCCGGGGTTTGCACCACCGTGCCCCGCATCCAATACGATCAATGGCATAAAAAAAGCTCCCGCATATCCTTTTGTTTCATGATATGCGGGAGCTTCCCCATTTAGATATTTATTTTAAAAGTGCTGCCGTCACTTCCTGAGGGATTACAAATTCCGGTGCTCCCATAGAACCGGGAGCCACTTCATATTCATCAAATGCTATGACCAGTTCTCCCCTTTCATTGAAATAAAAATTCGTCTGTTCCGTGATCCCCTGAAAATTGAATTCCGGCATATCGTCATTATCCAGGAAATAGATCACGCCTTCGTCCGCCGCCATCTGTTCCTTCATCTGGGTCTTAATGTTCTCGCTGATCGCGGAAATATAGTCACTCCCTTCTGCAAACAGATCTGCCAGTGTCACCACATTTCCCGTCTGTTTAGCAATCGTATAAAATTGATTATGTTCATAGCCGCTGGCCTCCGTCTCCAGGACACTCAGCTTCACTGTATAATACAGTGCATTATCTGTAACAACCTCCTGTGTTACATGCAGTCCATGATAGCCTTCCTCGGATAAGGTATCCTCGAACTGACGGATCAGTTCCTCTACCGTAGCCTCCATACCCTGATTGACCGCTTCCACACCGTCTTCCGACAGCTTCGCCTCCGCAGCCTCCTGTCCGACACCGACTTCTTCCACACTTTCTGCAGCTGTGCCCTCCAAAGTGGCAGCACCAACTGCCACCTCTCCTGTGGGAACACCTTCTCCCGCATCTTCTCCATAAGCGATCTGTGCAAGTTCTACTTCGGCATCATGGTTCTCATCGCTATAATTGTACTGCCGCACCGTCACCAGTCTAAAAAAGCCTCCCAGCACCGGAATATTTTCCATGGCATGGGCGATCTGCATATTGGTATTTGGCAGTGCGATCAACACGATCACAGCCGCTGCTGCCGCAGTCCATGCGGAACGTCTTCGGACACGCTCCGCTCTTTTTTTCTCTATACGGGCTCTGTCGATACCTGCCTGCAACCGTTCCCGTCCCGCTTCGGGTATTGTCATATTCTCATACTCCTCTTTTAATTGTTTTAATTGTTCCTGTTCATTCATATCTATTCTCCATCTGTCCGGTCTGTTCGGACCGGTCATGTTATCTCTTCCTATATCTTCCTATATCTCTTTGCCTATATCTGTCTTATGTCCTGAATATATCGATGTAGGCGGTCATTTGCTCAGCCTGTGCTGCCTTCGAGGTTCAGCCGCAGCTTTTTCATCACCCGGTACAGTCTGCTCTTTACCGTGTTCAGGTTCTCATCCAGTATCTTCGCGATCTCCTCCAGCTGCCTGTCCTCAAAGAATCTCAGAACCACAATGGCACGATCCTTCGGGTCAAGATTTTCTATAGCACGTTTTAAATCAATATTTTCATAGATATCTTCACTTGCCGCCTGGATCTCCTCCACATCCGCGCTCTCCTTCCGGCTGCGCAGGAAGCTACATGCCTCGTTGACCACGATCCGGTATACCCAGGTCTCCACGTATTGCGGCTCCTTCAGGCTGTCACTTTTTAAAATGGCTTTATAGGCTGCTTCCTGTACAATATCCAGCGCGTCCGCTTCATTATGTACATAACTATAAGCAAGACGGTAATACTTCTCATACCCCTCCGTCAGGGCACGCTCCACCGCCTGTTCTTTTTTTCTGTCTGACATATGTCCTTTCCTCACTTTTATGAAAACTGCATGCAATCATTTTCTCTGATATTCATTTTAACACATATTCTTCTTAAGCTGTCTATTATTTTGACGCTGTATTCCCACAAAAAGTTTCACCGGCAAATCAGGAAAATATTCCCAACAGCTTCGGCTACACAAAAGATCCCGGGCTGCTCACCCGGGATCCTTTGAAAAGAGATGTATGAAACTATGCGTTGCATTTGTTCCTGTCGATTCGAAATGTAAGCTCTTACATTCCGAACCATGATTATTTTACCATTATTTCGACTATTTGGCAAACAAATTTCCATCAGTTGCGACTTTTTCGCACTTTTAGCCAAAATCACACCTTCTTTTTTGTCTAATCCTCATATTTGAAGTAGTCAAAATCCGCTGCTTTGCGGCTTCCACAGCCTCCGTTGTTGGCATAGATGCCTACCAGCGTGCCGGTATGTCGCTTGGGATCGTCGGGAACACCCTCGTCGCAGAGGTAAATGCAGTTTTCCAAGACACCTACCAGCTCCCAGTTCTCCCCATCATAGCTGTAATAGAAAGTTCTGGTCAGTTTCTCCACCACAACTTTCAGATACACAGGACCTTCCTTCACCTTGTCCACTTCCGCCACCAGCTCCTCGCCGTGATTGCGGTTGATGACCAGCTGAATCTTCCGTCCGCCCTCATAGCACAGAGAGCATCTGGCATAGGTGGCTGTACTGTAGTAGCAGGTCAGTCCGGCCTGTTCTCCGTCCTTATCCGGGTAGAACTCCAGCTTCGTCTCCGCCACATAGGACAGCTCCTGTTCTCTGCGTAACAACGTATTTTTCGCACGAATCTCATTCAGTTGTCCGTCTCTGGTCCAGATCCGGAAATATCCGGGACGTTCCGTCAGTGACCAGGAACCGTTATCCGGGTTGCGCACGAACTCCCATTCCAGATTCAGCCTGGTATCGTTAAAATCGTCAAACAGATTTCTCTCATAAATGCACTCCGGCAGATCCGGTGCAATCTGTGTCAGGCTGGGACCTTTTCCCTCGTTGACGGTAAACCATCCATCCTCCGTCCACTGTACGGGATCCAGTGCCGACTCTCTGCCTACAGTGGTGTAATTCCCCTGATTGGGTCTTCCACAGAGATAATAGCACCACCACTGACCGTTCTGATCCTGTACCAGCTTGCCGTGACCGGCTCTCTGGATGGGTGCAGCGGGATCCTTCTGACGCATAACCGGATTATAGGGGGAGCACTCGTAAGGGCCGTAGAAATTCTTACTTCTTCCCACGTTGATGCCATGACCGTAACCGGTGCCACCCTCAGCCACGATAGCATAATAATAGCCATCCTTTTTCATGATATGGGGACCTTCGGAGCAACGCTCGCCGGTGCCTTCCCATGCAGTCTTCGCAGGACCCGCCACTGCCAGTCCGTCCGCCGTCAGGGGAACTGCCTGTGCTGCCTTGGCAATGATCATATATCTGCTGCCGTCATCATCCACGAACAGGGACGGGTCAATATCGTCCACTTCCAGACATACCGGCTTACTATAAGGACCCTCCGGCTTATCAGACACCATCACCAGCTGTCTGCGCATTACGTTGTTATCACGCTTGCCGTCCGCATTCAGACGCAAAGTTACATAAACATAGTATTTTCCGTCCACATATTCGATATCCGGTGCCCAGATGCCGTGGGAATCCCGGATGTCACTAATGTCCAGCCACTCCGGATTCGTGATGGCATGGCCTATGATATGCCAGTGCACCATATCTCGGGAATGGGAAATGGGGATCGCCGGAAAATACTGGAAGCTCGAATTCACCATGTAATAATCGTCACCGACACGGATCACGGAAGGATCCGGGAAAAAGCCTCGCTGTACAGGATTGTGATAGGTTCTCTGTTCGCTCATATGGATCTCCTTTTATCACTCATAATTATACTGTAAGTGTAGCTTCTTCCCGGACTTCTGTCGTGCCAGTTTTCTTTTTATTTTATGACAAATATTGCATTAAATACCGATTGATCCTCCGGAATTATTCCATGATGGAGTACTGCATCCACTCGTACAACAACTTCGTGCCCTCCATGATCTCGGGCGGGAGCAGCGCACGCGCTACCAGCTTTAATTCATCGGATTCGATGTCCGTTCTGCGAAGATGGGCGTAATCGCCGTCAATGCTTTCTACGATATATTCAAAACGATTCATAGGGATACCTCTTTCTTTGATGTGCTTGAGATAAGTTTAAGAGGTTTTTGTGGGAGAGTCAAGGGAATACGCCTTATCTTCGAAAATCGCTCTGCTTCGCACTTATGCTTCGACGCAGCAGTGTCTTATCGCATAAATTGCTTCGCAATTCATGCGATATCCGCTGGACTTCG
>QRFC01002525.1_pt1 | contig 13242 bp, 4 predicted proteins | sample 1861061 | NCBI WGS metagenome assembly QRFC01 (sample SAMN09711282, study PRJNA482702) | Human gut metagenome, whole genome shotgun sequencing project.
ATGGAATGGATTAAAGAAAACCAGCCTGCAATCTGGCTTCTGCTCCAAATGATTGACGAGTAAGCAACCACATCAACAGCGCAGCTTCCGGTCGGGAGCTGCGCTGTTCTTTTGGAATGGCAATCTTCACAAATTCTTCATCTTTCTACCACTACCATCTTAATGTAAAGATTGTTATTATAAAGCCATCAAAGGAGGGGTTCCATGTACCACATTCTGATTTGCGATGACGAGCAGGATACAGCGGGATGAGCCGCCTGACGTTTATCCCAGTCATCCCATCCTTAGACCGGGCGACGAGGGATATGTTGATCCGGGACCTACGCTAAATCCTCGAACTCCGTGGACGCTCCATTTCAACGAAGTTTCTTCGATGCTTGCGGCAAACCGGCCATACTACAAAGGCATATTTACTGAAGACTTGACCGATGTGGAACGGGCTGCTTTGTTGCCGAGTGTAGATTTGACCTGCTCCGGATATGCAATGTTTGACAACTACGGAAACCTGCTGGAAGTTGTGATGCAGGCAGCGACGGCCGTGCCGGAAAGTCCGGTCACCATCGCTCTGGCAGACTACTATTTCGGTTTTGATTATGTGCTGTCCGGAGGAGAGACTGTGTCGGTCTGCAACGGTCTGGAGTACAGAGCCTATAAGTGAGCTTTTGCGTTTTCCTCTTACAAATAAGAATACCTTTCATTCATCGACCCGAAACCAGAATATGGGGCGGCGGAATAATACCGCCGCCCCACATCTGTATTGTACCGAGACGATTATTTGTTGTAGGTGCGGAACAGGAAGGTCACGATTTGAGCACGGGTGCAGTCATTATCGGGACCGAACAGCCCGCCGCCGATGCCGGTGGTGATGCCGTTTGCTGCAGCCCATGCCACCGCATCCGCATAGTACGCGTTTTTGGGAACATCGCGGAACTCCGCTGTACCCTCTGCCCTGGCACTTAGCGCACGGTAGAGGAAGGTCACGCTTTGCGCCCTCGTACAGGTAGCATCGGGTGAGAATCTTCCATTGCCCGTGCCAGTCGTGATCCCGTTCTCGACTGCCCAAGCCACCGACCTCGCATAGTAGGCACTTGCGGGTACATCAGAGAAACTGCTGGCATTCTTCGGCTCCGGACTGCCCGCTGCACGCCACAGGAAGGTGACGATCTGCGCGCGGGTGCAGGGAGCGTCGGGGGCGAACAGACCGTTGCCGACGCCGCCGGTGATGCCGTTTTTCGCAGCCCATTTGACGGCCTCATAGTAGTAGGCGTCCGTGGAAACATCCGCAAAGCTCTGTGTTGGAGCTTCCTCAACGAAGCGGGCTCTGACAGTCACATCGCCTGCAGGCATGATGAAGCTGTACTCGCCGCCCCACTTTCTGAGATCGAGTTCGCTGCCCTTCTTGTCCATAACCATAAGCATTTCCAGCTCATAGCCCCTGTCGGGATAGACCATGATGGTTACTGTGGAGCCCTTGGCAGCAGACGAAGGCAAAACGGTAATGCTGCCGTTCATAGTCCTTTCGACCATGATGTTGTAGGCCGGGTTAAAGATGCCTCCGCCCGAGCCGCCGCTGCCACCCGAGCCGCCGCCCGAAGGTGCAGCATACTTCACCCAGCTCACGCCGAAGGGCGACAGACTGGTCACACGGAAGTGCAGGCCATCCGCCTGCTTCGTGTGCGAAACGAGCTCCAGTTCACCGGCACGGGCAACAGTCGTAAGCATGTGGACTATCGTAAAGGTATCCTTGCTGTCTGTGCCGTTGGGATAAGGAAGCACCACCTCCACACCGCCTGTGGGGAAATTCGCTTCATCGACCTCGACCCAGTTGCCCTCGGCGTTCTTGTATCGCAGCGCAATGTCATAGAACGCACGGTTTTCCGCCGTTCCGATCATCATGGTCTCAAGCCGGAGCTTGATCTTATCCGCCGTATCAAGGTCAGGATGACTCTCCAGCACCTGCGGCACGGTCAGCTCGCCTATGACCAGCTTGTGCGCGGCGATGTCCGCGCTGATATTGCCAGTCACGCCGGTGAGTGTGACGGTATAGCTCCCGTCCGCGTTCTTCCGTGCGGAAACCGTCTCGCAGCCTGCTGCGTTGCCGCTGCCGGTCAGGCAATCGTAGCCGTTGACGGTCAGCTTGGAGAAGTCGCTGTACTCAGCGGCTGGCCTGACCGTGAAGGTCACATCACCGCCTGCGCGGATCTCGGTATCCGGCAGAGTGTCCGCAGGCAGCCTTTTCACATCGGAGATCTCATAGCCGGGCCCGCCCGTCGGAATGGAGAAGCCGCTGTACTCGGCAAAGGCCGCCTTGACCTCCACATTCCTGCTCAGGCTTTCAATGGTCAGTGTGTTGGACAGGCAGTGATCCATAGTCACGCCAAGGGAAGACATGTTCTCCCGGGTGACCGCGATGCCGTTCACCGTCCAGTGGCCGGTCATCATTCCGCCGCTCGGTACTGCGGCGAATACCAGTCTGGAGCCGCCGGCAACGCTGGCCTGCTGCCCTGCGGACAGAGCCAGATCCGTGCCGTCGGCAGCAGCGCTCAGCGTGCCGCCACCGCCGTTCACGGCGTAGGAAACATCATAGCGGACGGCTGTGGCGAACACCACGGTGACCGTGTGCGCCTGCGTCACATTTTCCAATGTGTAGCTGGTCTTGTTGGAAGAGTTAGGCACGGGGACACCATCCACCCGCCACTCCTTCACATAGCCGTACTCCGCGGGAACGGCGGTAAAGGTGATGCTCTGCCCGTAGGTCACGGTGGCGGGGCTTGCCTCATGACCCTTGGCGGTGATCGTGCCGCCGCCGGAAGCATCGTAGGTCACCGAATAGGTAGTGGTATTCTCTGTAAATACGGCTTCAATGGCGTATTCCATTGTTGCCTCCTGCCCGGTGGGAACCGTCCAGCGCAGCGTTGCAGTCTCGTTTGTAAGGGCCTCGCCATCGATCGTCCAGTGGTCGAACACATAGCCGTTATGCGGCGCGGCAGTGAAGGTGACCTGCGTGCCGCCGCGGATGCTCGCCGCGCTGCCGGAGTACCTATCTGCGGTCACGGTGCCGTGCTCCGCCGTCCAGCTGACGGTGTACTCCACCGGGCGGAACGCTACGGTGATGACCGCGCCCGCGCTTCCGGCGGTATAGATGTAGGTGCTGTACGTTTCACCGCTGACCGGCATGCCGTTCACCGACCACTGCTCCACCTCGTAGCCGGTATCCGGCTCGGCGGTGAAGGTGACGAAAGCGCCTTCTGCCAGTGTGAAGCCGGAGGCAATATTACCAACCTGCTCCGTACCGCCCGCCATTGCGCCGGTGATGCGGCCATGCTCTCCGGCGGATGCCGTGATCTTGTCGCCCAGCGGCATGAACTGTACCATAACGGTCTTCGCCTCGTCAACACCTCTGAGCACCAACTGCGTCCCGATGAAGGCCGCGCCGCTCTCCTGGTACACCTCGTCGTTCACGCGCCATTCCTGCACACGGTAGCCGTCATCCGGAGCTGCGGTAAAGGTCAAATCGGAACCCTCATAGACCTCTGCGTCCGAAGAGAGGTCGTATGTATACGCCGCCATATTTTTGCGGACCGTGTTTGCGGTCAGGGTGCCGTTGTCGCTGCCGCCGACCGCCGCCACGGAGTAGGAGATCGCATACTTGTCCAAGGCTGCAAAATCCGCCGAAAGCGTCCGATCTGCCCTGACATCGTGGATTGTATAGGTATGATTATCGCTGTTGTCCACCGCTGTCCAGGCTTCGTCGGGATTGTTCACAACATAGCCTGTATCCGGCTTGATGGTAACGGTCAGGCTCGTTCCGGGATCCACATAATCGGTAGAGGTTATGGTGACAGGCTCGCTGTTTCTTGTGCCGCGCACCTCGATCGTGCCGTTTGCCGTGTCCTCGATCATCACGATCGGCTTCTTTGCCACGGTGACGGTGACCTCGGTATCGGCGGCCAGCTTCAGATCCGCCGACCTGCCGCCTGCCGCAGGCGTTACATTTTCGCTCCACGAAACGAGATCATAGCTGCCGTCCAGCGTCAGCGTGAAGTCCACCGGCGTATTCGCCGCATAGGAGCCTCCGCTCTTCAGTTCCGTGCCATTGCTGGAGGCTGTCAGGGTCGCCTTGTCCCCGTCCTCGGCTGCAAGACCGAGGATCTCCCAGCTGAGACGGTGGGTGTTGGCCACGGCGACCACCGCGCGGACATACAGCGCTGCCGAATCGCTGCCAAAGGCGGTGTCGTACAGCGTGAAGCTACCGCCGGAGCCGCCTTCCTTCCAGGTCTTACCGTCCGTGGAGTACTCCCAGCGGTTGACCGTGTTGAAGCTCGTGTCCGTGAAGGTGACCGTATAGGTCAGCGCCGTGCCCTGGGGCAGAACGCTGCCCGCAGCCACAGTCTCGCCGGTCCGCGCCCAGGTGATGGCGACCGTGCCTGCAGAAACCGGGTTCCCTTGCCCATCCGTCAGCGTGGGTTCAGCGGCGGTGAAGGTTTTTTTCGTCACAAAGGAGACCGTGACTGTGTATTCCGCCTGATCCAGTCCGGAAAGGGTCAGTTCTTCCTCGCGGTAGGGCTTACCGGCGCCCGGCCATGTGTAGTCCGTACCGTTCACCGTCCACTTTTCCACCATATAGCCGTTCTGCGGGACTGCGGTAAAGGTGACGGAGGAGCCGTAGGTGACCTTTGCGCCGTTTGCGATCGTGCTGCCGCCGCCGGTCCTGGCGGTGACGGAGCCTTTTTCGCCCGCACTGTAACGGATCACGGAGAACTGGTTGGCAAATTCCACCTCGACCTTGAGCTGCCCTTCTCTGGTATCGCGGGCGATGCTGAACGCGTCGATGCTCAGCGTCTGCGTGGCCAAGCCTGTGGTCGCTCCGATGCGGTATGGCGAGCCTTCTCTGACCTCCGTACCGTTCACCAGCCAGCGGCTGACCTGATAGCCGTCCTCCGGATTGGCCTGGAACACAAGCTGCTCTCCCTGCTTGCGGTTCTCGCCGGAGGAGAAGTTCGTCTGGTTGCTGCCATAAGATCCGAAGATCGTGCCATGCCCGGTGGCGGCCACCTGATAGTAAACCGGCGCCGCATCAGCCTCGCGGCGGAGAGAGTTCGTCTGCAGCGTGACCGAGTACGCACTTTGCAGGCGTCTGGAATCCTCCGATTCCTTCCACTGCGGCGCAAAGGTGAATACGCCGGTCCTGCCCGAGCTAGAAAAATATTCGTTGATGTCGGAAACGGTCAGGCTGTTTGTCAGCGCAGCCTTGTCGCTCTCCAGAGCGCCTTCAAAGTCGAGCCCGATGTCCTGCAGTGCGGTGGGCGCGTTATCCCAGACCGGGCGGATCGTCAGCCCGAGCGGTGTAACGGTCAGCACGGCGGACGCAAGCTTCCCGCCGTTGCTGTCCTTTGCCGAGAAGGTATACTGTCCGGCGGTCTGTGGGAAGTAGCCGGCGTCGATGTCGGCCGCCGCCGCGCCGGGGGCTACCGCCTGATAGGAGACGGTTTCGTCTGCCTGCGTCCACGCCGCATTGTTCCACTTCTGCGTCTGAAGCTTCAGATCTGCGCCGTATTCCACAGATGCGCCGAGCGCCTTGCCGTTTTCGGTCAGCGACAGACGGTACAGAGTGGTATTCTTCCCTTCAGTGTCCTTGCCCAGCGCAGCGTAATACACCGGTGTTTCCGAGCTGGAGGCCGCATAGCCGCCATCCGCGGTCACAGCCGCGTGGATGGTGTATACGCCCTGGGTGGGAGCTGTCCATTCCATAGTCATCGTGCCGTTCGCATCCGTCGTGACTGCGATTGAAAAGCTCTCCCCGGTGGCGGTGTCCGTGATAACGAAGGCCGCGGGCTTTTTTGCCAGCCTTTCACCGTTGCTCGCCACCTCGGCAGTGAGCGTCAACTCCGAGCCCGATCGCTGCTCATAGGTGACAACGGGAACCTCAACTGTTTCGCTATAGGAAACAGGCATCAGGCTGCTCAGGGGATATGCAGCGCCGCCGATCAGCAGCTTTTCCGCCGGATCGACTTCGGTCACGGTGTAGGAGTCCGTGCCCGCCGACTTTTTCAGGAGGAAGAAGCATTCCTTATCATCATTCTCGCCGAAGAGCACGATCTCTGCGTCGTTCTCACTACGACGGAAAACGGAATACTGCGGCTTGCTGGATTCTTCCAATTCAGCTTCCTCGCCGACAGTGCCGCTGTCGGCGCTGAAATATTTGCCGCCGCTCTCCCAGTAGAAGGTCAGTTTTGCGGAAGGGCCATCCCAGTGGGCCACAGCGAAGTAGACCGTGCTTGTCTCGCCGGTCTCGCCGGCGGTTACTTCCTTGCTCAGCTGGCCTTCGGCGTGGGCTGCTGTAAAGCCTTTCACCTCGGCAGTTCCGTTGAACGCAGTATATACGGGAGAAAGTGCGTCCCCTGTCACAGTATATGTCTTGTTGCCGTCCGGACCGGTCAGCTGGTAATATTGGGTCTTCGTGATCGTGGTGCCGTCCTGGCCGTCCTGGCCGCCCTGTGTGGTTTTTCTCTCGATCACGCCGATGTACGGGCTGTTTTCTCCCGCCCGGTACACAGTGCCCTGCACGTCATCCTTCTCGAAGGAGGCTGTTTTCTGAACGCTCTGTTCCTGTGTAGTGGTCGTTCGCTCCGTCCAGTCCGCCCCGCCGTAGTATGGATCGCTCTGCGTTCCTTTCCCGCCGTCCGCGTTTGTCACGGTTACAGCGCTAACGCTGGTGGGCAGTGCGCCGATCGTCAGCGTGGCCGCGTTGCTGTAATAATACACCGCAGAAGACTCCGCCAGTGTGTATGCTGTCACCATCAGCCGGTACTGGGTGCCGTTCATTGCGACCGCTGCGTCACTCACGGTCAGTCTCGGGCTGGTCGCGTTGCGTACATCTTTCCACGCAGGCGAGCCAGGGTTGCGCTCCTGCCATTGCATGGTAAGGGTAGTCTTCGGATCGCTCTTGAATACTGTGGCCGAAAAAACTGCATCCCCTCCGGGGCGCACCGTTTGATCGGCGACCTCACCGACCTGAACATAGTTCGTGCCGTTTTCCTTCGGCGTGGTAAAGCTGATCGAGCTGCTGTCCACAGACTCCACGCCGTTGGTGCAGCCGCGCGCCACAAAGGTGTAGGACACATCTCCCGCCAGATCGTTCAGCTCAAAGCTGTTCTTCGTTCCGGAAACGGCACCAACAAAAGCATGCGGCCTTGTGGCGCCCTCTATCACGCGGTAGATACGATACTCCTCCGCCGGACGGCTGCCCGCACTCCAGGTGAGCGTTGCGCCGGTGCTGGTAAGCGTTTCTACTGCCAGATCTCTGGGCGGAGAGGACGGCGCGGAGACATCTTTCACCAGATAGCCCAGCGCGGGGACCTTTTTCCCATTGAGCGTCATGTTCCACATGGCGAAGTTCCACGAGAAGCCATAGCCGTCCGCCTTGGGGCTGTTCACCGAGCCGCTGTGCTCCGTGCCTGTGCCGTTCATTTTGGAGTGGCTCTTGGTAAAGGTATAACCGGCTCCGCCGCCCACCTTCGCTCCGCCGATCTTTTTCCATGCCACCACATTCACAGAGAGTTCGTACTCAAAACTCTTCTCTGTCTCCTTGGTAACGCTAATGGTCTTTTCGATGTTGCCCTTACCCGTCAACTCGGACCAGCCGCTTTGGGACACGAGAGCGTCAGAGCCGCCTGCGTTGGTGATTTGGCCGGTGTTGGAGCGGTAGCTGAAGGGGTTGCCCGCCTCTGCCAGCCGATCCTCGGCAATGGGTTCTAATCTGTAGGCGACGGCTTCTTCATTGTATTCCTCCACAGAGATGATACTGGTGTGGGGTGGCAGGGTCTTCATGACCGTCATATCTTTGCCGTCGGAAAGATTTTGGTAGGTATAGACCAGTACGGGAACACGGTACACCACCACTGCGTTCTCTCCGGAATTGTTTTCATAGTCGACGCTGTGTTCAATGGAGCGGCTGACATTGGTGGCCCAGGTGAAGTTGTTTTCGATGGTGGTCTCAAAACCGGCGCCGGAGTTTTCGACCTCGACCTCGTACCCCACCAGCACGGTAGTGTTCAGGCCGTGGCTCTTGCCGCCGCCGCTCCCGCTGCTGCTGCTTTTGCCGTAAGCCGTGCGGCCCTCGCCCAGATCGTCTCCCAGCTCCTCAAAGTAGGGCACGGCCTCCAGCACGGCCAGCACGTCGTAGTCCGTCCACTGACGCTCCACGCCCACATAGCGCACCAGGGTGCTGTCGCTGTCATAGTTGAAGTCGGTCAGACACACATAAGCGCCAGATTGCTTGCTGATGAACCAACCGTTCGTTTCCGAGTGCCTGAACTCATAGCCGTTGTTATCGCCCTTTGGCTGGCAGTCGATGGTATACAGGGTGCTGTAATGGTTTCCGGTGCCGCTCTGCTTGACCAGCGATGCGAAGACGACCTGCTCGCGCCCCTCGCCGTTGCCGTCAAAGTTGCCCACGGCCACGGCCTGCACCTGCTTGTTGGTGATCTTGGTTGATCCAATGTATTTGTCGGTGTGATTGAAGGCACCGTGAGTGTACTTGTGGGCGAGGGTTCCGCTGCCGTCGTTGTCCTCCCACGCGTACACATTGCCCGAGAAGAACACCGCATCCGGCTGCGCCCCGCCCTGATAACGGAAGCACTTCACGATCAGCGGACTGAGGACCTCGTCGCCGCTGTACAGACCGTGAGTGGTCAGCGTATTCGTGATATGTGTCTGCCGGTGCAGGAACTCATACTTGCCCTGAAAGTTTTTCTGCACGCCCGCCCACGCTTCGGTCATGCCGACGCACCGAACCATGGAGAAGCTGCAGGTTTTATTGTTGATCGAGATATTATGGTTGCCGGAGTAGTCGATCATGCCCGCCGTGACGATCTCCGGGAAATCCGTCCCGTTGGAGGAGTCGTCACTGACCAGCACATTGCCCACGGAGGAGCTGCCCCAGACATAGCGGTGCTTCTTGCTCGCCGGGGACACATCTCCCACCGCAACAGGCCCATCGCCCGCCGAGGGCGCGTATTGGAAGGTCTGCGTCCACACGCCCTCCAGCCTGTCGTACAGGAACACCTGCGTACCCAGATTCTGGACACTGTCGTTGCCATAGGTATCGTTCAGCCCGGCGGTGATGACCAGCTCATCGTAGCCGTCCTTGTCGGTATCTGCCGCCGTCAACTGCACCACCGGCACATTCTGAATATGATCTGCCTTCAGGGTGCGGACATCCAGCAAGTCGTACACGTTTCCGATCTCGACGCCCTCGGTCAGCGTCGGGCTGCTCCCTTCGCTGCTGATGGTGTATTCCATCAGCTTGGCATCTCCGTTTCCCTGCGTGGGCGGCACGTAGACGACCACGGAATCCACGCCGTCGCCGTCGAAGTCGCCGCAGGCGATGGCGGCGAAGCCGCCCAGCTCAAAGGCAAGGCGGTTGATCCAGCTCCGGTTGCCGGAGGACACCGTGCTGGTGTACACCTTATTGTTGTTCCGGTCCCGCAGGGACAGCTCGATCCCTGCCGCACTCAGACCGATCATGGCGATGTGCTCTTGGCGTCCGCTGCCGGTATTCACGCCGTCGGTGGCCGCCACACGGTAGCTGGCTTGCGTTGAAGCCGGGAGGGAGTTGAACGTCACGCGGTACTGGTTCGCCAGATTCGGGAAGGCCCCCATCAGATTTCCCGCCTTGGAGCCGTCCCCGTTGTAGTCATAGGTGTGGCTGTACAGCGGTGCTCCGCCCCAGCTGTAGGACAGCATCAGCTCCGACTTGACAAACAGCGGCACGGCGCGGCCGCTGCTGCCGAAGGGGGCGTCCTTCACCGCGCTGTTGTAGTCAGCGCTGCCCGCTGTCAGTCCTGTAGCCGCCGGCAGACCGAAGGCTCCCTTGCCCTCGGAGGCAGCCGCAGTGCCTTCTTCCGCCCGCACCATGGCGGGCAAAAGCTGCACGCACAGGATGGCGCTCAACAGCAATGCCATAAGTCTTCTGCTGCAATGTTTCATAAGCGATTCCTCCTTTACTTCGCAGGGTGTCACATAATTCTGCTTATTTTAATTTTACCATGCTTTTCTCGCCCGCGCTGTGTCGTTTAGGGGCGAATTCGTGTTGTTTAGGAGAACAGGGCATATATCGCTTGTGCGATTTGTGCTCCTTTGCTACAATGTTGGAAGAAAGGAGGGCGGTACGGTGAGCACAAAAAACAGGAAAATCTGGGCTGCTGGGGTATTGCTGATCCTCGCGGTCGCGGCGGCGATCGGGTTCCTGTTCCGCCTGTCGCAGCCGGATCAGGAACAGCGGTCGGTCTACCTGAACTGCACAGAGTCGGATCGCGGCGGCTGGGTATTCTTTACAGAGGCCGGCCCAGTGGAACCTGTCTTCGGCTTTGGTGGTTATATCAACGGTATTCCGGCGGAGGGGGCCGGCCCTGTCGCGGCGGAGCGCGTGATGGAGGAACCGGGTGCGCGGCACTTTCTGCAGTTTGACAGTTACGGCGCTGGCCTGCAGGTGTTTCTGGATCATACGCTTCTCTATACAGACTTTCCGACCGAGGAAAACCCGGTGGACAGCTTTCTGGAGGATGTTGATCCTGCCAGTATTTCCCACGACGGGCTCCGCGTTCCGCTGCCGGAGGACTGCGGCGGGAAGCGGCTTCGCATTGTCACCTACGGACCCTCCGGCGATGGCCTTCGCCAGCCGGTACTGCCCTCGCTGGTGGGACGCTTTTCCGACGCCGTGGTACAGACCTCCGGCGTCGTCTGGCCCATGGCGGCAGTCACGGCGCAGCTTTTGCTGGCGATCTGTCTGCTACTGGTGCTGCTGCTTGGCGCACACGATGGCGAGTTTCTCTGGAAGCTGCTGCCTCTGATCGGCTATTTCCTGCTGGCGGCGGCAGCCGGGGTCTGTCATACCTATCTCGAAATTTCGGCCGGACTGAATGCTGACGCCGGGCTTCTGAACTGGGTCTACCTGATCTATATGGATCTTCTTTACTGCTATCTGGCCGCGGCGCTACACGGCTGGAAGCGGTGGGTGCTGCTCTCCGGTGCGCTGCTCCATATCCTGCTTTCTGCGCTGTGGAGCTTCGCGGCGCTGCCGCTGCTCGCCAGTGCAGCGGGAGACTGGCTCGGCACCGCCCTGTTTCTTCTGGCAGCGGCACTGCTTCTGTTCTCCCATGAGCAGCCGCTGCGCCGAACGAGCCTGTTTCTCTGCGCGGTGGCGGGCGGTTTATTTGCGTTCTGGGGCGTGACCCGATTCAGCGGAAGCGGGATCTTTTATCCACTGACCAACCCGGTGACCACGCTGCTGGCGGGGTATCCCCATGCATTTTACGCGATCCTGTGCGGCTTTGCCGGTGCGCTGTGCGCCGTGCAGGTGGTGACGGGCTTTGTGCGCGAAACACTGCTTCGCCAGCGCCGGATGCAGGCGATCAAAAGCAGCAGTCAGGCAGCGCAGGAAAAGTATGAGCAGGCACAGGAGACAGTCCGGCGGACGGCGGCATTCCGCCATGAGTGGAAGAACCATATCGCCGCCCTGCACCTTTTGGCACAAAAGTCGGATCAAGCCGGTCTTTTGGACTATCTGAACCGGCTGGATGGAGAATTGGAACAGCTCTTCCCAAAGGTTTATACGGTCAATCCGACGGTCAACACGATCCTCCAGCGCTTCGCGGCCCAGGCAGACAGGTATGGTGTTTCTTTCCATGTCAGCGCTATGCTGCCGGAAACGCTGCCCATTGAGGAGGCGGATCTGTGCGGCTTTCTGTTTAACCTGCTGGACAACGCCGTGGAGGCCACCGCCAAAACGGAACACGGCGAGATCGTCTGTTCCCTGCAGATCCGCCAGCAGTATCTGGCCATCCGATGTGAAAACACCTACAATGGGGTGCTGCAAACAGATGAAAACGGACAGCTATGCACCACAAAGCAGGATGCCGGCAGCCACGGCTTCGGCCTTTTGCAGATGCGAACCATCGCCGAGAAGTACGGCAGCGTACTGGCTGTCAGCTATGATGACACCCGCTTCACCGTGATGACGGCTCTGAAGCTGCTGCCCGAAAAAGAGTCCCCCATAAGCTCTCTGTAAACACAAAATGCGGCGTCTCCCATCGGGAGACGCCGCATTCTCTTTATCCAAATGGCCTTGCCCTTACTTCAGTTTTTATTGAGATACCGGACGAACTGGTCCTGAAACTGCTCCATATAGCGCCGTCCGATGCTTAGAGCTCTTCCATCTGTCAGGTATATTGTCCGGCTGCTGACCCTGCGGATATGGAAGAGGTTTACGATGAAGCTGTTGTGACAGCGGCAGAAGCGATCCTTCGGCAGATACTCCTGCATCTGGCTCAGCGGGCAGAGAATGAATTGTTCGCCATGTGTTGTGTGGAGTACGCTGCCGTGATCCCGGCTTTCAGCGCAGAGGATATCCTCTGCCGGCAGGACAAAGGTCCTGCCGGCCACCCGGAAGGTTACGGTGCGGGGCTGATGATATAACCGCAAATCCGTTTTGATCGCCTGCTCCAGATCTTCCCGGGAAACCGGCTTGAGCAGGTACTGGATGGGGCGGACGCTGTAGCCGTCCTTGAGAAACTCCGTGGAACCGGTGATAAACAGGATGCTGGTCCTGTCGTCCCGCTCCCGCAGCTCCTGCGCCAGCTTCATGCCGGTCTTGCCGTCCATCAGAATATCCAGACAAAGCAGTGAGAACTCCGCACCCGCTGAAAAAGATGCCTCCAGTTCCTCGGCTGAAGAATAGGGCGTGACCGTATGCTCTATCTGCAGCCCGGACAGGAGCGCCGCGCACTGTGCGCACAAGTCCTCACGGAGATTTTTTTCGTCTTCACAAACCGCCACCCGATACATCCTGCTCACCGCCCTTTCCTTAACGCTCATTATAGCGGATGGCATGGGAATTTGCAATACCGCTGCGCTCCGCCGCCGCACAGCCTTCGGGGTTGAGTTTGCTAAGCACCTATTTATAAATTAAATGTTATTTCCATTACAATCCCGGTTCTATAAAATGCACGGCAGAAGTTTCCCAATATTTTTTAGACACGACTTTCATTACCGTCGAGATTTAGCTGATACATTCGGAATATGACCGGAAAATCTTTTGGCTATTGTTACGATGTTTGATGCGGCGTTTTGGAAGGTCGTTGCTACCACCCCGGAGCCGGAGTGTTGTGCCATCTGCGAGGATGGGAACGGAAATCGCTACCACGCGCCGATCCTTGTCAACCTCTCCACAGGTGTCCTGCG
>QRFC01002530.1_pt1 | contig 13220 bp, 10 predicted proteins | sample 1861061 | NCBI WGS metagenome assembly QRFC01 (sample SAMN09711282, study PRJNA482702) | Human gut metagenome, whole genome shotgun sequencing project.
TGATCTCTGCTCTTGCATTGTAGTTACCAGGTTCGTTCAGCAGGATTCGTGCATTGTGAATAACGGTCTGCATCAGGGATTCACTGATACTGTCAGTGATCTCCATGGTTTCGATGTTGACAAAATAACGTTCCATGGTATGCAGAAGAATATCTACACAGCCACTTTCGGTCTGATATTCCGGCAGAGTATAGGTGAGTCGCGGGTTCATCAGAGTGAATTTCGGGCGACAGAGGTCACTGCGGGTGCTTCCGCGTTTTAACCAACCATCTTCATTTGTAATGACACAGGAACCGCTCATTTCGCTTCCGGAAGCGGCAATCGTAGGGATAGCGCCGATTGGAAGACAGGCGTTTGGAATCTCTGTTTTGAGAAAAAAATTCCAGACATCGGTCCATGGATTGGCAACACCATAGCCAATGGCTTTTGCAGAATCAATAACACTTCCACCACCGACAGCCAGAATGAAATCCACAGATTCTTTCTGACAGAGTGAGATACCTTCTCGTACTTTGGAGAGACGTGGGTTTGGGACAACTCCGCCCAAAGTGACAAAGTCGATTCCTGCTTCAGTGAGACACTTACTGATTTCGTGAATCAGACCGGATTTTACAGCACTTTCGCTGCCATAATGAATCAGTACTTTGTGGCAGTTATAATCTTTTAATAATTCACCAATTTTTAGATGTGTATCTTTTCCAAAAATCACCTTTGTAGGTGTGTAATATTCAAAACTTCTCATGATGATTAAACTCCTTGTTTATAATCAAGCATAACATAGTAAAAATATATCATAATTGTAACAAAAATTACAGAAAAAACAGTAAAAAAATTAAGAAAACAGCAAAAACTATGTATCAAAAAAGTTATATAAGACAAATTCTCTTGAGAAAATAACAATAGTCCAGTATAATAGAAAGAGAAAAATGGAAGAATAAAAGCTGAAATTTTCAAAAGAATGGTGTATATTATAAAGCAATGGGAAATTCAGGTGATAAAATGGAAAATATAATTATTATCGGAGCAGGTCCGGCAGGCATATCTGCGGCACTGTATGCTGCCAGAGGTAATTTAACCCCACTGTTGCTCAACAATGGAATCGGAGCACTGGCAAAAGCAGAAAAAATTGAAAATTATTATGGCCTGGAACGACCACTCTCAGGAGAAGAACTTTATGAGAGAGGAGTTGCACAGGCAAAGGCTCTGAGCATTCGCATAATTGATGCACAGGTGCTTGGAATTAATGGATTTGATACATTTACAGTCCAGACGACTGCTGGAAACTTTGATACAGTAAGTGTGATTCTGGCAACAGGCGGAAAGCGGTCTGCACCGAATATTCCGGGAATTCGGGAATTTGAAGGCAAGGGTGTTAGTTACTGTGCAATCTGTGATGCGTTTTTCTACAGAAACCGCGATGTGGCGGTAATTGGAAACAGTGATTTTGCACTTCACGAGGCGGAAGAACTGCGAAATGTAACTTCATCAGTGACAATATATACAAATGGCAGAGAACCGGAGTTTTCAAGAGAACATCCGATTGCAGTGAACACAATGAAAATTCAGGCAATCGAGGGCGGAGATACCGTTTCGGGTATTCGGATGGAACATGATGTTGCTTCAATGGAAAATGAAGACAGGGAATCATTTTATCCGGCAGACGGGGTGTTTGTGGCACTGGGGACTGCCGGCAGTACTGAGATCGCACGACAGATGGGCGCGGAACTGACAGATAAAGGAAATGTCAGAGTCAATTCTGAGATGGAGACAACGATTCCGGGTCTGTTTGCGGCGGGGGACTGTACAGGCGGACTCCTGCAGGTATCCAAGGCAGTCTATGAGGGAAGTATGGCGGGAATCAATGCCGGTAAATATGTTCGTCAGAGAAAAAAGGCAGCAGACTGAAAAATAACAAAATGAATAAAATATCAAAGTAAAAATACTGAATAACAGTATATACAGAAAAGGAGAATTAGTATGGCAAAAACAATTACATCACAAAATTTTGAAGAAGAAGTTTTAAAATCAGAAAAACCAATCCTGCTTGATTTCTGGGCAACCTGGTGCGGACCTTGCATGCGTCAGGGTCCAATCGTGGAAGCACTGGCAGAAGAAGGTTATAATGTAGGCAAAATCGATGTGGACCAGGAAATGGGGCTTGCACAGCAGTTTAAGGTTATGAGCATTCCGACTCTTTTGATCTTTAAAGGCGGACAGGAAGTACATCGTCTGGTTGGACTGACATCCAAAGAAGACCTTAAGAAACTTCTGGATGAATAACAGCAGGAAGGGTTTAGTATATTCATGAAAATCTTACTTGCAGCATGCAATGCAAAATATATTCATTCAAATCTGGCAGTGTATGATCTGAAAGCATATTCATCTGATTATGATGAGCATGTGATTCTTAGGGAGTATACGATCAACCAGCCAAAGGATGAGATACTGAAAGATATTTACAGCAGTGGAGCAGACGTTGTCTGCTTCTCCTGCTATATCTGGAATATTTCTTTTGTACGGGAACTGATTCGTGATCTTGTTAAGATACTTCCAAAAACAGCTTTTTGGGCAGGCGGTCCGGAGGTTTCTTACGATGCTGAAAAATTCCTGACAGAAATGCCGGAGATGACCGGAGTTATGGTAGGAGAAGGCGAAAAAACATTTCATGATCTTCTGGAATTTTACATAGATGGGAAAGACAGCCTTGAAGAAATTTCGGGAATTGCATACAGAACTGGTGATAAGATCATTCATAACGGCTGGCGGGAACTGATGGATTTAAGTGCAATTCCATTTGTTTATGAGCATCTGGAGAAATTTGAGAACAGAATCATTTATTATGAGAGCAGCAGGGGATGCCCGTTTTCCTGTAGCTACTGTTTGTCTTCCATAGATAAGAAACTTCGTTTCCGGGATTTGGAACTGGTTAAAAAAGAATTGCAGTTTTTCCTAGATCACAGAGTTCCACAGGTGAAATTTGTGGACCGTACTTTTAACTGTAAACATGAACATGCTATGACAATCTGGAAATATATTCTGGAACATGATAATGGTGTGACAAACTTTCACTTTGAAATTTCCGCAGATCTCCTTCGAGAGGAAGAGATGGAGCTGATGTCACAGATGCGCCCTGGACTGATTCAGCTGGAAATCGGTGTGCAGTCAACAAATCCGGAGACGATTCGGGCTATTCACCGACATATGGATCTGAAAAAACTGGAACATTGTGTAAACAGAGTTCACAGTTTCCGAAATATTCATCAACACCTGGATCTGATTGCAGGGCTTCCGTATGAGGATTATGATACTTTTCATCAATCATTTAATGATGTATACCGGATGAAACCGGATCAGCTTCAGCTTGGATTCCTGAAAGTTCTGAAAGGCTCGCTGATGCAGAAAGAGGCCGAAGTCCACGGAATCGTTTATAAAGACAAAGAACCATATGAACTGCTTTCCACGAACTGGCTTACCTATGGAGAAGTTCTAAAATTAAAAATGGTGGAAAGTATGGTAGAAGTGTATTATAATAGTGGTCAGTTTTGGCATACACTGGAATATTTGGTACCGTTTGAAAAGGATGCTTTTACTTTTTACGAGAAACTGGGTTCTTTTTATGAGAAAAAAGGTTACAGTGAGATCTCGCATTCCAGGATGCGGCGTTATGAGATACTTTTGGAATATCTGCAAGAAGAAACAGATGTTCCGACAGAAGTAGCTGCACAGAAAATGTTGTATGATCTTTACCTGAGAGAAAAACTTAAGAAGCGCCCTGTATTTGCTCCGGATCAGAAACAGTATGAGACAGCAGTATGGAACTACCGGAAGAATAACCAGGTTTCCAAAACAGCACATATTGAAGTGTTTGAGAATGGAACGGTGATTCTGTTTGATTATGAGAAACGTGATCCATTGTCGAATAATGCATATACAGAGGTTGTTCAGTTATAAATGGCTAAGTGGAAAAAGTTGATTATATCAGATGTGAGATGACTCACACCTCTGCAGGTGGCGAGCAATAAAAATGCTGAGGCATTTTTGAAAATAGGAGAGGTGAGGACGAAGATGGGAATGTTTGACCCGAAAAAAAGAAAAATTATTACAGCGGTGATCGCAGTGATACTGGTTCTTGCGATGGTTGTACCAAGTGTTCTTTCTATTTTATTATAAAAGGAGAACTGGAAATTAGAACACTGGAGGAAGAGTATGAAACTAGGACAGCAGGCGTTAGAAGCACTGCAGGCGGAAATTACAGGAAGAATATATCCGGGAGATGACCTGGTGGTGGCAGGAGAGACAGGTATATCAGGTACGTTGGAACTGATCTGCCGGGAGTGGGATAAGCTCAGAACATATTTTTCAGAGAGTTTTCTCCGTATGGGGGTGGAAACACTGAAAAATTGTATGATTTCAGAAGAAGATGTATTTTGGAAAGAAGCTGGGTTTTCTACATTGTATTTTACAGAGAACGGTGGAATTTTAAGTGGTCTGTGGAAAATGGCAGAAGCTTCTGGAGTTGGTATGGATGTAGATCTTCGCAGAATTCCAATCCGGCAGGAGACGATAGAAGTCTGTGAACGGCTGGATGTGGATCCGTATAAACTGGAGGCGAAGGGATCTGTTCTGATTGGCACTGCGCAGGGAGATGCACTGGTGCGGGAATTAGAGGCACATGGAATCCATGCAGCTGTGATTGGATATGCAGACAGTGGAAACGACCGTCTGCTTCACAGTGGAGAAATTACCAGATATCTGGAACGTCCGAGACTCCATTTGACGGAAATTATACCTGGAAAGGACAGAAAAGATGGCAAAGCTTAATATTGTACTGCTGGAACCTGAAATTCCGGCAAATACAGGAAATATAGGAAGAACATGTGTTGCAACAGATACGAAACTACATCTGATCGAGCCTCTGGGATTCAGTCTCAGTGAGAAGGCACTCAAAAGAGCTGGTATGGATTACTGGAAAGATCTGGATGTAACGACATATCTGGACTACGAAGATTTTCTGGAAAAGAATCCAAATGCGAAAATTTATTATGCAACAACGAAGGCGTTGAAGACTTATACAGATGTGCAATACGAGGAAGATTGTTATATTATGTTTGGCAAGGAAAGTGCCGGAATCCCGGAAGAAATCCTGATGGAACATAAAGATAACTGCGTACGGATTCCAATGATCAATGAGATCCGTTCACTGAATCTGAGTAATTCAGTGGCAATCGTGCTTTATGAGGCACTGCGGCAGAATCATTTTGATCATATGCAGCTTCAGGGACAGCTTCATAACCATACGTGGGAATAAGAAAAAATATAAACGATAAAAGGCAAAGTGGATGAATTCTCTACTTTGCCTTTTCCAATGTAAAAATAAATTCTGTTCCAACACCCTCTGTACTGATCACATTGATGTGTTGTCCATGTGCATGAAGAATCTCTTTGACGATTGCCAGACCAAGGCCGGTTCCTTTTTGATCCTTGCCTCGGGATCGGTCAATCTTATAAAATCGTTCCCAGATTTTCTGGAGACTTGCCTTTGGAATTCCAATGCCATGATCTTTGACAGAAACAAAGATCTTGCCGTTTTTTTCGGTAGTCTCAAGTGTAATCGTGGAATTGTCCGGGCTGAATTTGATCGCGTTGCTCAAAAGGTTATACAGCACCTGTTGGATCTGTTCCATATCTGCCTGTGCCATCAGTTCCTTTCCGGATAAAATCAGTTCCAGAAGAATATTGCGACTGGTACAGGAGCCTTCAAAGGATGCAGCTGTCGCTTTGATCACACTGTTGATATCAAAGGGCTGGATATGAAGCATACGTTTCTGGATATCCAGTTCATTCAGAGTCAGAAGTCCGCGGGTAAGTTTTTCCAGACGTTCTGCTTCGTATGAAATAATCTTTAAATATTTTTCCTGCATTTCCACTGGAATCGTTCCGTCGATCATCGCTTCCACGTAACCTTTGATCGAAGTAAGTGGTGAACGGAAATCATGTGAAATATTGGAAATAAACTGTCGTTGGTATTCACCGTTACGATTTAGTTTATCAGCCATATAATTCAGATTCTTGGCAAGATATCCCAGCTCATTTTCTGAATCGACAGGAATCTGGTAGGAGAGATTTCCGTTTGCAAATTCTGAAGCTCCCTTTGTGATTTCCTGAAATGGCCTGCGTATACAGCGGATATACAAGAAAAACAGTAAAGCTACACCGAGATAAGTGAGAATATACAAAATCTGAATGATCCAGAGCAGAGTGCTGCGGTTCTGATACAAGTCACTCATCAGATAATGAATGGCAACGTATCCCCGCGTTGTCATATTCTCGGTGATTGGTGCAATCGTGCTGAGATGTGTCTCGGGAAAATATCCGTAGAAATCACCAATCTGATAGTAATTGCTGTCCCAGGAGGCTGGGTTGAAGCCTTCTAAGTTAATTGGATTATCCGGTGAGATATCTTTGCGTGTACTGAGGATGATCTGTCCGTTGCTGTTGATGATCCAGATGATCGTATCAGGATAGTTTGCAGCAAGGGAAAGATTGTTCCGAATCTCCTCCATATTAGAAGAAGTGATGTTGTGACTGACCAGATTATTTTCTGCAATGCGGTGAGCTGTCTGGTACATATCTGCACTTATGGATTTTTCCAGGCGATTTTCTAACAGGTGAGAACCGACATATGTTACCAGCAAAAAACCAAGGACACCAAGCAGTATATATGTGGTAAAAAACACCGTTGTCAGTTTCTTTTTCATTTGTTTTTGACCTCAAACTTGTATCCGATACCCCATACAGTAGAGAGGCTCCATTGAGGATGGTCTTTGATTTTTTCGCGCAGTCTTTTAATGTGGACATCTACGGTACGAGTGTCACCGATATATTCATATCCCCATATATGATCCAGTAATTGTTCGCGGGTAAATACCTGGTTTGGAGATGCGGCCAGAAAATAGAGAAGCTCCAGTTCTTTTGGCGGCATATCAATTTGTTTTCCCATATATGTGACAGAGTAATTTGTCAGATTGATTGTCAGATCTGGAAAGCTGACACATTTTTCATCCGGATTGCCAGCAGGCTGACGTACTTTGAATCGACGCAGGACTGCACGCACACGGGCAACCAGTTCTTTGGTATCAAACGGTTTGATAATATAGTCATCTGCCCCCAGTTCAAGACCAAGTACTTTATCGAAGGTTTCGCCTTTGGCAGAAAGCATGATGATCGGCACATCAGATGTGTGACGGATCTCTCGGCAGACCTGATAGCCGTCAATGCCAGGAAGCATCAGATCCAGGAGGATCAGATCTGGCTGAAAAGAAGCAAAGTCTTTCAGAGCCTGTTCACCGTCATTTACAATTCTGGTTTCAAAACATTCTTTTGTAAGATATAAAGAAATCAGTTCAGCAATGTTGTTGTCGTCATCTACGATTAAGATTTTCTGTTTTGTTACCATGGTATTCGCCTTTCACTTATTTTTTGAATTCTACAATTGTTACACCTGCATCACCCTCGCCGAATTCGCCGAGACGATAAGAGGCTACATGTTTCTGGCGCTTCAGGTAATTGTGAACGCCTTTGCGTAGTGCACCGGTTCCCTTGCCGTGAACGATTCGTACAGTTTTTAGATGCGCAATATAAGCATCATCCAGGTATTTGTCCAGTTCTGCAACTGCTTCATCGACTGTTTTTCCAAGAAGATTAATTTCCGTAGAGACACTGGCTGATTTGGACATACGGATTTTTCCGGCCCCGGTCTTGGAAAGAGACGGAGTGGTGATCACTGGTTCATCAATCAGCTCCAGATCAGAAATATGGACTTTGGAACGAATGATTCCCATCTGAACAAACAGATAACCTTTAGAATCCGGGCGGGTACTTACTGTACCTTTGAGATTCATGCTGAGAACACGGACAGTATCGCCCAGGTGGATATCTTTTGCTGTGAGCACTTTCTTTGGTTTCTTTTTGGGGGTTGGCTGAGCCATTTTCTGTTCTGCTTTGTTGAGACGTTGGCGAAGCTGCTGACGTTCACGTTCAACAGCAGCGGTGTCTACATATTCATTATGGAATTTATGGAAAAGCTTCATGGTCTGGTCAGCGTAATCCTTAGCATCCTGAAGAACTTTATGTGCCTCTTCGTTTGCCTGACGGATGATACACTCTTTCTGAACATCCAGTTTTTCCTGTTTGTTTTCCAGCTGTTTCTTAAGCGTTTCAATTTCCAATTTGTACTGTGCAATCTCTGTGCGCTCGTTCTCAATTGTGATACGACTTTCTTCCAGCGAGGTCAGTACGTCTTCAAAAGATTCATCTTGTTCATTGATCTGTTCGCGTGCCTTTTCAATGATGGATTCAGGGATTCCGAGTTTGGAAGAAATTGCAAATGCATTACTTTTTCCAGGAATACCGATCAGTAGGCGATAAGTCGGACTCAATGTTTCTACATTAAATTCGCAGCAGGCATTTTCGATACCGGAAGCGGAAAGGGCAAAAACTTTCAGTTCACTGTAATGAGTAGTTGCCATGGTGCGGATTCCGCGTTCATGCAGATAAGAGAGAATCGAGATGGCCAGTGCAGCACCCTCCGTCGGGTCAGTTCCGGAGCAGAGCTCGTCAAACAGAACCAGGGAATGACGGTCTGCTTTTCCAAGAAAAGAGACGATATTTGTCATGTGGGAAGAAAAGGTACTTAATGACTGTTCAATACTCTGCTCATCACCGATGTCAGCATAAACTTCGTGGAAGAGAGCAAGTTCACTGCGGTCCAGAGTTGGAATGTGAAGACCGGATTGTCCCATGAGAGTGAGCAGACCGACTGTCTTCAGGGAAACAGTCTTGCCGCCGGTGTTTGGACCGGTGATAACAAGCAGATCAAATTCATCACCCAGACGGATATCGATTGGAACGACTTTCTTCTTGTTGATCAGGGGATGACGTGCTTTTTTGAGGTTGATGCGTCCTTCATCATTAAAGACAGGTTCGCTTGCATTCATTTCCATCGCAAGCGTTGCTCTTGCAAAAATAAAGTCCAACTGAACCATCAGTTCAAGATTGAGTGAAATTACTTCCTGTTCAGTAGCAATCTGTTGGCTGAGATCAGCCAGAATCACTTCGATTTCTTTCTGCTCCTGAAGTTCCAGTTCGCGCATGTCATTGTTTAACTTGACTACGGACATTGGTTCGATAAAAAGTGTAGAGCCGGTAGAAGACTGATCGTGGATCATACCGGGAACCTGCCCTTTGTATTCGGCTTTGACAGGAATGCAATATCTGCCATTTCGCATAGTGATGACAGAGTCCTGTAGATAGGTGCGGGCACTGCCATTTACCAGCCCTGCGAGCTGTGTATGGATACGATCGTTGGTGATCTTCATGTTTCTGCGGATCTGGCGGAGAGCAGGGCTTGCATCATCGCTGATTTCCTCCTCGGAGAGAATGCATCTGCGGATTTCTGTGGACAAAGGTGTGAGTGGAGAAAGTCCATCAAACATGCTGTCCAGAGAGTCACCAGGAAGATCGTTACGTTCTTTACGAGAGTAAGTTTTGACTCTGGAAGTGTTTTCAAGAAGTCCGCAGACTGCCAGAATTTCCTGAATACTAAGAGCACTGCCGATCTCCAGACGTTTCAGAGAACCACGGATATCTTTGACATTTCCAAAAGAAATGGATCCTTTTTGGAATAGTCTTGTCAAAGCATCTTTTGTCTGTACCTGCATCAGGCGGATCGTTTCCAGATCTGTAGATGGTTCCAGGTTTTTACAGAGCTGTTTTCCCATATAAGAAGACGCTTTTTCTGTAAGTTTTTCTATGATTTTTGGATATTCCAATGCATTTAATGCTTTTTGATTCATAATAACTCCTCGTTGCTTAAATTGGCTTAGTTCACCAGTCTCTATTCTACATGATTTTGACAGGAATGAAAAGAAAAATGTGAAATTTTGTTCATAAAAATTTCATAAAATTTTGCTAAAATATAACCCGAATTATCAGGTTGGAATTTATAGGAGAATTCTTATGGTAAAACGAAATGACAAAGAGCCATCTTCGGAGAATTACCCTTTCATAAAGGAAACAATAAAAGAGCGTCCAGCGGACAGGAAAATGTTGCTGCATAAGTTCCTGACAGCAGCAGTATGTGGAGTGATTTTTGGTGGCTGTGCGGCAGGTACTGCAGCACTGATTTTGCCAGAAGTAGCACCGTCTTTGAGAAAACATTCGGAACAGTATACCGATGTTACATTGGTGCCATCTGTTACAGCTGCTTCATGTGTGGATGAAGCAGAGGATGAAAACACTTCAACAGCACTGGCAAATACTAAACCTTCAACAGAGATAAATGCAGAGGATGAAAAGTCGGGTACATGGGCTGAACAGGTGAGAAAAGTATCTGAGACACCGCGCAGAGCACTTGTGCGAATAGCAGCACTCGGTACAGATTCAGATCTACTGGATGATTCGTTCTTGAAATACGGAGAAGAAGAAGGTTTTGTTTTCCTAAAAAATACGGAAGCTTTTTACATCATGACATATTCCGACAGAATGAATGATGCAGGAAATTTTCAGGTGACATTTTCAAATGGAGATATGGCAGATGCACAGCTGTGTAAGAAAGATGTCCGGACAGGCTTTTATGTGTTCCGCGTTCCATTCACAGAGTTAAACGATTCTACAAAAGATGAGATTTCTGAGGCTGCACTTGCCACGGAAGATAACATGGAGCAAATGGATGATGTTATTGCAATCGGTAGTCCAACTGGGGATTATGACTCACTGGTCAGTGGTATGGTTACTTCTGTAACGGGCAGCATGAAAATTGCGGATGAAGAATATGGAATGCTTACAACAAATATGGTAGGAAGTGAGGACGGAGGAGGAATTCTTCTGAATATGTCCGGTGAAGTTGTAGGAATCATCTGCAGTCAGGAAAATGAAAACAGCAGCGTGATTCGAGCTGTTGAAGCAGCACAGCTGCGTCCACTTCTGGAAGGTATGGCAAATGGTGAGGATATCTGCTATATTGGAATTCAGGGTACAACGATTTCAAAATATCAGTCTGAAAATCTGGACATTCCACGAGGCGTATATGTAGATGCGGTGGAAGAAGATTCACCGGCTATGACGGCAGGAGTACAGAATGCAGATATTGTTCATGCATTGAACGGAAAAGAAATCAGTTCCATGAATAGGTATTCGGTGATTCTTCAGAGTCTGGTCAAAGGATCAAGAGTCAAGCTTGAAGTATATCGTAAGAATCCCTATGGTACATATGTAAATGTAGAATTAAATGTATTGATCAAAGAAAAATAGAAAGAAAAGAGAAACAGTATATGCGTTTTATTAACGAATTACATGAGGGAGACCGCCTTAACGGAATCTACCTTTGCAAACAGAAACAGTCGGCAATGACAAAGAACGGAAAGCCATATGAGAATCTGATTTTACAGGACAAAACAGGGGTGTTGGATGGCAAAATCTGGGATCCGAATTCATTGGGAATCGATGATTTTGATGCATTGGATTATATTGATGTAGTCGGAGATGTGACAACTTTTGCAGGAGCTATGCAGTTGAACATTAAGAGAGTTCGAAAAGCACAGGAAGGTGAGTACGATCCGGCAGACTATCTTCCGGTCAGTGAAAACAGTACAGATGATATGTACGGACAGCTGTTGGCTATGATAAAAACAGTGAAGAACAGATACCTGTCAGCACTACTGAATAAACTTTTTGTAGAAGATAAAGAGTTTTTGAAATCTTTCCAAGAACATTCTGCGGCAAAAACTGTCCATCATGGATTTATCGGTGGACTGATGGAGCATACTTTAAGCGTAACAAAACTCTGTGACTATATGGCAAGTGCTTATCCGCTTCTTAAAAGAGATCTGCTGATTACAGCATCTCTGCTTCATGATGTCGGAAAGACAAAAGAACTCTCTTCTTTTCCACTGAATGATTATACTGATGAAGGACAGCTTCTTGGACATATTATCATTGGTGCTCAGATGATCCATGACCTGGCTAAAGAAATTCCAGATTTTCCGGTAACTCTTGAAAATCAGCTGGTTCATTGTATCCTGGCTCATCACGGTGAACTGGAATATGGTTCTCCAAAGAAGCCGGCACTTGCAGAGGCAGTAGCTCTGAACCTTGCAGATAATACAGATGCACGTATGGAAACACTTACGGAAATCTTTGCGGCGGACAAAGGTAAGAAAGAGTGGCTTGGATACAACAGACTTTTTGAATCTAATCTGAGAAGAACAGGAGACGTTTAATCCTTATGGAATTTCGTAAAAATGATATTGTTACGTTAGAAATAGTGGATTGCGGAACAGATGGTGAAGGCATTGGCAAAGCTGATGGCTTCACTGTTTTTGTAAAGGACGCAGTCATTGGAGATACTGTTACAGCCAAAATTATGAAGGCTAAGAAAAACTATGGTTATGGACGCCTGATGGAGATTCTCAATGCTTCACCATATCGCGTGGAGCCGGTGTGCCCGTCTGCCCGCCAGTGTGGTGGCTGCCAGCTCCAGGCTGTTTCTTATGAGGAACAGAAAGTGTTCAAAGAAAAGAAACTTCGTGGCCATCTGGAACGGATAGGTGGATTTACAGAGTTTCCAATGGAACCACTGATCGGGATGGACGATCCTTATCATTATCGTAATAAGGCACAATTTCCAGTTGGTAGAAATAAAGAAGGAAGAATCGTTACAGGTTTTTATGCCGGACGTACGCATGCAATTATTGAGAACCGTGATTGTGCACTTGGAATTCCACAGAATAAAGATGTTCTTGACCGTGTGATTGCACATATGGAAAAGTACAACATCGCACCGTATGATGAAGCAACAGGCAAGGGTCTGGTACGCCATATTTTTGTCCGTTATGGATTTTTTACCGGCGAACTGATGGTTTGTCTGATTATCAATGGACAGGATCTTCCACATCAGAGGGAACTGGTTGAGAAACTTTGTGAGATTCCAGGAATGACCAGTATTTCTCTGAATATGAATAAAAAGCGAAGTAATGTGATCCTTGGTGACAAGGTCAAAACTATTTGGGGAGAAGATTATATCACAGATAAGATTGGCGATATCTCATATGAAATATCACCACTTTCTTTCTTCCAGGTAAATCCGAAACAGACATGGAAATTGTATTCCAAAGCATTGGAATATGCAGATCTTCACGGAGAAGAGACAGTCTGGGATCTGT
>QRFC01002537.1_pt1 | contig 13213 bp, 10 predicted proteins | sample 1861061 | NCBI WGS metagenome assembly QRFC01 (sample SAMN09711282, study PRJNA482702) | Human gut metagenome, whole genome shotgun sequencing project.
TACCTCTTCCTGTTGAATCTTCACGGCGGCATCCCTGTCAAACCTTCCTGCAAAGAATACGCTTGTCTTTTCGGTGTTGTCAAGCGTATGGAATGTGTACTCCGCACGGAAATTCTCATCTAATTCCGCTTCAAGTCCGCATTCCTCGAAAACCTCACGCAGAGCGGTTTCACGCTCGTTCTCGCCGTACTCGATGTGACCCTTCGGAAAGCCGATATGACCGCTGTTGTTCTTGATAAGAAAATATCTGCGGTCATCGCCGTCCCCTGTGTACATTACCGCACCGCAGGTCTTTTCGTATAAGGCGAATATCTCGGAGGTATGGAACTGCTCCTGAAAATGCACGGCGTTCACTATATTGCACTCACAGCAAAGCTCCGTGCCGACAAGCTCAGACGGTACTCCTACCCACTTGTCCTCGTTATCGTCTGTACGCATAACAGTTGCGATGATAACGCACTCTGCCTTGTCAACCGGTTTATCAACACCGAGAATATATACGTCCTGTTCCTCACCGTCACCGCCGAGAAGCCCTTCGACATAGCCGTAGTTTATCGGATATACTATCTCCCTGTGCTTTGGGTGATGCGTGCCTATCGGTCGGTCAACCGTCACAGTGACAGTCTTTCCGATATATGATTTGTCACCTCTCGGTATCTTTATCATAGCTTTTCCTTTCAGCGTTACTGCTTTCTTGCAAGCTCGTATTCATCATCGTTTCTGAAATACGGGCAGTTGTAGTTGTCGCCCGTTATAAAACGGCGCATTTCATCCTCGTCAAGATTTACAAGGCAGGTGTAGCAGTCGTACTCATCGTCATAAACATAGTTTACGCAACAATCACAGTTGGTCATGCTTTCTTCTTCCACTTCATCGAAATATCAAAAGCTGTCACGCTGTGAGTAAGTGCACCGAGGCTGATTATATCAACGCCCGTCAGCGCAACGTCACGGATATTGTCGAGCGTTACGTTTCCGCTGGCTTCCAGCTTTGCTCTGCCTGCGGTTATCTCTACCGCTTTCTTCATATCCTCACAGCTCATATTATCAAGCATAATAACATCTGCCTTTACCGCAAGTGCCTCATTCAGTTCGTCAAAGTTACGCACCTCGACCTCGATCTGAAGCATATGTCCCGCTTTTTTACGCAGAGCGGTAACAGCCTGTGTTATACCGCCGTATGCGTCAATGTGATTGTCCTTGAGCATTGCCGCATCGGTAAGATTGTAGCGGTGGTTTCTTCCGCCGCCTGCCACTACGGAGTATTTCTGTAAAGGACGTAAGCCGGGGAGCGTTTTTCTCGTATCTGCGATAGAAGCGTCAGTACCCTCGACTGCCTTTACGCACTTGTTTGTGTAGCTTGCAATACCGCTCATATGCTGTAAAAGATTGAGCGCTGTACGCTCCGCCTTCAGCATAGCGCAGGTGTGACCCTTGAACTCGGCGATAACATCGCCCTTCTTTATAGCGTCGCCGTCCTTGAAATGAATATTCATCTCGATAGTGTCGTCAAGTAATGTGAACACACGCATCGCAACATCAATTCCCGCAAGCACGCCGTCAGCCTTTGATACAAAATATGCCTCCGAAATATCGTCCTCGTCAATAAGCAGGTCGGTGGTGCTGTCAATGTAGTTTATATCCTCTGTTATCGCTCTTTTTATCAGATCGTCAACGTAAAACTGTAATAATTTCATTATATAATGCCCTTTTCCTTTCCCTCTGCGACTACTTCGCTGAGGATTATGTAAGCAACGGTAGTCAGCGACTTAGCTTCAATATAGTCGGGAGTTACCTCAAAACCGCCGTTATCGAGCAGATCCTTCAGCTCCGTTACACGCTTTATATCCTTTGCCGCCTCAACATAGTCCGGTACGACGAAATAAGAACGCTGCATTATGTGTCTTATCTCGGTGCGTATTCCCTTAGGGAGCGGCTTGCCGTCGGGCGAGGGATAATCAGCCTCAAGCGTTCCAAGCTCTCTGTGGGTATTGTTCTTGTTTATGTCCTCTGCGATAAGACGGCTGAATACCAGCGCTTCAAGCAGAGAATTGCTTGCAAGACGGTTGATGCCGTGTACGCCGGTATGCGCACATTCTCCTGCGGCATATAAGCCCTTTACATTCGTAGCGCCGTGTCCGTTTACGCCGATACCGCCCATAAGATAGTGCTGGCAGGGGTATATCGGGATAGGCTCTTTGGTCATATCGTAGCCCTTTTCAAGAACCTTGTTATATATCATAGGGAAGCGGTTTTTGATAAATTCGGGATCCTTGTACGAAATATCAAGATAGAATTTGTCACTGCCCGTTTCCTTCTGCTCTTTCATCATATCCTTTGAAACTACGTCACGGGGAGCAAGCTCCTTACGTTCAGGCTCATACTTGTGCATGAAACGTTCCTTGTTGCAGTTGAGCAGATATGCGCCCTCGCCTCGTACCGCCTCGGATACAAGGAAGCACTCGCGGTTTTCGTGGTCGGCAAAGGCTGTGGGGTGGAACTGCACATAGCTTAAATGCTGAATATCAGCCCCCATATTATAAGCAAACTGTATGCCGTCGCCCGTTGCTATCGCAGAGTTTGTTGTATAATCGTAAACTCTGCCTATACCGCCTGTTGCAAGTATGGTGTTCTTTGTGGTATAATAACTGTGCTTTCCTTCGTGAAGCACATCAAACAGGAAATCGTCGCCTCGCTTGGTAAGACCGAGCAGGTGAGTGTTTTCAAGAATTGTGACATTGGACAGCTTCTTTACACCCTCGATAAGCGAAGTAACTATCTCAAAGCCGGTGCTGTCCTTGTGGTGAGCGATTCTGTGACGGCAGTGACCGCCCTCAAGGGTAAGGTCGATTGAGCCGTCCTGCTTTCTGTCAAAGTCAACTCCGTAATTGAGCAGATTCTTAACGTCCTTCGGACCCTGCTCGACAAGTATGCGTACATTGTCGATATTGTTCTTGTAGCCGCCGGCTATAAGAGTATCCTTGATGTGCAGTTCGTAGTTGTCGTTTGACGTGTCCATTACAGCGGCGACACCGCCCTGTGCGAGAGCCGAGTTGCACAGCGTCAGCTCACGCTTTGAGAGCATAAGTATCTGCATACTGCTGTCAAGGTTGAGTGCGGCATAAAGACCTGAAACGCCTGTGCCGACAATTATTACGTCGTATTCTTTGAACTTCATAAAGATTACCACCTTTTGCGGATTACCGCATAAATTTACTTTATTATTGATTATTTATAAACCGGAAAGGAACATTATGAACGAATCAACCGTAAACAATCCGATCTTAAAGGAAAACGAATCGACCCGTGCCATACTCGCAGGAGTAGATACCGGCGAATATGATGCGGAAATATCTATGGACGAGCTTGAAGAACTGGCTGAAACCGCAGGTGCGGTGACTGTATGCCGCATTATTCAGAAACGTCCTGCTATCGAAAGTGCGACAATTCTGGGCGAGGGCAAGATCGAAGAACTCAGTGCCGCCGCAAAGGACCTTGACGCACAGCTTATTATATTTGATATGGAGCTAAGCTCAAGCCAGATACGCAATATCGAGGATATAACCTCGGTGCGTGTTATCGACCGCACAATGCTTATCCTTGACATATTCGCCGGCAGAGCAGTGACAAACGAGGGAAAGCTTCAGGTTGAACTGGCTCAGCTTAAATACCGTCTGCCACGTCTTATGGGAATAGGTACGTCATTGTCACGTCTTGGCGGCGGTATAGGAACGAGAGGACCGGGTGAAACCCAGCTTGAAACCGATCGCCGTCACATAAGACGCAGAATAGATAAACTCAGCGATGAGCTTAAAGAGCTTGAAAAACGCCGTGATCTGTCACGCCGCCGCCGTAAAAAAGACAGCGTATGCGTCGGTGCTATCGTAGGATATACGAATGCCGGAAAATCGACCCTGCTCAATGCCCTTACAGGCGCAGGTGTTCTTGCGGAGAACAAGCTGTTCGCAACGCTGGATCTTACATCAAGGGCAATAGAACTGCCCGACGGAAGAAGTCTTACGCTTGTAGATACCGTAGGGCTTATAAGACGGCTTCCTCACCACCTTGTAGAAGCGTTCAAGTCAACGCTTGAAGAAGCGGCAAGTGCGGATATTATCCTGCACGTCTGCGATGCGTCCGATCCTGAGGCAAGAGAAAAAGCACAAACAACGCTTTCTCTGCTGTCGGAGCTTGGATGCGGCGAAATACCGGTAATAACCGTTCTCAATAAATGCGACAAGCTCGATTATGAACTGCCGCCCGCAGAAAATACCGTAATGATCTCCGCAAAGAACGGCACGGGATTTGACGAACTGCTGAAAGCCATATCGGATAATCTTACCGACAAGGTAAGCCGTATGGAAATGCTGATACCGTATGACAAGTCGGGACTTGCGGCGGCTCTCCACTCACACGGAAAGGTGCTGAGCGAGGAATACCTCGAAAACGGCATCGCAGTAACCGCCCTTGTGGACAAGCTGCATAAGTATGAGTATGAGGAGTTTGTCATCTGACGATATACATTACAGCCCGAAAGGGCTGTTTTGTTTTACCCGTCACAATCAGAACTGTACCTCAGTACCTCCGACGGGACGAATAGAAAGAACGTGACAGCTTCCTGCACCGAATACCTTTTCTATATCAACTATAAAGCTCTTTAAAATATCCTGCGGAACAAATGCCTGAATAGTACCCGCAAAGCCTCCGCCGTGAACTCTGCACGCACCCTTTCTTGTAAGAGCGTGTTCCGCAACGTTCAGTGCTATGCCTACCGCCTGATGCGTATAGTCCGAAACGGCAAAAATATTCTGTAAGTACTTGTAGCTTGAGTTTCCGCTTTCGTTTATCGAGCTTAGGAAATCATCGAAATGCTGATGCTTAAGCGAATGTACCAGCTTGTCCACACGCTCGTTTTCCTCGAAGAAATGGAGCGCACGCAAAACGGCACGGTCGCCGTACTTCTGCCTTAAGATACCCATATTGAGTATTACATCCGCACGGGAGATTTCACGCAGACATTCTGCGGAGAAGTAGCCTGCTATAGCTTTCATCTCACGGGGGATAGCGGCATATTCGTCTGTAAGGTCGGCATGGTCTGCCTTTGTATCGATTATGCACAGTGCGTGTCCGTATGACGAGAAATCAACGGGGATATTTTCAATGATAGGCGCCTGTGTATTCTTGAAGTCGATAGCAACAAAACCGCCTACCGAGCTTGCCATCTGATCCATAAGTCCGCTTGGCTTGCCGAAATATTCGTTCTCGGCGTACTGTGCTATCTGAGCGATCTTCACCGCACTGACACTGCCTGCGTTGTATATGCCCGAAAGTATATTTCCTATAAGCACCTCAAAAGCGGCAGAGCTTGAAAGACCGGAGCCTTTCATAACGTTTGATGTTGTGTAAGCTCTGAAACCGCCTATGTTCAGACCGTTGTTTTTAAAACCGGCGGCAACGCCTCTTATAAGAGCGGCAGATGAATTCTTTTCGTCCTCGTGAACAGAAAGGTCAGATATGTCAACCGAATCTTCGGGGAAGCCCTCGCTCTTTATCGTGATGATGTTGTCGTCTGTAGGCTCTACAACGGCGATAACGTCAAGGTTTACACTTGCCGCAAGCACCTTGCCGTGATTGTGGTCGGTGTGGTTGCCTCCGACTTCTGTACGGCCGGGTGCGGAAAAATAACGAAGCTGCTCGCTGTCGCCGAAGATGCTCCTGAATTCCTCCGCAGATTTTTCATATCTTTCTCTCTGCGCCGCTACAGCACTTTCCGGATAAATCTCCTCAAGGGTGTGAATTGTCTTTTTTGCCATGATCGTTTCCTTTCATTTTGCTTTATCTGCTTTATCTTTTCTCCCGTAGGGAGTTTAATCCTTTTCCGTATAGAACATTCTGTACTTGGTCGAATTATGATAGCTCACGCTCAGCACAAGCCCAATTGCCGCAAACAGACACATTCCCGATGTGCCGCCTGCACTGAAAAACGGTAGCGGTATGCCGATAACGGGAGCGATGCCGAGTACCATTCCGATATTTACTGTTGTGTGGAATACTATAAGAGCAAATACGCCTATGCAGATAAGTCTGCCGAGAGTATCCTTTGCACCGCTTGCGTTTGACAGGATCTTAAGCGACAGAGTCGCTATAAGCACTACCACCAGAAGACAGCCGAGCAGTCCCATAGTCATTCCGATATACGAAAAAATGAAGTCGTTGTGAATTTCGGGAACATAGGTATAATCCCCTCCCGAAAGCCCAAGCCCCGTAAGTCCGCCCGAGCCTAAGGCTATTTTTCCCACACGCTGCTGCATATATATCCCCAGTGCCTCGTCCTCCTGCATCTGTGTGTCCCACAGTACCTGAAAACGCTTCTGCTGGTGCGGCTGCATAAGGTAATTCCATAAAACGTAGACAGCCGGAGGAATAGCCACCGCTATCATTACAAGATATTTCCACGAAAGACCTGCCGCAAACATCATGCATATGAAGATGAACAGGAATACCAAAGCCGAGCCGTCGTCGCCCGTCTGCCTTATAAGCAGTGTGGGTATCGCTCCGTGAATGCACAGCAGGATAAAGTGTATCGGCTCGTTCATTCTGTCCTCGACCTTTGACAGATGAAAGGCAAGCGAGAGTATAAAAGCGAGCTTCAGTATCTCAGACGGCTGTATCGTCATTATACCGAGATCGAGCCAGCCTATATCATCTGCGCCTTCACGCTTTATTCCGAGAGGGGTGAACAGCAGTAATGTCAGCCCCATTGCCAGCGGAACGTATATAAACCAGAGCTTCGCCAGATATTTATAGTTGATTGCCGCCAGTGCCATTGCTATTACAATTCCTGCGATAAAGGCTATAATCTGCGTCTTATACTGGCTTGCGGTAACTGCCGAGCTTATATCGTTTTCATAAAGGGTATACTGGATAAATACGGCAAAGAAAGCAATGCCTATGCACATGAACAGCAGCAGCTTATCAAGTTTTCCGAAATAGGTCTTAATTTTGCTTAGAATAAGTTTCATAAAGCTGTGTTCCTTTTAATATAAATGCGGTTTCAGCCGCAGTCGATTTTACAATTACAGATAAGTATATTATACTCGAAAAATGCGCTCTTTTCAAGCGAATTGCAAATAAAAGCGTTCTTTACATCAATTTTGCAAATTAAATACAAAAAGCCGAAGAATTATCAACAATTCTTCGACTTTTTCAACAAGTGACATTAAAATATATCCTGCGGCATTACGGCAAGCAACAGGCAGGATACGCTCAGTATCCCTTTATTCTTATACTTTCGGTAAATACTGTCTTTGCTTCCGACAGCGACAGCGGACGTGAACAGTAGTAGCCCTGTATCCTGTCAATATCGAACTTCTGCACGGTATCAAGCTGTTCCTTGTCCTCAATGCCCTTTACACATACGGTAAGCTTACGGCATTTTGCAAGATGGATGACCGAGCTTACAAGCTCAGTGTCAAATTCGTCCTCGTGATTCATAAACAGCTTTGCCGGAAGATTCACAAGGTTGACGTATGAGTTTTTGAGGACCTTTAACGAAATATTCCCCGTGCCGTATTTATCTATGGCAATATTTACACCGAGAGTACGCAGATCGTGCAGGATATGGGTGCTGTCGCTGTAGAAAATGTTGGCCTTTACAGGAATTTCGAGTATCAGCGAGGACGGAGGGAGTGCGCTTTCTTCAAGAGCGTGACGTACCTGCGTTACGATTTCGGCAGATTGCGGTTCGCCTGCGGTAAGATTTACGCTGACCGTAAAATTCTCAAAGCCTGCGTCCTGTATCTCCTTGCAGAATTCGCACGAACGCTCCATTACCCAGCCGTCTATGACGTGGGATAAGCCGAGATTTTCAGCCATAGGGAACAAAGTTGAGTTAGGAATATTGCCGTACTGATCGTCGTGCCAGCGTACAAAGCTCTCACAGCCGATTATACTGCCGTCAACCGCACTGAAGGACGGCTGAAAACGCAGTGAAAAGCCCCTCATACCGTCGTTTATACATTCTCTTATATGCTGTTCAAGGCTTGCCGCAAACATTCTTGTACGCTCAAGCGAGCCTGAATAGAAGGCGTAGCTGTTCTGCTTGAATTCTCTTGCACGGTACATTGCCGTGCTTGCCGCCTTGCAAAGCTCCTCTGCATCCTCGCCGTTTTCGGGATAGAACGCTATGCCAAGACTGCAATGGATTGAATGCTCATCCTCACCGAATTTCCACGGCTTTGAAAAACGGTGTATCAGCATTTCGACAAGATTTTTAGCTTCATTGTCGGTACAATCCGGTAGATTAAGCATAAAAATCGCATTTGTGAAATAATATACACCAATGTCCTTTACGGGCAGGTCCTTAAGATACTGAGCGATACTGCGCAGCAGCATATCCGAATAGGTGTGACCGTAAACTGCGGACAGAGTGCGTGTGTTGGTGACTTTGAAAGCGATAAGCGAGCCTTTTGTATTACGCTTCATTATCTTGTCAAGATCCTTGTTCAGCCTTGCACGGTTCGGAATATTGTAGATAGCGTCATAAAAGGCAAGCTGACGCATACGCTTCTGCGACTGCTCCAGCTTATCCTGCGTTTCCTTACGCATCATAAGCGAGGAGATTATCTGTGAAATGTTGCGGAGCTGTTTACGCTCACGCTGTGTCCAGTTATGTTCCTTTTCAATCGTCTGGAACATTATAAGGCTGTCAAAAGCACCCGAATTTATCAGCTTGAAGATAGCATACGACTTGATACCGAACTTTGCAAGGTCGTTGGTATCCGTATCCGAAAAAGCCGATGACGTAAGGCTCAGATCCTCACGTATCGAGGCGCAGTCAAGTGCGGTGTCGCCGTCTATTTCAAGAGGGAGGTGGCGGTACTTGTAATCCTTGCACCAGCACAGCTCCTGAGTAAAATCATCACGGTCGATTATGGTTATCCTGTCAAGGTGAAAATAATCGCCTATAAGCTCTGTAACGGAGTTTAACGCAATATCTGCGCTTTTGCTCTGCATTATGATAGCGTAGATATTATTCAGCAGTATCTGCTCCTCTACATTCTGACCCAGCAGCTTGTTGGCGTTCTGCGAATTGTCCATCTCCGAAAGAACTACAACAAATGCGTTTGCCATACGGGAAACTGTCTGTACAAGCGTTTCCCACAGCTGAATGTTGTCATCGAGCAATTCCTGCGTTTTCGCTCCCAGTATCCACGTTCCGCTGACAAGGTGATTTATGCGGATATTCTTTTTCTTCTGATATGCAAAATCATCGGGAGAAAGAGATTTATGCTGTGTTTTCGGCGCACATATCAGCTTTCCTTTTTCGTCAAATATGGCGGAATAAAGCTGTGGCACGGCAAAAGGACGCTGTATGCTTGTAAGGTAGTCGACATCAAGCACATCGGCAAGACCCGGTGCGCCTTTTTTAAGTTCGGACAGCTTTATGTTGTGCTTTTTGCGGAATTCGTTATATACAAGGTCGTCACCCGCTGTTTCAAGGTAGGTCGATACATCGCACATCGTTCCCTCAAAACGCACAGGCCTGCCGTACTCTGCATATACCGCCTTGCACGAAAGGAAAAACCAGTGATATTCATCGTTCACCATAAAACGACAATGCGCCTCAAAACGCTTTTCCTCGTCCTGTGATACATCGGTGAACATTTCGGTTATCGGAGGAATATCATCGGGATTTATCAGCTCTAAAAGAGAAGGGTAGGTTTTCTCGGAATGTTCGCCCGGATTTACGGTAAAGGGAAAATCCCGTGAAAAGCCGATTATTATATTTATAAACTTCTGACCGTTGGTGTTTAACTGCACCTTATTCGCCTCCTTGGGCTAATATGTATGTAATAGTTCAATATGGTAAACTGTTAAAGTGGGGCAACGCGATTAAATAGCTGAAATCAAAGGCAGTGAAAATGATTGCTTTACAGATATACGCAGTACCGCCATTATGATTTTATTTAATTTTACCATAAAAAAGAACGCAAATCAAGCTATTTTGTAAATTTTCACAACATTTTCGTTTTATTTTTTGATTATATTCGGGAAAAAGCGTCAAAAAAGCCCGTAGCCTAAGCCTACGGGCGCAGATTGTTGATAAACCGATTGTTATTAAAGCTAACGCAGTGAAATATATCGCCAACACCGCTTAAAACAGTTCCGATACCGACAAGGTATTGATAATTTCGTGAGTGTACCGGTGCAACTGCTCTAACAATGATTCTTCAAAAAAACGCTACTAACCTAAGATATATGTACTAACCTGCGGACGTGTGGCGTTAAGCGTTCCTGAACTTACAGGATATACAATGTTCAGGTAGTTTTACGAGTTCCGCCAACACCCCGACGGGGTGGGGGTGTGAGTAAGGAAAGAGGGAGCCACGCTGAGCATTGCTTTAGCAATGCTCCCGCTCCTCACGTCGCTCAAGAGGAATAACTGATTTGGGAGAGAACCTAAGAGTATAGGGCTGAGTCTTGCTTACGCAAGCACTCGGACGTTTCGCTTTGCTTCACTGCGGCAGTCCAGCGGAGCTTTAGCGGAGTGCACGAGCCTTGCGTGAGCGAGGCTCAGACTTGCACCTAGTCTCTTTGGTTCTTTCCCTCGTTAATATTGACAAGTGCATTGATTTGAATAGCGAACCCGAGAAGTGCTATCTCACAAATAGCACTATCGGTAGCTTATTATCATAGCCAACGCTGAATGATATAGCAGAAGCACATCAAGCAACAGACTTTTTTACAAACATCGCCCGTAGCCTTATCCTACGGGCGATTCTTATAATTTACTCTGCGTCTGACTTATCCGCACTTTCCTGTACCTGCGGCTTACTTACCGAGGCAATATCATTCATATGGCTGACGGTCATAAGATAATCCACCTTGCTTTGTACGCCGTCCTTTGTGGCTGTACCGGTCTGTTCCATTGAGGTACAGTATCCGTCTTTATCAATTGTATACACAACGCTGAAGCTGTCAAGGTCGCCGACAAGACCGAGCTGAGAAGCCATTGAGCTGTTGAGCTTTGAAACATCGTACTGCATAGTGATTACCTTTGCGTCCGCTGTATTCTTTACTTCAGAGCTTGTCACGCTTTCGGGCTTTATGAATATCATGCCCTCTGCGGTCATAGACATCTTGTTTGTGCGTGTGTAGCATACATAATCCTTATCTCCGCTCACAAGAGTATGCCATTCGCCATCGGAATAATAGTTGTACTCCGAGCCGTTGTGATATTCATAATATTTTGTCTTGCCGTCTGTGCCGAAATAGCTGTACGATAGAGTATCGCTCTTATCGTAGCAGAATGTCAGCTCCTGCGTAACCGTACCGGTCTGCTTATCCGTAACCGTGATTTCGGCTGAATACAGCGAGGAATACAGCTTTCGTGCGTTTTCTATATCGCTGTAGCCGTCAATATGCGAATAATCGGCACTGCACGCCGTTATTGACGCCACAGCCGTTAAAGCCGTGATAAATACGGCTGCGATTTTTCCTGTTCTTTTCAATATAATGCTCCTTTGGAATCTAAACAGTAAAGACTGTTAAATAAAAATACAGCGGGTGACCTGCTTTACGCAAAATCCCCGCTGTTTCTTTATAAATGTAATTCTGTCCGTCTACACTTTTCTACACGTCTACACATCGGGTCGTTGCCCGATATACACTACTTGGTCGGGAGTGTGAATTATTCTGCAAAACCGCTTTCAACGAGCTTTACAAGGCCGTCAACAGCAAGCTGCTCATCAGAGCCGTCAGCAATTATTCTGATAGTTGTACCGCCTACAATGCCGAGTGAAAGGATACCGAGAAGGCTCTTTGCGTTTACTCTTCTTTCTTCCTTTTCAACCCAGATCGATGACTTGTACTCGTTAGCCTTCTGGATGAAGAATGTTGCGGGTCTTGCGTGTAAACCTACCTGATTCTTAACGCTTACTTCTTTAACAAACATGATTGGTTACCTCCGTAAAATCGTATTATCTTTCCGTCGAGCTGTCCGCATTGAGATGTTATGCGGTATCTCTGCTCTGTACCTATAGTATATCCAAATGTTCTTTGTTCGTCAACAAAGATTTTTCAATTTGTCAATTTTTCTGCGATTATTTTTCACTTTTGTTCAATAGTCCTTAAACATTTCACGATAGTTTGTGTGATATGCACAAAAAACTTTCAACAAAGTATTCAACATACACATTAATTTTCAACCGTTTTGCTTATTTTGGTTGTTTTACCATTTGAAATGCTTTGCCTTTATGGAAATGGCTGTCGCTGAAAACAAGGCTTCTCCGATAGTTTGCTTTAAGCCGAAATCACAGCCTGCACCTGAAATCATCATAAGAGAACTCTCTTATTTTCCGCATACCGAGCGAGGTATTATAATATATTGACGGCAGAGCCATACCGTTGAACGTATTGTTCTTTACCATTGAGTATATCGACATATCACACAGCACAAGTCGGTCGCCCGGTTTAAGCGGCTCGTCGAATGAATAATCTCCTATCACATCGCCTGCAAGGCAGGTATTGCCGCCAAGCCGCACAGTGACAGCCCTTTCACCCTTTTCTCCGGCAATATTACCGTTTGGCTGAATGATAACTGGACGGTACGGCATTTCAAGCACATCGGGCATATGGCAGGCGGCTGAAGCGTCAAGTATCGCTATATCGTCCTCGCCGTTTACTTTTCCGTCTATCACGTCAAGTACCGTTGTCACAAGAAATCCTGCGTTCAGAGCGACAGCCTCGCCCGGCTCAAGATACACCTCAAGCCCGTATTCATTCTTGAAATGGTTTATCACCTCAACAAGCGTGTCAATATCGTAGTCATCCCTTGTTATATGGTGTCCTCCGCCGAAATTTATTACGCTCATCTTATCAAGATATTTGCCGAACTGCACCTCGACCTCCTTTGCGGTACGCTTTAAGTCGTCGCTGTTCTGCTCGCAGAGGGTGTGAAAATGAAGTCCGTCTATTTCGTCAAGGATTTCCTTGCCGTAACGCTTTATGTCCTCCTCGAATGAAGCAAGCGTCTGTCCGAGCCTTGAGCCGGGGGCGCACGGGTCGTATATCTCGTGTCCCTCCTGCGTGGAAAATCTCGGATTTACACGGATAAGGCAGTGCTTGTCCTTTACTGCGTCACGGTGCAGGGCAAACTGTCTTATTGAATTGAACACAAAATGTCCTGCGTACTTTGTAAGCTCGTTTATTTC
>QRFC01002539.1_pt1 | contig 13207 bp, 8 predicted proteins | sample 1861061 | NCBI WGS metagenome assembly QRFC01 (sample SAMN09711282, study PRJNA482702) | Human gut metagenome, whole genome shotgun sequencing project.
GACGCCAAGTCCGATGAGGACAAGGCGCAGATGCCGGAACTCGCCGGCGTGCCAATCGCCATCAAGGACATGATCGTCACCAAGGGCATCGAAACCACCGCCGCATCCAAGATCCTCGAAGGCTGGGTGCCGCCGTACGACGCCACCGTCATCGAGAAGCTCAAGGCCGCGGGCATGCCGCTGTTGGGCAAGACCAACCTCGATGAATTCGCGCAAGGCTCCTCCACCGAGCACTCCGCCTACCAGACCACCCACAATCCGTGGGATACCGAGCGCGTGCCGGGCGGTTCCGGCGGCGGTTCCGCAGCCGCAGTGGCCGCATTCGAAGCTCCGCTCGCCCTGGGTACCGACACCGGCGGCTCCATCCGCCAGCCGGGCTCGCTGACCGGTACCGTCGGCGTCAAGCCGACCTACGGCGGCGTCTCCCGTTTTGGCGCGATCGCCATGGCCTCCTCGCTCGACCAGATCGGCCCGTGCTCCCGTACGGTGCTCGACTCGGCCCTGCTGCAGGAAGTGATCGGCGGACACGACAAGCGCGATTCCACCTCCATTCCGGAAGGCCCGCGTCCGATGGTCGCCGCAGCCCGCGAAGGCATGAAGCGCGATCTGAAGGGCCTCAAGGTCGGCCTGATCAAGGAGCTCGGCGGCGAAGGCTTCCAGCCGGGCGTCATGGCCCGCTTCAACGAAGGCGTCAAGAAGCTTGAGGAAATGGGCGCGGAGGTCATCGAAGTGTCCCTGCCGCACCTGCCGTACTCCCTCGGCGCCTACTACATCATCATGCCGTCCGAGGTCAGCTCCAACCTGGCCCGTTACGATGGCATGCGCTACGGCCTGCGCGTCATGCCGCCGGCAGGCGTTCCGCAGACCGCCGCCAACATGATGGCCTACACCCGTGAGGCCGGCTTCGGCGACGAAGTCAAGCGTCGTATCATCCTCGGCACCTACGCCCTGTCCGCCGGCTACTACGATGCCTGGTACGGCTCCGCGCAGAAAGTCCGCACCCTGATCATCGACGACTTCAAGAAGGCCTTCGAAAAGGTCGACGTGCTCGTCGGCCCGACCAGCCCGGTCACCGCCTTCAAGTTCGGCGAGAAGACCGAGGACCCGATGGCCATGTACGCCATCGACATCACCACCATTCCGGCCAACCTCGCCGGCGTGCCGGCAATGAGCATCCCGGCCGGCCTGAGCGACGACGGCCTGCCGGTCGGCTTCCAGTTCCTCGCCCCGCAGCAGCGCGACGAGGTCATGTACAAGCCCGCCGCCGCTCTCGAAGCGGCCCTCGAGGAAAGCTGGAACGGCCCGATCTGGCAGTCCCTGAAGACCCCGTGGCTCGACGGACTGGACAAGTAGGAAGCATCGGAGGAAAGAAAACAAAATGGCTGAAAAGTTGATGAAGTACGCCGATGCCGTCAAGAAGTTCGACCCGGTCATCGGTCTGGAAACCCACGTGGAGCTGTCCACCACCACGAAGCTGTTCTGCCCGGCCGAAGTCCACTTCGGCGGCGAGCCGAACACCCAGCTCACCCCGGTGAGCCTCGGCCTGCCGGGCTCCCTGCCGGTGGTCAACAAGACCGCCGTCGATTACGCGATCAAGCTGGGTCTCGCCCTGCACTGCGAAATCGCCGAATGGAGCCAGTTCGCCCGTAAGAACTACTTCTACCCGGACATGCCGCGCGATTACCAGATCTCGCAGTATGACAAGCCGACCAACGGCAACGGCTACCTCGACGTGGAGCTTGAGGACGGCACCATCTTCCGTGTGCCGATCGAGCGCGCCCACATCGAAGACGACGCCGGCAAGAACACCCACGTCGGTGGCGCTGACGGCCGTATCGAAGGCGCCGACCACTCGCTGGTCGACTACAACCGCGCCGGCGTGCCGCTGATCGAAATCGTGACCAAGCCGATCGAAGGCGCAGGAGACCGCGCCCCCGAAATCGCAGGCGCCTACATGCGCGCCATCCGCGACATCGTGCGTGCGCTGAACATCTCCCATGCCCGCATGGAGCAGGGCAACATGCGCGCCGACGTGAACGTGTCGCTGCGCAACAGCCCGTCCGATCCGTTCGGCACCCGTTCCGAAACCAAGAACGTGAACTCGTTCCGTGGCATCGAGAAGACTATCCAGTACGAGATCCGCCGTCAGGCCGCCATCCTTTCCGAAGGCGGCGAGATTCTGCAGGAGACCCGTCACTGGGACGAGGCCTCGCAGACCACCGCCGGCGGCCGCGTGAAGTCCGACGCCGACGACTACCGTTACTTCCCGGATCCGGATCTGGTGATGCTGCACATCACCAAGGAGCACATCGAGGAGATGAAGGCCCAGATGCCGGAAATGCCTCGTGAGCGCCGCAACCGCCTGAAGGGCGAGTGGGGCTTCAACGATCTGGAGATGCGCGACGTGCTCAACGCCGACGCTCTGGACCTGCTCGAGGACACCGTCAAGGCCGGCGCTTCCGCCTCGGGCGCCAAGAAGTGGTGGCTGGGCGAGCTCTCCCGCGAAGCCAACAACAAGGGCGTGAGCCTTGAAGAGCTGCCGATCACCCCGGCCGACGTCGCCGAGGTCGAGAAGCTCATCGCCGACGGCAAGCTCAACGACAAGCTCGCCAAGCAGACCGTCGCAGGCGTGCTCGCCGGCGAAGGCACTCCGGACGAGGTCGTCAAGAAGCACGGCTTCCAGGTCGTTTCCGACGACGGCGCGCTCGAAAAGGCCGTCGACGAGGCACTCGCGGCCAACCCGGACATCGTCGAGAAGCTCAAGAGCGGCAACATGAAGCCGATGGGCGCGATTATCGGCGCTGTCATGCGCGCCACCCGCGGCCAGGCCGACGCGAAGGCCGTCACCAAGATCGTGATGGGCAAGATCAAGTGACATTCCGGCGATTGCCGAACGTTGCCTGATTGATGGCATCGAAAGGCGTGCGTTTTTGCGATGAGAGGAATCGTAAAAACGCACGCCTTTCTGCATTTTGTTGCTTTTTATCTGCTTTTACATGCCTTTTCGTACGATTCACGCGTCGGCTGGGGAGGTTTCACGGGGATTTTGCCTAACAAAACTCCCAGCTGGCGTTCAGTCGGGTACAATACCGTCGGTATGGGTGCGGCGAGGGACCGCGCCGAGAAACATAGGAAACGATAATCATGTCAGAGTACGCTGAAACCACAGCGAAGGAACAGACGACGGACCAGCGGGCGAGGGAACTGCCGGAACGCATCGTCATTCCGCCCATCAAGGGCGAGATGGTGCACTTGCGCCCCGCCACCATCGACGACATCGCACGCATGGAGGTCATTGAGGCGTACGTCGGTGCATCCGGCATCACCGGCAAGGACCGCGTGGCCGAACGTGGCGCTGTGAACGCGTGGGTGCGTCGTTCCGTGGCATGGTCCAATGGCGAAAAATCGAACGAATCCGGCGTGGGGGATCCGGAATCTCGTCGTACCATCGCATGGTCCATCGTCACCGAAGCCGACCATGACGGCGACGGCGAGCTTGACGCGGCCTCTTCCGACAACGTGATCGGCATGATCTTCCTCATCGACATCGACGGCTGGGCACGTTCCGCCCGCATCCAAGTGGTGCTCGGCAAGGACTACCGCGGCCGCGGCTACTCGCGAGACATCATGCCCCGCGTGATGACGTACGGCTTCGCGCCGGAACCGGCGGGCCTCGGCATGCACCGCATTTGGGTGGCCGTGCCGGAACAGAACACGCGTTCCGTATCCGTCTACCAGTCGCTCGGCTTCGTGCCGTCCGGCCGTTCGCGCGATGCCCTGTGGAACGCGTCGGAGAACCGTTACCAGGACCTCATCGTCATGGACACGCTCGTCGACGAATTCGACCCGATCCGCTCGCTCGACGCGTTCGGCATGCACGTGATCGAAGACAATCCGGGCGTCAAGGAGGCGTTGAGCGCCCGCGAACACTCGATCGCCATCCAACTCAACTCCGTACATAAGGGCGATGCGGACGATGCCGCAGCGGCAGGCCAGAGTGGAGACACGGCGCAGACCTCCGCCGACGAGACGTCTGCCGCGCCATCGCAGGAATCGCAGCCGAACGAAGCATCCGGAACGGCGAAGACGGACCAGAAGGCCGGCGATGCCGACAACAACTGGCCGTACAGCTCGGATGAGCGCAAAACCTCGAAGGATGCTTGGTGGCGCACGCTTGGACGTGGCCGCAAGCGCGACACGGAAGGCAGACGATGAGCGCCGAGGACCTCGACAACTACGAAACCGACGCCGAGCTGTCCCTATACAAGGAATACCGCGACGTCATCAAACTGTTCACCTACGTTGTGGAGACCGAGCGCCGCTTCTATCTGGCCAACAAGGTCGATTTCAACGTGCGTTCCGCCGGCCAGGACGTCTACTTCGACGTGCGGCTGACCGACGCGTGGGTGTGGGACGTCTACCGTTCCAGCCGTTTCGTCAAGAACGTGCGCATCGTCACGTTCAAGGACGTGAACGTCGAGGAAGTGCAGAAAACCGACATCGACATTCCCGACAGCATGTAGCGGACCTACGGAAAACCAGTCTTCGGCGGAAGCCGTACGGCTGGTTTTCCTTCTATCAGGGCGATTGCTGTCGGACTTGGCGGTGATTTTGTGTGCATGCGCACAGGTGCGCTGTGCGTTTCCCTACCTTCGGGTAGAATATCTTCGATTTTGTTTGTAAGGAGACTTCAAAGTGACGCAAAAGCAATCCGTGGTCATCATCGGTGGCGGCCCTGCCGGCCTGACTGCCGCTTGGGAGCTCGTCAAGGACGGTGGCTCCGAACAGTACGACGTGACCGTGCTGGAAGCCACCCGCGAATTCGGCGGCATCTCCCGCACCGTCAAGCATGACGGCAATCGTATGGATATCGGCGGCCACCGCTTCTTCTCGAAGGACGACCGCATCATGGACTGGTGGAAGGACGTTCTGCCGCTGCAGGGCGCACCCAGCTATGATGACAAGAAGCTCCACCGCGAGCATGATATGGAGCCGGGCGGCCCGGATCCGGAAATCGAAGACAAGGTGATGCTCAAGCGCCACCGCGTGTCCCGCATCTACTGGAACCGCCACTTCCTCGACTACCCGATTTCCCTGAGCGCCAACACCCTGAAGGCCATGGGCTTCAAGCTCACCATGGTCGCCGGCTTCAGCTACCTGAAGTCCATGGTGCACAAGCTGCCGGAAACCAACCTGGAGAACTTCTACATCAACCGTTTCGGCCGTAAGCTCTACTCCATGTTCTTCGAGGGCTACACCGAGAAGCTGTGGGGCCGTCACCCGTCCGAAATCTCCGCCGACTGGGGTGCGCAGCGCGTCAAGGGCCTGAGCATCATGGGCGTGCTGAAGAACGCCTTCCAGAAGCTCCTGCCGAAGAAGCGCGACAACTCCGAAGTCGAAACCTCCCTCATCGAGGAATTCTGGTATCCGAAGCTTGGCCCGGGCCAGCTGTGGGAAACCGTCGAATCCAACTGCGAAGCCGCCGGCGTGAAGGTCATCACCGACGCCAATGTGGTGGAAATTCGCCAGAAGGACGGCAAGATCGCATCCGTCGTGTACGAGGATTCCGAAGGCAACCGCACCGAAATGGCCGCGGACGACTTCATTTCCTCCATGCCGGTCAAGGACCTTGTCAACGCCGTGGACGCCTCCGACCAGCCGGCTCCGAAGGATATGACCGAAATCGCCAACGGCCTGCCGTACCGCGATTTCGTCACCGTCGGCCTGCTCGTCAAGCACCTGCGCCTGACCAACACCACCGACATTCCGACCCTCGGCAACCCGCCGATCGTGCCGGATTGCTGGATTTACGTGCAGGATCCGGGCTACAAGGTCGGCCGTCTGCAGATCTTCAACAACTGGAGCCCGTACCTGGTCAAGGACGTCGACAACACCGTGTGGATCGGCCTCGAATACTTCTGCGAGGAAGGCGACTCCTTCTGGAACATGACCGACGAGGAAGCCACCAAGTTCGCCATCCAGGAGCTCACCCGCATGCAGGTCATCAACGGCCCGCAGGACGTGCTCGACTCCCACCGCGAACGCGTCAAGAAGGCTTACCCGGCCTACTTCGACACCTACGACCGCATGCCCGAACTCGTCGACTACCTCGACTCCTTCGGCAACCTGTACTGCGTTGGCCGTAACGGACAGCACCGTTACAACAACATGGACCACTCCATGGCCACCGCCATCGAAGCCGTCAAGGACATCAAGAGCGGCGAAACGTCGAAAGACAACGTGTGGTCGGTCAACACTGACAAGTCCTACCACGAAGAAAAGTAGAAAAATAAATAACGCGTGCGTATACGCCCTTTCTCCGGCGCTCGACGTACCTTTGTACGCCTTCGGCCTCAGACGGGCGTCTTCGCACGCGTTATTTATTTTTCGCAGCGTAACTTTGATCAAGCCCATGCTTTTTGGCATGGGCTTTTTCATTGCGATTTTTATTGCGATTGCGCGGTGCACGAACCGCACGGGCGGACCGCGCGTGCCCGCTTTGCGTTGGTCTGGGTTGCGTTGTATGGTTAGGACAGTTCGAAAACCGCGATGTTTCGCGGCGGACTTTTCATTCGACGGAAATTTTCCGCAATTCTTTTTTACAGCTGTCGCGGGCGCATGCCTGTGGAAGCCAAGGAAAGGCAACTACCAGTGGCAACAAGCCCTAATCTCGATGATATGAAACTGCCCGAGCTCAAGGAGCTCGCCAAGCAGATGGGACTTCGTGGTGTCTCCACCATGCGCAAGACCGAACTGATCGCAACACTTCAAGCCGCCCGTTCCGGCGGCCAGGCTCCGGCCGGCGTCACCGTGCGCGCGCCAAAGTCCGCTCCCGCCGCAGACGCTGAGGTCAAATCGGCAAAGGACAAGAAGGCCGATGAAGCCAAGCAGGAGGAACGCCCCGTCCGTGCCAAGCAGGCCAAGTCCGCGGAATCCTCCGAAGTCGCGGATGCCGTGGCAGCGGTGGACGCGTTGAAGCCGAACGATGAAGCGCCGAAGCGTCGTCGCCATCGTGACGCCGAAGCCGGCGCCGACCTGCTCGCCGAACTGGGCCTTGACGATGCCGCTCCGAAGCAGGATGACCGCCGTCGCCGTCGTGATGACGACCGTAGGGACGATTTCGAGTCGCGTCGCCGCCGTCGCGTGGCGGACGGGCCGAAGAGCGAAGACGTCGTGCGCGACCTTGATGACATCCTCGCCACGCTGCCGTCGCAGGAAGACGCCGACGATGATAAGCGTCGCGACGAGACCGAAGACAACGAATACCGTCACAGCCGTGGACGCAACGATCGCCGTGGCCGCCGTATGCGTGTCCGTGACCGCGATTACGACGAGCGTGACGAGCGTCGCGGCAGGGGCGATCGCAATGATCGCAACGACCGTAACGATCGCGCCGACCGCATGGACCGCAACGCCGACCGCGACCAGCGCAACGATCGTATGGATCGCGCCGACCGCGACCAGCATCGCGACGAGCCGAAGGAAGACCTCGTGCCGGTCGCCGGCATCGTCGACGTGCTCGACTCCTACGCGTTCGTGCGTACGTCCGGCTACCTGCCGGGACCGAACGACGTGTATGTCTCCATGGGCCAGGTCAAGAAGTACGGCCTGCGCAAGGGCGACGCCGTGCACGGCTCCATCCGCGCCCCGCGTGAAGGCGAACGTCGCAACCAGCGTCAGAAGTTCGTGCCGCTGCAGTCCATCGACTCCATCAACGGCATGAGCGTCGAGGAAGCGCAGCATCGTCCGCAGTTCAGCAAGCTCACCCCGCTGTATCCGCAGGAACGCCTGAAGCAGGAGACCACGCCGAACAAGCTCACCGGCCGCCTCATCGACATCGTGGCGCCGATCGGCAAGGGCCAGCGTGGCCTGATCGTGTCCCCGCCGAAGGCCGGCAAGACCATCACCCTGCAGAACATCGCCAACGCGATCGCCACCAACAATCCGGAAGTCCACCTGATGGTCGTCCTCGTGGACGAACGTCCGGAGGAAGTCACCGACATGGAACGCACGGTGCAGGGCGAGGTCATCTCCTCCACCTTCGACCGTCCGGCCTCCGACCACACCACCGTCGCCGAACTGGCCATCGAACGCGCCAAGCGTCTCGTGGAGCTCGGCCAGGACGTGGTGGTGCTGCTCGACTCCATGACCCGTCTGGCCCGCGCCTACAACATCGCCGCGCCGGCCTCCGGCCGCATCCTGTCCGGTGGTGTGGACGCGCAGGCGCTGTACCCGCCGAAGAAGTTCTTCGGCGCCGCCCGCAACATCGAAAACGGCGGCTCCCTGACCATCATCTCCTCCGCGCTGGTGGAAACCGGTTCCAAGATGGACGAGGTGATCTTCGAGGAATTCAAGGGCACCGGCAACATGGAACTGCGCCTGAGCCGTGAGCTCGCCGACAAGCGCCTGTTCCCGGCCATCGACGTGAACGCCTCCGGCACCCGCCGCGAGGAGCTCATCACCGATCCGCAGGAACTGCCGATCATCTACCGTCTGCGTCGCCTGCTGGGCGGCCTCGAGCCGGAACAGGCCTACCAGACGCTCGTGCCACGCCTGAAGAAGACAGCGACCAACCGCGATTTCATGGCGTCGCTCATCCAGCAGAGCGGCAACGCCACCAACGGCAACTGAGTCGTCGGCTGCAAGCGAATCTGAAGGTTTGAGGGGCTGCATGGCAATCGCCGTGTAGCCCCTTTCCTATGCGTACGTTTCGACGAATTTCGTGAAATTGGCCACTTTTTGGACAACGTTGTCAATTAAAAATAGGTAAAAATACGACGAGAAAAGATAAATGGGAAAAATATATATGGTCGATATGGGGGTATGAGCTAAATAAAACAAAGATATTTCATGACAGCGTTGCGCCGTCCGGATAAACTGCGGCGATTCCGCGACGGTATGTGCGCGGTAGTGGGTATGGTAAGGAAGAAAAAGAACATGGAACTGCAGTGGGGACGGTCGATTGCGGCCGGTGCAGTGGATTGTTGGAAAAGGGGTATGAATGGCCAACAGTGACAATGGTCCGGTAGACGCACGTACGGTTGCGAGCCAGCTCGACGCGACCGATGGCGTAATCCTCGACATGCTTGAAAAGGATGGCCGAGCCACGCTGTCCCACCTTTCCGAGGCGACAGGCCTGTCCGTGTCCGCCGTGCAGTCGCGCGTGCAGAAGCTTGAGCGTCGCGGCGTGATCCGCGGCTACAAGGCGGTTATCGACGACGAGCGCCGCGGCCTTGCGGTGAACGCCTACATCGCGGTCACGCCCATCGATTACTCCCAGGAAGCCGAGATTCCAGACAAGCTCAAAAACATCGACGGCATCATGTCCTGCGATTCCGTCGCCGGTTCGCCCAGCTTCATGCTCACCGTTCGCGTCGAATCGCCCAGCAAGCTCGAAGAGCTGTTGAACCTCATCCATCGCACGGTGTCGGTCAGCACCGAAACCACCATCGTGCTGCAGCGTTACTTCGCGAAGTGACCGCTGTTCGGCAGATGCCGCGGTAGGGTGCGCGGTAGGCTTATACCCATGAGCGACAGCGAACATGACTGGCTTCGGCCAGAAGAAGAAACCGAATCCGAAACCATCATCGACGCGCGCACCGCGCAGAACAACCCCGAAGTGGCCGATGTGGTGGCTAAAATCGCCTCGCTGCGCCAATCGATAGACAACGTCGACACCGCCATCGTCTCGCTGCTGGCGGAACGGTTCAAATACACGTCGCAGGTGGGTGTGCTCAAGGCGCGTGCGGGCTTCGCGCCGGCCGATTACCAGCGTGAACATGCCCAGATCGAGCGTCTGCATCGCATTGCCGACGAAGCCGGACTGGATCCGGAAATCGCCGAAATGTACCGCGAATTCGTGGTGACCGAGGCCAAGCGCCGCCACAAGCGCATCGCCGAAAACGGGGGAGACCCGGGCGTACTCGACGTTTTCGCCTGAGCCGTCCGTTTTCCGCGCGCCCCGCGCGAACGTCCATTGCCGACGGGCATGCCGGGCACTACATTAAATGCCTTGGAAAGTTGTTTCGATTGCGATTGAGAGGTCCGGCATGCGCCACGCCACCGCGAACCGTCCATCCGGTGCCCGACGCCCGCTTGCCGCGGCGATCGCGGTCGCCGTCATCACCGCCGCTCCCGTCGCGGCAGTCGGCGTGAACGACGCGATATCGGCCTTGCAACAGAATGGGCAGTACGCGGCCGATGCATCGCATGATGACGTGATGAGCGCCTACACCTCCATCGACAAACCAGGCCGCCTTTTCCTGACCAACAGCGGATCCTCCACGTCGAAACGCGTTCCCAAAGGCGTTGTCGCATTGCCGTGGAAAATATCCGCCTCCTTCACCCTCAACGGGCCCGACGTAAGCGTTTCCGACGTTTCCGGCGCTTCCGGCATGATCGGCATACGCATCGCCCTGCATGCCACGAAACCCGACGTGACCGCCAATCTGACGCCAATCGTCGCCTTCACCATTCCCGGACGCGTCGGCAGTGACGTGACCGCCGATGACGGCGTGCTCGTCTCATCCGACAACACCTCGACCCTGGTGGCTGCGGCCGGCAAACCGGGCGAGGACCTGACCTTCAACGCCTACGTGACGGCGAAGCACTTCACCATGAGCTCACTGTCCATCGCCGCGGTGGAAGGCAACGTTCAGCAATCACTGCCTGACCTGACCAAGCGCGCAACCACCTTGGTGGACGGTCTGACCAACGTCGGCTCGCAACGCAACCGCAAGCTCATCGCCCAACTGGAACAGCTCAGAGACAACGAGAAAGCGCTTGCCAAACAGACCATCGCCGTACGTTCCAAAGCGCACGATCAGGCGTTCGACGGCTACATCGACGCGTACGTGGGCTCATACACCACGCATCTGTCCGGTTCGATCGGCAACGCCACACAGCTTCCCGCCATTCTCGGCACCGCGTCCGAACTGAACGGCGATACCTCCGTAGCTAAATCCGTGGCAGACCTGGCCAACGCCGTCAACGACGTGAGCGCCGCATACCGGCATATCGGCGCGGCCGACGCCGTCGACGAGGTGATTCGCACCATCGAACAGCGCGGCACATCCGGCTTGGTGAACGAGCTCACCAAGCGCGCCGGCGAGGAACAACAGCGCGGCTCCAAAGACTACAGTGCCGGCCAATCGCAGCTGTCCGCGGCCATGATCCCGTATTCGATGGATTTCACCGACGCATACACGGCTCGGCTTAAGGAACTGGGCGCCACCGCAGGCACGGCTGGCAGCTACGAAACCCAGGCGATCGCCGACGTGCGTGCCGGTATCAAAGACAATGAGAAGCTCAAAACCGCGTCCGACAAGGTGTCCGCGGCGATGACCGCGTTGGCGGACGCCAGCGAGCACACCGGACAGGCCAGCGCATTCCACCAGATCGTGCTGCGATTCGCCGACCAGCTGGATTCGGATGACGACACGTCCGAATCGGGCGCTGCCGATGACGCTTCTGTGCTGGACACGTTGCGTTCCGCCTCCGCCAGCCAATCGTTGTGCGCGAAAGCCGAGAAACGGCGGTCCCGTGCGCAACGCAAGGCCGAACGCGCGCAGGCGAAGAACAACACCGCCGATTCGACCAGCTTGGTCGATGACAAGAACGCCATCAGCATGGATGATGTGATGAGCTACGCGGGCGGACTACGCCCGTCGTTCGGCGCCGCAGCGGACACCACGTCGAAGAATGTGGCGAAAGTCGGGGGAGTGGACGGCTCTTCGAAGAATAGCGGTGGCGATTCGTCCGACGGTTCGGCGGATTCGTCCGCCAGCTCGCTACCAATTACCGGCTATGGCTTGGCGAAAACCGGTTTCACGCCGGATAATGGCGATTTGATTGACGAGACGGTCGAATTGGCCGCCGCTGCGGAAGTTTTCGACGATGCGCTGCAGGCTGGATTGGGTGGGAACGGTTCCGGAAATTCGTCCGCTGGCCCGCAGTACCTCCTGTCCGTTCCGGTGCTGTAGAGCACGCGGTTTGTGCGATGCGCTAAATCCGATAGTGCTCCGTCGCTTACGTGGTACGTTTCGGGGTTTTTGATTGCGATTTCCGCCTCCGCTTGTGCATTCGTTGAGATTACGCCCATAAAAACCATTTTTCGCGTACGGGTTTGTGCGCAGGGGCAGGAATGTACGCTGAGAACAGCCGAGAACGGGATAAGGACGGTTCTATGCGCGCACGTCTTGCGATTTAGGGCGATTCTGCACGGACGTGAGCAAAAGGGGATATGATTTCGACCGTTTTGCCTGCGATTTATACCCCTTTTCGCTCACGAAAGCATTTTTCCCGCGATTTTGACTGAATATGAGCAAGAGGGGGCACGGTTAGTTGCAGACAGTGACGGGATATACGAGGGGCCTCTCCTTCATGCAAAGGAAAGGCCCCTCGTATGTGGGTGAAGTGAGCGGCTGCGCTACAAAAGCCGCTGGCGGCTCACCTCAGAGACTCACTTCTTCGGTTTCTTGGCCGGCGGTTCGCCTAGCTCGCTTTCGGCGACCGTCACATCGGCGGCCTCGTCCTCACCCTCGGCGGCAGCCGGTGCGGTGAAGGCGATCGGTCCGGTCACGCGACCAGCTTCGGCGATATCGCCCAGCGCGGCCTCGATGGCCCCGCGCACATCGTTGGCAACGGCAAGCGTCACAGACAAGATCGGGGTCTTCATCGAAACCTTGGCCTTCGACTTGATGCCACGCAGCGCGGCCAGAGCCTCACCGGCATGAACAAGCAGATCGGCGGATGCGTCGCCGGCGGCGGCCGTGTACACGTCGGCCACAGGCCATGCTGCGCGGTGCACGGAGCCTTCGCCCTCATGCATCCAGCTCCACACTTCTTCGGTGGCATACGGCAGGTACGGGGCCAGCAGGCGCGCGAACGCATCAAGACCCAGGCCCAGCGTGGTGCGTGCGGACTTCACCGCGGCCTCGCTTGGCACGTTGCCGGTGGAATCGGCGGTGCCGTAGGCGCGGTTCTTGACCAGCTCGATGTAGTCGTCGCAGAACTGCCAGAAGTAGTTCTCGATGACTTCCAGAGCCTTGGAATGCTCGTAGTTGTTGAGATCGTCGGTGGCTTCGCGGACCACGGCGGCCATCTTGGACATCGCGGAACGGTCGATCGGCTCGGTCACGTCGGCCGGGTTCCATGCGGCGACTGCCGGAGCGCCCACGTGATGGTTCTCGTCCTCACGGCCGATGGC
>QRFC01002540.1_pt1 | contig 13206 bp, 8 predicted proteins | sample 1861061 | NCBI WGS metagenome assembly QRFC01 (sample SAMN09711282, study PRJNA482702) | Human gut metagenome, whole genome shotgun sequencing project.
AATGAAGGACAGCAAGTTCCTTACGAATCTTTGCAAGAAATCTTTTATACCTATTTAAGCCCATTAAGAGATGCCGTAAGTTGTTTGCGGCCTTATTCCTATGACAATAAAACGTCGCAGTTATTCAACCTACTTACGAAATATGACAAAGGCGACGAAAGCATACCTCTGAATGAAGAAAAGAAAAAATCACTCGCAAAAAATCTATACCAAATCTTCGAGGATGATGCTTCTGGAAAAGCCAAGCGAATTTGACCATGTTGGCCAAATTCGCTTGGCTTTTCCAGAAGGCAAAATGTAACGGCCCATGAACAGGAAATTTGATTTTTCAGAAATAGACGGGGCACTTCCGGATGCCGAGAAGATGCAGGAGAGAGAACGCATGACTGAAGCGTTGGAGGAGAATTGCAAGGCCGTCCGCGTCCTCTGCGACAGGATGGAAAGCGAGTGTTCCAAACTGATCGGGCGCCTCTCGGCAGGTAACCGCGTGATTATCTCTTCCACCGCTTTCTGGTGCATGATAGAGGCACTCATCTTCCTTGCGGCAGCCTTCATCTGCATCTGTGCCGCAAACGTGCATCTCCTGCACAGCGTATGACTGTGGAAGCTGCTCGGCAGTTTCGTCGTGTTCCTCGCCGTCTGCATTGCGCTGACTGTCCTTGTCTGCCATAAACTGAAATGAAAACACCAATATATACATATTTTATTATGGCAACAGTGAAAACAAAATTCCGTGCATCCGCTTCCGAAACGAAAGAGGGCACACTATTTTACCAAGTGATTCACAACCGAGTGGCCAGACAGATCCATATCGGTTACAAACTGTACCCGCAGGAATGGGATGCAGAAAACAAGGAAATCATTTTCCCTCCCGATACCGGAGAGGCACGTAGAAGCTATCTGGTTTCATTAAAGACCGCCGTGCAGGAAGATACCAAGCAGCTGAGAAACATCGTCTCACACCTTGATCGTTCAGGCAACACCTATACGGCGGAAGATGTGGTGGCAAAATACCGATCCCCGACAGACAACCACTGTTTCCTGTCCTTTTCCCGCAATCTTGTCGGGCAGTTGAAACAGATAGGCAAACAGTGTACGGCCGACACATACACGACTGCCATCAACAGCTTCGCCCGCTTCCGCAACGAGCGGGACGTTCCATTGGACGATGTGGATTCCGACCTGATGACGGCATACGAGACATACCTCAAGGCAAGCGGTATCTGCCCGAACAGCATTTCCTTCTACATGCGTAACCTGCGGGCAATATACAACCGGGCGGTGGACAAGGAGCTTACCGTGCAGCATTACCCGTTCAAACACGTCTATACTGGGATTGACAAGACCGTGAAGCGTGCCGTACCCCTGAATGTCATCCGCCAGATACGGGATCTGGACCTGAGCCTGTACCCGCTGATGGATTACACAAGGGACATCTTCATGTTTTCCTTTTATACGCGCGGCATGTCGTTCATCGACATGGCTTTTCTGAAAAAGAAAGATTTGCAGAACGGCATATTATCCTACCGTCGGCATAAGACCAACCAACAGTTGTTCATCAAATGGGAGAAACCCATGCAGGAGTTGATAAACAAGTACGACACCTCCGGAACACCTTACCTGCTGCCTATTATCAAGAACTGCGATAAGGATGAAAGGCGGCAGTACAAGAGCGAGGCGCACCGGGTAAACAGGAACCTGAAGAAAATAGGCCGGCAACTGGGGCTGGTCATCCCGCTGACAACATACGTCGCCCGCCATGGTTGGGCGAGCATTGCGAAAAGCAAGAATATCCCTATTGCCACTATCAGCGAGGCGATGGGGCATGATTCGGAAACTACCACGCACATTTACCTTTCCTCTTTGGATACTTCGGTAGTAGACAAGGCAAACAGCCTAATTTTGAAATCCCTGTAAACAAACAAGTGCATTAACACCGTAACCTATCTGCAACAGTGTGTTTTGCGGCGAGACTTTTTATCTCTGTAACCCCATCGGTATGATTCCCGCCCAACAATAAGATTGGAAAATTCTTTTGAAGAGAAGCAGTAATCAACTGCAAAGATATATAAATCGCTGAGAATGACAATAAAATAGCAGGAATAATTTCCTGTTACATGCAAAAAGTTTTGCGATAAGCATAATTTGTTGAGCCGGTTAGTTTAATTTTACACTATACCGCGCTGATATATAATTACTTGCATGAATACACTTCTCTTCAAAAGAGATGCAAATCGGTTGAGCGGCAAAGACAGACTATTGGAACGGACGACGACAATCATGGAGTCTTTGTCACGAGGGAATAAGAAAAAGCAAGTGATCTGAAGCAGGACGACACAAGAAAACGACTCCAAAGTGACACGAGAAGTGTTGAGCAAAGACGTGTTTTTCTCTTTAAGAGAAATATAAAAAATGGAGTATTGTGAAGGGGGGGGCAGGCCCCCGCATATGGAAAGTAAACGAATCGGTAAAACCGGTTCAAACAAGATAAATAAAAGGAAATAAACAGCCGCCGTGCGTAGGGGTTCAAATCTGTTTGATGGCTATGTCGCGGCAAAGGGTTTATAGAAAACAAAATTGTAAGCATGAAAAAATTGATCCTCGGTGTTTTCCTCGCCTTATGTTGGTGCTTGGGTTCCGTTAAGGCACAGGATGTAGCGGTAAAGACCAATCTATTGTATTGGGCGACCACCACACCCAACTTGAGTGCAGAGCTCGGACTGGGCAAACGCACATCACTCGAACTCACGGGGGGCTACAACCCGTGGACGCTGGATAAGAACAGCAACAAGAAGATAAAGCACTGGATGGTCATGCCGGAGTTCCGGTATTGGCTCTGTGAAAAATTTAATGGCCATTTCTTTGGATTGCACAGCGGTTATGCCTTCTACAACATCAGCGGCGTGCGTATTCCGTTCCAAAGCAAGTCCACCAAGGACCACCGCTATCAGGGATGGGCGACAGGTGTTGGACTTTCCTATGGCTATTCGTGGCTGTTGGGCAAACGCTGGAACCTCGAAGCGACCATCGGGCTGGGCTACATCTACACCAACTACGACAAGTACGAGTGTGTCACCTGCGGAAAGTTCAAAGGTAGCAACGACAAGCACTATTTTGGACCCACCAAGGCTGGTATCTCCCTGATATACATAATTAAATAACGGAACCACTATGAGACGTATATATACCACACTGTTATTGATACTGGCATGTAGCCCCATGGCGTTACATGCCGAGAACAAAACCGGCTATCTCTCTTCGATTGAAATCCGTCAGGGCGGCGTTGTCAAGCAGGGTCGCACTGTGTGCCTGCAGATGGCCGTAGATTTGAGCAAGACCAAAATCAAAACGCAACACACCGTGGCGCTGACCCCCGTACTGGTGTCTGCAGACGACAGCCGCGAAGTGGCTTTCCCGCCCATCGTGATCGACGGCGGTATCCGTCACAAGGTATACCTGCGGGCGCAGCGACTCGAAAGCGTGGATCTTCCACCGTACCATGACGATGCGACAGAGGTCATCATACGCCGCCGCAACGGCAAGGAACAAGATTACGACTACACGGCGTCGGTGCCCTATGAGCGCTGGATGCTCGACGGACGGGTCGAAATCCGCGAGGAGGTACACGGCTGCACGAACTGCGGCGAAGGCCAGTCCGACCGCCAGCTGTGGACTGGAGTACTGCCCATGTATGTTCCCGAATACCGGTTGAGCAGCATAGCACCCGAACCCGAACCCGTGAAGGTGCGTGCCGAGAACCGCACCGCACGCCTGCAGTTCCGGCAGGACAGCTACAAGATACTGCCCGAATACAAGAACAACCGCGCCGAACTGGACACGGTGTCGAACTCCATCATGCTCGTCAAGAACAATGCCGACGTCACGATCACAGGCATCTATATCACCGGTTACGCCTCTCCCGAGGGTAGCGAGGCACACAACCTCAAGCTCTCCGAAAACCGCGCCAAGGCACTGACGGACTATATCCGCACCCACGACCGAATATCCGCCGACCTGCTCCACGTGGACTGGAAAGGTGAGGACTGGGACGGTTTTGTCCGTGTGCTCGGCGACTACCCGGGACTGCTCAAGCGCGATTCGGTGTATGCGATTATCGAACGTTACCCCAACGAACGCGACTTCTGCGAGCTGCAACTCCGGAAACTCGTTCCGTCGACCATCTACCAGCGTCTGCTCAACGAGATATATCCCGTGTTGCGCCGCAACGAGTACCGTATCGAGTACAACGTACGCAACTTCGACCTCGAAGAAGCCAAGCGGCAGATCGAGACCCGTCCCGACCTGTTGAGCCTGTCGGAAATGTACAAGGTTGCGGGGTCATACGGCAAAGGTACACCCGAGTACGACAAGGTAATGGCTGTGGCGGTACGCTACTTCCCGACATCACCCGCCGTACTCAACGAGAATGCCGTGAATGCCATAGATCGTGAGGAGTACGATGTGGCGATAGAGCTGCTCGAAAAGTCCGACACGGCGACGCAGACGGCGGAACTGCTCAACACCCTCGGTGTGGCATACGCCAAATCCGGGAGGTACGACAAGGCGGAGGATGCTTTTCGGCGAGCAGCCGAGGCAGGCTCCGAGACCGCCCGCCATAACCTCGAAGAGGTGCGGCAGGTCATGGATCAATTGTAATCAAATGGAAGATAATTAAACCTAATATTCACTTCTAAACAAAACAAGTATGAGAGCAAGAAACTTATTCTTGATGGCTCTTGCAGCCTCAATGACTCTTGTCGCGTGCGACAAGAACGAGAACGAGATGGGCGGTCCTACGGACATGCAGCCCAAGAGAGTAACAGTCAAGTTACCTAACCTCGCACCTACTCCGGGAACACGCGCTGTGGGTGACGCAATGCAGAATGGCTCACAAGTAGAATTGACTGATTTCAAGGTATTTTTCTTGGATGCTAGCGGAGCACCAATAACTGTTCCCCAGTATAACGGTCAGGATCAACAGGTGTATTTCTCCAGCGATGACGATACTTGGGAGGAGATAGCAGCATCGGGTAAAGACCTTACTTTTCACTTCCTGCCCTATCAGACTGCCAAGGTAGTTGTCGTGGGTAACCAAGGAAATATCGAGTACGCAACCCTTGCAAACCAGACTGAAGATGTTCTGAATGACACAGAAAACGGTCACCCCAAATATACCCTTTATGGAGAAGATGAGCTGACGGAAGGCGGCGCACCGGATAATGAAAGCCACGAAAATGTTTATCAGGCAAGTGTAAACTTGGAACCGCGCGTATCCCGTTTCGAAATCTACGGGTTCGAGTACGAGTTGGCAGAAGAGCCTGCTACCAACAAGTACACTTCTGTGAAGTTGGATAAAATAGCGTTGAATCACTACTACACGAAGTACGACTTTGTAACAAAGACTCCATCTGAAACGGGTAAGGTTTTCGACAACCCCGATAAAAATACATTATGGTCTTGGGTTGAAAACGCAGTAGCTCCATGGGCTGATGTATTGTCTGCTGAGGAAACTGAATTGACCTTGACACCCGGGCAGTCGAAGGCTCCGAACGGTGGTGCTGTGGCTGCCGATGACGGAGAAGGTGCCGAGAACATTATTACATATGGACTGGCACATGTGGCTGATAAAGCTAACAATCCCGAGTTGTTGCTGACATTGCACGGAACAACTGCCGATGGTACGGAAGAACCGATTTATCTGCGCGGTCAGTTTACAAATTCTCCGGCTTTCAATTCCGGTAAAATCTACCGGGTACTCTATTCGTTCTCTGATGCCGATTTCACTCAGCCCGAGCGTTGCGTAGAGCTGAATGTAAAGGTAGCAAACTGGACAGTTGTTCCTGTTACTCCTGAATTTTAGAAACCGATAACCCGATATGAAGGGGGTATCTTCCCCCTTCATATTATCAATCGAATTTATATGAAATTGACGAAATTAGTTTTCTGCCTGATGCTTGCAGGGGCTTCCACGTCCTGCATCCGTGAGGATCTGGATGCCTGTCTGAACACGAACAAACTGCTGCTCAGCTACAAAGGCGATGGCACCACGGAGATATTCCCGGAGAAGATCTGCAGGGTAGAGATGTTCGTTTTCGATGCAGAGAATCGATGCGTCAATTCGAGTATCTTACCGAAGGAACAAGTTGCAAGCCGGACGGCGACGCTTCCCCCGCTCGCTGTTGGTGATTACCGGATTATATGTTTGGGGAACACACACGACACGAGGGTCGAAGGCACCGAAACGGGTGACTACGGCCGGATGCTCTTCGCTGCCGGAGATTATTTCGACGAGAAACAGGTAGCCGGCAATGATTCGCTTTATTACGCCACCACCTCCTATACCGTGCAGCCGTACAGCGTTCACAAAGGGGAGGATCAGACCAAAATCATAGAGTTCGCCAGCTCTCACTACGACCTGTTGGTGGAAGTGGCAGGAATTTCCGCTGAGGAAAGCCGCGCAGGCTCCATGCCTGTGTTGGAAATTTGCGGAGTCTCACCCTGCACCGATTTCGAAAATCGTGCATGCGGAGAGGCAACCGACTATTTGCTTGAAACCGAATATGAGGCCGGACTGCTCACGGCCCGTACCAACATAATGCGGCACAAGGACCACGAGAATGTCAATGTTTGCCTGCGCTCGACGCCCGGCGGCGAACCGCTGGCCACGGTCAATCTCGCGGAGTTCCTTGCCGACAATCCCGTCATAGATTGTTCCAAACACGAAGTACTCATACCGATACGCATCGAATTCAAGTCGGGTGAGGTTACGGTAAGTGTACCCGAATGGTACATCGAAGTTGTAAGACCAGATTAAAACCGAATGATATGCGGAACATAAGAAAGGTATTTTATATGATGGCTGCAGTGGTAGGCAGCGGTCTGTTGCTGCAGGGGTGTGTCAAGGAAGATATCGCCCCGCTCGGGGAACAGCACAATGTGGCCGTGCAACTCAACGTGGGGACACGCGCCGTCAGCGAAGCCGACGGTACGCCGACCGATGACGAGTCGGCAATCCATACGCTCCGCGTCTATGCCTTCGTCGAAGGAAAACCGGCTGGGCACTACTTTACGGACAACGTGACGGAATCCTCGCACACATTCTTCATGGACCTCACTTTCTACTCCTCCGGCGTGCAGACGGTAGACTTCTACGCCGTGGCAAACGAGGCGGCAATGGTAGAGCCTAATCACTCTTTGTCGGAAAGCACGTCCGAATCAGAGTTGAAAAACCTGTGGTTCACCAATTATCAGACCAATATACAGCAGTATGGCCTGCCGATGTTCTGCGACAACCAGTCGTACGAGCTTGACTTTACGCATGTGAAACAGGGAAGCCCGACCGCTCCCGGACACGAGGGACACGCGTGGCTCGATTACGACAACCTTTCTATCAAACTGAAACGCCCCTTCGGCAAGCTCGGCGTATTCGCGGCCAAGGCCGAGGGCGAAACCACCCCGCTCCGCATAACGGGTCTGACCATGCTGGAATCGGGTACACGTATGCGTAACTACCTGATGACACCGACTGATGAGCAGTTGAAAAGTATAGGCGCTACGGGCGATGTAGAACTCTCTGTTGTTGAAGGGGGAGGTAACGGTAGCACTGGCCGACAACATCACTCCTGAGGAAAGACGTAACCCCGAGAACTACACGCCTGTGTTGAACGCCCCGTTCTATCCTTTCGAGAACCCGTATGCCAACGGCGGAGCATGGAACATTCCGGGCAGTGATGGAAAAGAGCATGTCCTCAAGATAGACTATGCCTTTGGCGACGAACCGCGTACCGGCCTTGTCCATATGCCTGCGGTAGAGCGAAATACCTACTATACCATCTGCTGTCTGATGCGCAACGACGGCAAGATTACCATTGAATACATCGTGGCCGACTGGGACGATGGCGGCGAATACGAGATCGAGTTCAACTACCCGCAATATACCAATCCTATACAGCCGGAAGACGGGAGTACGCTGACAGGCAGCGAAAAATATCCCCAGCCGGAAGTATGGTACTCCGCGACCGACGAGGGCAGCTACATCTTCAAGTTCCAGATTACGGGCCCGACCGGTCAGAAATGGACTCCGACGCTTGTGGACGGAACACAGGCGGATTTTAGAGTGCGGGTGTACCAGCTCTCAACCGATGGCAACTCCACCAAAACGTATCTGTATAGCAATCATCCGGATGACCCGCTTGTAAAACCAGAGACAGAAACCGATAAGATGGCAGACAGGCTCGTGGCATCCTCCGAACCCTACTACATTACGGTAAGCGCTTTGAATGCAGACAATGTAGATGACGAAGTAGGTCTGGCTATCTCCTACGACCGCAGTTGGAGTACCGACGGCAGCCAATTGCTGCTTATCAACGGCTTGACCAACAATCTGAAATGGGCGGGAAGCGAAATCGCCGAGGTCATCGTAATAAAACAGACTGAAGCGCCTATAGGTGAAAATGAATCTACAAATGACTGATGAGCTATGAGACCACTATTATACCATATTATTGCGTGTTGTGCGGTGTTATTTTTTACCGCCTGCGATAAGGAGTACGATATTCCCGGCGGCAACGCCACAGGAGACGGCAACAGCATCATCCTTGACCTTTCGTCAGGGTCGCTGCCCATAAGCCGTGCAGTGAACACGGAAGCCACCGGCGCGGAAGTCAGGGTAAATCATATCGACGTGCTTATCTTCGATGAAAACGGCAGCAAGAAGCACCACGAACGGATCGGCGGCAGCGATACCGGCAACGGAACGATTGTTTTGTCGGCCAAGAGGAGTGATTTCGAGGTAAACGCGGGATACGAGGTATACCTCATTGCCAACAGCACTGCGGACGCATCAGTGTTTGCTGCCGATGATTTCGACATGACTAAATTACGGCAATTGGAACAGACAGACCGTGACATACACATGACGGGCTGTCCGGAGGCGGAAAATGTCCCGCAGGCCTTTCTTATGGACGGCATAGCGCACCTTGATGGCAGCACAGCCACAGAGGTTATCCTGAATGACGGCAACATGTCGAACGACACGAAGCTGAAAGCGACACTGCGCCGTGCCGCCGCGAAGCTCGTGATAAAGATTAACAAAGGTCAGTTCGTGGAGTTCGACAATAGCATCTCCGGTGCCGGTTACTACCTGCGCAACTTGTCTTACTCCACCTCCGTTCTGACGGGAGTGAACGCCGAAGCGGCTTTACACACAACGGACTTGACTCGCAATAACTATTTCAACTGGACGCAGGAAACGGAGGACGGACCCTATACGCTGATTACCGTTACGGCATACGCGTACGCCCTCTCTTGGGATAACGCAAGCTCGCTGGAAAAGGAGACGCGCCTGATTGTGAACATTCCGATGTCCACCATCTTGCACAACGAGCAGGGCGACTATGTTGATGAGAGCGGCGCTGTTGTGGACGACCCCGTAAAAGTACCTCACGAAAACAGCTATTACCAGATTCCGGTGTGCGAGGGTACGGCATTGGAACGTAACACCTGCTACGAGGTCTCGCTGACGCTCAACGTTCCGGGCGGTACCGACCCTTCAGAGCCGGTCAAACTGGGGCCGATAGACTACTTGGTACGGGAGTGGGATGAACAGACCATCGACATTGGCGGCGAGACCGATCGTCCGGCCTATCTCTATGTGAACGAGGAGGAGTTCGAGATGCACAACATAGACGATGACCGCACAACCCTGCAGTTCTCTTCATCGTCGGAAGTAACGGCCGAAATCATCGAAGTGTACTACATCGACAAGTTCGGGCAGAACCAAACATTGGAGAAAAGATACCCCGATAATCCAGATAGCGACGAATGGGGTGTGAAAACGACTACTTCTGAGTGGCCTTGGGGACAAAGAACCACATGGAGTAATCTGTGCGACATCCGCATTTCCCCCGACGAAGGCATTACTGGTAGTATTGATGTGTTCAGTGACGTACCAGAGAACAAGACTATTCGTTACATAAAGTTCAGAATTACTAATAAGGACGGGCAGGAGCGCGAGGTAACGGTGGCACAATATCCGCTGGAATATATCACCAACAAGCAAAGTTGGTATTCCTATCGTGATGATTTTAAAACAGATGACACTGAGCCTACTACGTACGAGTATAGTGGAGATCGCATATACGGAATCAGCCTTGCTACGCGAAATATAAGTAACTGGAATGGAGAATATGAATACGAAGTAGTTACATTGAGGAACCGCTTTTCAGCTTCAAATAGCTTTTTTACATCGAAATATGCCGTTGAAGATCCGAGCACAGGAAAGTCGCAGTTCTTCTACTATTACTATGATCGCAATAATCGTCTTCTTAATCAAAGTTTAACTGAATACAATGCTCGTCTATATCATATCGTTTTGACGGCTTCATCAGGTCAATATACTATTGGACGTCCAAGACAAATTTATGATGAGATTTCGAGGCTTTACGTTACCGACCCAGGAAAAGATAATGCAGAATTGGTATCCCCATCCTTTATGATTTCATCTTCATTAAGTGGCTTTTTGGTAGGAGGTGGTAATCTGACTTTGGATGGCAGTGACAATAGTTTGAGAATTGCACGGGAACACTGTGCCAATTACGTGGAAGTTGCAAAGGATGGAACCGTATATGATGACTGGCGTTTGCCAACGAGAGCAGAGTTGGATATTATTTTGAATTATCAAGGAACAGAAGACGAGGATGCAGATGCAATCGATTATTTGCTCAATGGTAATTATTACTATCATGCGGGAGGCCGGACATATAACCCCAATTGGAATGTTGAAGGTGCCGAACCTCGCTGTGTCCGCGATGTTTACAATGAAAAATAGACCGACAATTAGTGCTGAAGAACAGATAAAAGGATAAGACTATGATAAAAAGAATATCTCATACGGCAATAGCCTTGGCTGCCTTGGCGGTGCTGCTGGTCTCTTGTCGAAAAGACGACCTGCTGGATCCGCTGTCAGCAGCACGCGAAGGCTATGTGACACTCCGGTTCAATGCCGATGTCCCTGCCATGCAGGAAGTTTTGACCCGTTCGGTGGACCCCGACGGAGGCGGTGTGCAGGACATGACGCTGTTCTGCTTCGACAGCTACGGTCTCTTCATCACGACCGCCTCGGCAACGGTTTCGACAACGAACGCTACCACGGGATCATTTACCGCCGAAGTGCCCGAAAACACCCGGAACATCCATTTTGTGGCAAACCAGAATATGACGGACTTCAAGGAGGACCAGTTCCGCAACCGCTCCGAGAGCGAAGTGATGGCGCTGCTCGAAGGCTCGTCCGGACGGATGATCTACTGGGGACGCTTCGTTTGCGACAGTGAGAACGATGCATCCATTGCCGACCAGATAAAAACTGCCGGAAACTCGATAACCATGCTCCGCAACCATGCGCAGGTTTCGGTGGCAAACCCGACCTATGCAGCCGGCGAGGCAACCGAAACGACCAACCCGTGGATCGACGTTTCGGGATTCGTAGCGTACAACACCAACGCTTTCGGTACGGTGGCTCCCTACCACCCCGAAAAGGGCTTCAATTTCACGTGGGCAGACTGGCAGACGGACGACTTCGTCACGCTTCCCCTGAACGACGCCAAGATGAGCGACATCACGGATGTGACCACAGCCACGAACCAGTATATCTTCGAGAGCGAGAACCGCTCGGACGACCCCGTCAGCATCATCATACGGGGAAAAGCTGCAGGAGAGAACGCGGAGAAGTATTACCGCATCATGCTGGTGGACGAGAATGGCGAGCAAATACTCGTACGCCGTAACCACCACTACAAGCTGAACATCGCCGGCCCGCTTTCATACGGACAAGAGACCTTCGAAGAGGCGCTGACGGCTGCGGCCACGAATAACGTCTGGATATCCATCTCCGACGACGTGAACGAAGTGGAGAACCAGAATTACATCCTCTCGGTCGCCGAGACCTACGTAGTGATAGACGCGGACGAAGTAGGTACTGAAAAATTCCAGCTCAAATACACCCTTACGGGCAAGAACGGGACGCAGATAACGGAGACCGACAAGCCCGAAGTCACCTGGATCGAAAACTCGGTAGCAAGACAAACCATAGATAACGCTTTTAGCATCGAAGATGGCGTAGGCAACGGTACCATTCTACTTTCGCTGCTTCCTCTGGGCGATAACGAGAAACTGGAGGGTACCCTGCTCGTGAAACACGGGCAGCTGCAGCGCAAGATCAGGGTCATCACGGTAAAGAAACAGTCGTTCACCCCTTCATGGGTCGGCACGGCGCTGTATGGCAGTTTGAACGACACAGATCCCACCCGAGGGCGCCCACATGTGACGGTGATGTTCACCGTACCCGAAAGCTGTCCGGAGGAACTGTTCCCGATGAAGGTGTACATCTCCGTAAACGAACTGGACATACGCGCCGAGTCGGGCATGGCGTTATCTGTGGTGCGCGAGGGCGACAAGGAATGGTACAGCAGCGGCGACATCCCGACAGAACCGGACTACAAGTACGTCTGTACGGTTGAAAAACCGGGTGTGCAGCGCGTCTATTTCGAGAATATTCTTGAGCAGGATGCCGGGTACACCGGAACGCTCTATATCGAAGCGGAGCACTTCGAGACCATGACACGTACTTTCGCATTTACGGATCATACCCGTACCATAACGGTGGAGGGTCTGATGGAATACAGTGCAAATACGAGCGACAATTCCGGGGAGTTCGCGGACGATGAGTATGTGCTCTACCACTTGGTGCCCCAGAAACGCGGTGCCCGTGTGACGTTCGACCTGCAACTGCGGGAAAAACCGATAGACAATCCGGATGCCCATCAGGAAGGTGAGCCTGTCAATGCGGGGCAATATGTGGAGTTCCTGCTCTACTCGCAGAACCTGAACTCCCTCAGCGAGACCCACAGTGAAATCATAAACTATGACTGCGAGTTCGATCGTTACGCCACGGACTCCGACACATGGTGGCGTAAAAACAATCCGGAAGGTGGACGCATGATGATGTTCCGGCCCAAGGAGGAATATCTTCAATCGAATGGAGAATTTGTAAGTCAGAGCGGAACCGGCAAATACTCCGTCTATATGTACACCAACAAGGCCAAGAGCGACGAGGTGGTGCGTATCGCCTCCAACCTGCACAGTTACCCGGCGATAATCTCGACTAACGGGGATGAGCAGGGCTACTACAACGGCAACGAGTACCGAAGC
>QRFC01002559.1_pt1 | contig 13130 bp, 6 predicted proteins | sample 1861061 | NCBI WGS metagenome assembly QRFC01 (sample SAMN09711282, study PRJNA482702) | Human gut metagenome, whole genome shotgun sequencing project.
CGCAACGACTGCCGAAGGGGTGGTCGCCGTGGAGGCCGAGCGGACGATTGCGCTCGACGCGGAGTCGCAGAGCAATCCGGCGCGGGCGCCGCTCGTGGGACTGCCCACTTCGGGGAATCTTGCCGAAGGTGCACTGGAGGTGACCTTCCGCAATATCTTCTCGGTCATCGAACTGCGTATCGACGCAGGGGAGTTGGCGAGTGCGGCGCAGTCGCTGACCGTCGAGCCGGCCGACGAAGCGGCTTTCGAAGGGTTTCTGTCGTTCGAAGGGACGGTAGACCCCGAAACGCTGGCGCTGACGCCCGCCGAGAACGGTACGGGCAACAGCTTGGTTTTCAACTTCGCCGAGGGCGTGGATCTGACCAAGCCCCAGACGATCAAATTCCCCGTCGGGCGTTTCAGATCCGAAGCGGGGCTGCGGCTTACGCTCGGCACGGCCGACGGCAAGAGCTATTCGAAGAATATCTACAAGACCGGCATCACCTCCTATGCCGAGCAGGGCGGCGTATTCCGCGCCAAGCATATGGCCAAGGCGCTTTACGCCTTCGCGCCGCAGGGCGGCATCAGCACGGCCGACGACCTGATCGAGTTCGCGGCGGCCGTGAATGCGGGCGAGACGCTCGCTCCGTGGCAGGACGACAAGGGCGTCGTGGTGCTGCTGGACGACATCGATCTGGCCGAGGTGACGGAGTGGACGCCGATCGGCGCAGCTACGTCCAAGCTGGCGAGCAATGCGCTTTCGATCACTTCGGGAAGACCTTTTACGGGTTATTTCGACGGACAGGGCCATACGATCCGCAACCTGAAGATGGTCTGCAAGGCCGCGCAGGCGACCTCGGCATGGGGATTCTTCGGGGCCGTGGCCAACGGGGCCGTGGTGGAGAACCTGATTTTCGATGCGAGCTGCTCGCTCGAAGACAAGGCGACGGCGGGCACCGACTGCGGTGTGGTGGCCGGACTGGTTTACGAAGCAACCGTGCGCAACGTAGTCAATAAAGCCCCGATCTCTTTCGATGGGGCGGCTCCCGACAATATCCGCATGACCATCGGCATGGTGGGACTCGCCTTCGCCGACAAAAACGGGGCGCGGCTCGAAAAACTGGTCAACCACGGCGCTCTGACGGCCACGTCGGGCGGCAACACCAAGAACGGTGCGACGGGCATTCACGTGGGCGGTATCGTCGGCTTCAGCTCGAACAAGAGCAACACGATGGCCGTGGTGACGATCGCCGAGTGCGCCAATTACGGAGACCTCGACACGCAGGTAGCCCGCGCTTCGGGTATCGTGGCCGCTGCGAACCGCTACACCGAGATCGAGAACTGCGTGAACGAAGGCGACAACGTCAATGCCTTTGCCACGGTAAATAGCGCCCGCATCGGCAACATTATCTGCATTACGGCAGTCGGGAGCAAGATCACCAATACCGTCAACCGCGGCAATGTGATCTGCAAGACGGGCGGCGCGGCGGGCGGCATCGTCTGTCTGGTCAATGACGACGGCAACGCATTCGTCGGCTGCGAGAATTACGGGCTGGTGATTACCGACCGCGCCAATTACAAGGGCACGCTCTTCGGGCAGTGCAATAAGGCGGCCAGATTCAGCGATTGCATCGTGCAGGGCGATCTGGGCGCTTACGAGGACGGCTCCTATGCGCTGGTCGGCGTGAACTACACGAATTACATGTCCTACATCGGCGACCACAATGCGACGGCCGTGCATGTGAACAGCCAGAACATCCTCTATTATCCCAACGGTTCGCAGGTGCCCGCCGAACCGGAATTCGGCGTGAACCTTTCGTCGGTCGAGCTGAATGCGCAGGGCAGCAATGCCGCCGTGGTACAGCTTTCGTCGGTCGATTACGACTGGACGGTGAGCGCCGACGGGGATTGGGCGCATATTACGGACCTCTCGGACGTACCCGTCGTTTCGGGCGTCAAGGACCCCGGCGTGCAGTATATCAAGATCGGGGCCGATGCCAATACGAAGACCTCGCCGCGGTCGGCGGTCGTCACGTTCGCTTCGACCGACGGCTCGAAAAGCGCGACGGTGAGGGTCGATCAGCAGGCGCGGGGCGAAGCGTTCCCCAGCAAGTGGGTGTTCCAAGCTTCGACGCTGCCGCTTTACGGCTCGTCGTGGACCGACGACAACGTCATTCCTGCGACATCGGGCGCGGCGGGCTTCATTTCGGTCGTGCGCGGCGATGCGAATGCTTCGGCCGCTTTCAAGCGGAGCGTCGTTACGAACCGTCCTGCGGTTTCGACGATGGTCGAAGGCGACTACTGGCTCTATACCTTCCCGGTGGAGAATCTCGCCGCCGGATCGGTCGTCGATTTCAACGCCACGATGGCGGGCGAAGCCAATTCGCCCAAATACTTCATCGTCGAATACCTCGACGGCGGAGTCTGGAAGAGCGTCGAGGCCGATCTGCTCACGGCTCCGGAAAACCCGGCGGTCCGCTATACCTACAAGTGTTCGGGCACTGCCACCGGGTCCTCGTATCAGCACGCGACCGTCATGCAGACGATGCGCTTCGAAAACGCCGTGACCGACGGCGAAGTGAAAATCCGCTGCCGCGCCGTGGGACCCTATACCTGCGCGGGCGGTACGCAGAACATCACGGCGACCAACGCCGCCAGCTCCATTCCTCCCTACGGATTTACGGGCAGCTACGTGCAGAACTTCGGCACGGCGACGCCCCGTGACACCAAGAAAGTGCTGTGTTTGGGCAACTCGTTCTCCTACTACAGCAACCCTGCGTGGATGCTCAAGGAGATCGCATGGCGCGAAGGGCATGCTCTCAACATCAAGGCTCACTTCAAAGGGTCGCAGACGCTGACCCAGCATCTGTCGCTGGGGTTCTCGACCGACGTCATCGAACAGGGCGGTTACGATTTCGCTTTCCTGCAGGACCAGAGCCAGAATCCCGCCAACTATGGCCGCGACGCCACGGCGTCGATCCTCACGGGCCTTACGACCTTGGCCGACAAGGTGCGCGCCGCGTCGCCTTCGTGCAAGGTGATTCTGGAGGAGACGTGGACCTTCTCGTCGGCGTCCTACGGCGGCTTTACCGATTTCCCGACCTTCGAGACCTATAACGACGCCGGAGCCAAAGCCATGGCAAAGGCCGCCGGGACTTGGGTGTCGCCGATCGGCCCCGCCTTCAGGCAGGTGCGCGAGGGCGGTTCGGGCATCAACCTCTACTACTCGGACAGCAAGCATCAGTCGGAGTACGGCGCATACCTGAAGGCCTGCGTCAATTATCTGGTGCTTTTCGGCGAGCGGTTCGGCGCAGATCCGGCCGACTGCGGATTGAATCCCGACAAGGCGGCCTACCTGCGTTCGGTGGCCGAGCAGATCGTGCTGGGTAACGAGGGCGACTATTTTATCGAACGATAAACCAAATTGCATAAACTTTTATGAAGAGACTTGTCAGCTGTATTCTGGCCATCCCCGCATTGTTGTGGGGATGCGCCGGACCTAAAACCGCCGCTCCGGAATACCCGACGCATGCGGCGAAAATCGTGGCCGAGATTCACGATCCCGCGTCGAAATACATCGTGGTGGCTTCGCACCGCGGAGACTGGCGCAACTATCCGGAGAATTCGATTCCCGCCATCGAGTCGGTGATCCGCATGGGCGTCGATATCATGGAGCTGGACCTCAAACTGACGAAGGACAGCGTGTTGGTGCTCTGCCACGACCATACCATCGACCGGACCACTACCGGGCGGGGACGTGTGTGCGACATCACCTATGATTCGATTCAGCGCTGCTTCCTGCGTACGGCGCACGGCGTGCGTACGCCCCAGAAGATGCCGACCCTGCGCGAAGCGCTGGAGGTCTGCAAGGACCGTATCGTGGTGAATATCGACCAAGGATATGAGTTTTACGACATGGCGCTGAAGATCAGCGAGGAGCTCGGCGTGACGGAGCAGATGCTCATCAAGGGCAAGCGTCCGGCGGAGGCTGTCGCCGCCAAATTCGGCGAATACGAGCACAACATGATGTATATGCCGATCATCGACATTCTCAAACCGCAGGGACAGGAGCTTTTCGGCGAATACATGTCGAAGGGTATCGTGCCGCTGGCCTACGAGGTTTGCTGGAACGAGTACACGCCTGAAGTGAAGGATTGCATGGAAAAGGTGGTGGAGAGCGGATCGAAACTTTGGGTCAATTCGTTGTGGGAGTCGCTCTGCGGCGGCCTGTGCGACGATGTGGCGTGGGAGAGCGGCGATCCCGGCTCGGTTTACGGCAAGCTGCTCGACATGGGCGCGACGATGATTCAGACCGACCGTCCGGAACTGCTGATCTCCTACCTGCGTTCGCAGGGGCGGCACGACTGACCGCCGCATCGGCGGAGGGGTCTCGGAAGAGGGATCGTCCCGTTATGAAAAGAGCCGTCACTCGCTGCGAGTGACGGCTCTTTTATTCGCTGCTCCGGCCGCGTCAGTCGAAAAGCTCGTTCAGGACGGCCGCCAGCCGGTAACCGGCATTGCGGATCTGGTGCTCGACCAGCGGCAGGGCCTTGTTCAGGAAGTCCTGTCCCAGCCGCTCGTCGGGCTTGGCCCACTCGAACTGCACTTCGCAGGTCACGGCGCTGTCGTGCAGCCAGTCGCGCGGCGTGCCGGCCTGCACGGCGGCCTTCTCCCGTTTCGATGCGCGGTCCAGCTCGTCGGCCCACTCGGTGACGGACCAGATACGGGTCGTGGTGATGATCTCGTTGTCCCAGACATGGTGGACGTAATACTTGTGGGGCTTGTGGTACTTGTCTTCGAACAGCACGTCGTATTTCGTGTTGTGGGTCGTGTATTTGATATGCGCCGGGCAGTGCATGTCGCCGACCAGATGGATGACGTATTTCAGATTGACCGCTACGGCCGAGTCGGTCAGGCTGCGGTAATCCCTGAGGTTGCGGATCGCCAGCTCAAGCCCGTAAACGGCGTTGCCCTTTCCCGGCTTGAGCAGTTCGTCGCCGTAGCGCAGGTCCGCGTCCACGGGCGCCGTGTGCCAGTCGTTGGTGAAGGCGTATTCGGGCGTCTGGCGGTATTCGTCCATCCATTTGGCGTAGTAGACGACGGAGTGCCCGCCGAGATACTTCTCGATCCGTTTCTTGGCCCGTTTGGTGAGGTTGCGTTCGGCGATCTTGGCGATCGTTTCGTGGCCTTCGCGGCCCCACGCCCGCGCAGGTTCGGAAGCGGAGAGGGAGAGAGCTGCCGCAAAGAGCAGCAAAAGCAGTTTTTTCATGGTCTCGATGGTTTTGGTGAGTCTGTTTTTTCGAAGAAGAGGTATCCCGGTCACCGGAATACCTCTTCTTTGTGTCGCGGAGCAAAGGGGCGTCAGAAGCTCAGTCCGTCTTCGTAACCCGGATTCTGGCTCAGTGCGCCGCCCGTGGCCACGCGCTGGTCGGTCGGAATCGGCCACAGATAGTCGCGGCCCTCCTCCCATTTGTAGGTGCGGCCCCGGAAGCAGACGATATAGCCGCTCGTGCCGTCGGTCAGCTGGGCGTCCTTGCCTTCGCCGATTTCGAGCATCGCGTCGCAGGTCGTGGCGGGCTTGGTGCCGCTCCAGAGGCAGAGGTCCATCTTGCCGTCGCCGTTCATGTCGTATTCGCCCAGCGAGGGGAAGTAGCAGCCGAGGAAGCCGTCGAGTCCGTTCGACGAGGGAACCAGCTGGGCGCCCTCCTTCCAGCGGAGCATATCCCACTGGCGCAGGCCTTCGCAGGGAAGTTCGACGGTGCGTTCGCGGCGGATTTCGAGGATCACGCCTTTGTTCGCTCCGGAATTGACGTTGGGGTAGTAGCTGGCCATCAGCGGATCGGGATTGTTGTTGGCGGCCGTCATGTCGAGGGCCGGCATGCCCACGCGGTCGCGGACGACGTCCACGGTCAGGGCGATGTCTTCCGGGGTCAGCGTACCCAGCTCGGCCTTGGCCTCGGCGTAGGTGAGCAGGATTTCCGGATAACGGAATACCGGCCAGTCGGTAGTCGAGGTGGTGGCGCCGTTATGCGTGTCGTCGCTCACGAACTTGATGAAGCGGTAACCCGTCATGTCGTAGCTCTTGCAGTCCTCGATCACCTCGTCGATGCCGTTCAGATCGACATATCCCGGAGCCATGAGCGTCTGCGCCATGCGCGGGTCGCGGTTCTGGAACTGCTGGTTGTAGGTCATGGTCTCGTATCCGGGCTGGTCCTGAATCTTCGAGCCGTCGGCCATCAGGTAGTGGTTCACCAGCCGCTGGGTGGCGCTGTGGCGCATGTTGCGGAACGTGAACTGGATGCCGTGGCGCACGAGGATGTCGGCGTTGAAGCGCATCGAGAGGATCGTCTCCTTGGCGTCGCCGTCTTCGAGGATGAAATATTCGCGGTAGGGGGCGTCGAGTTTGAGCGTATTGCCTTTGTAGAGCGAATATTTGTTCTGCTCCATGACGGCCCATGCGGCGTCGGCGGCCAGTTGGAGGAAATAGTCGGCCGAGATGGTCACCCCGTCGATCGTCTCGTCGGCGATGCCGTGGTATTTGCGGAAGGTGCCTTCGTAGAGCGCGGCGCGGGCCTTCATGGCGCGGGCGGCGTTTTTGCTCAGGCGGTAGAGCGCGTCGCTCGGCCAGTTGTCGGGCAGGTCCGTGATGGCGCGGTCGAGGTCCTCCATGACCTTCTTCATCACGAATCCGCGGCTGTCGCGCGGCCGTTTGAGCGAAGCCCAGTCGTTCGACGGAATCACGAAGTCGTAATAGGGGATGTCGCCGTATTTGCGCACCTTTTCGAAGTAGAACAGCGCGCGGAAGAAATAGGCCACGCCGTCGTAGCGCTGGCGGATCGTCTCGTCGGGGCAGTTGCCCGAACGTTCGAGGTAGTAGTTGATGTAACGCAGGTAGGCCCATGCGCTTGTGCCCCAGTTTTCGGTGGCCGGGGAGCGCGTGCCCTGCTGTACGGAGCTGAGGTTCTTGGCGATCTGGATGTCGGAGACCTGAATGGCATCGGTGTCGGGACCTGCGAAGAGACTGTAGAAGCGGTTGGTCCAAAGCTCCAGCTCCGCTTCGCTCGAAAAGAACGTATTGGGCGAAAGGTTCGTTTCCGGCTCCTTGGTCAGGAAGTCGTCGCAGCCCGACAGCGCCAGACTCATCGAAACGAATATCAATATTTTGCTGATAGTTTTCATGGTTGATCGAAATAATGCTTTCCGGTTAGTTTAGAAGGTGATGTCCACGCCTACGGAGAAGGTCCGCGAATAGGGATACAGACAGTCGTTGGTGGCGCTGGTCGTGGCTACTTCGGGATCGACCGTCTTGCTGTAGCGCTTCAGGGGCGACCAGTAGGCGAGGTTCTCGCCCGATACGTATACGCGGACCTTTTCGAGGATGCGCTTGTTGATCGGGATGGTGTAACCCAGCGTGATGTTCTTCAGGCGGATGTACGAGGCGTCCTGCAGGTAGCGGTCGGTTTTGACGTTCATCGAACCTGCGCTCGAAGTCTGGTAGCTGCGCCGGCGGGGGAAGTAGGTGTTGCGGTTGTCCTCGCTCCACGCCAGCCGCTCGAAGTCCTTGGCGATGAACGTGGTGGTCGGGAAGCTGTAGGGTCCCCAGAAGTAGTAGCAGTTGGCGCTGGGCATCCAGTCGATCTTGCCGACGCCTTGGAAGAAGACCGCGAAGTCGAAGCCGTTCCAGTTCAAGTCGCCGCGGATCGAGTAGGTGTAACGCGGCAGGCTGTTGCCGATGACGCGCATGTCGCCCGGATTCTTGACCGTACCGTCGCCGTTGTTGATGATGTTGTTGCCGTCGAGGTCGCGGAAACGGACGTCGCCCGCCATGAGGTGCGCCGCCGAAGCGTCGGAGCTGGTGTAGACGCGGTTGTTGACCGCCTTGTCGTTGATCTGCGCCTGATAGCGTGCCGCCTCCTCGTCGGTCTTGAACAGGCCGTCGGTGCGGTAGCCCCAGAGTTCGCCGAGCGTCTCGCCCACGTAATGGTCGGTGAGCAGCATGTCGTCGTTCTTATACTTGGTGATCTTGGACTTGTAGTCGCCCAGCGATGCCGAAATGCCGTAGGAGAAGGGTTTGCCGGCCACCATGTGGCGGTCGCGCCAGCTGACGGTGATTTCGTAGCCCTTGGTGCGCAGGTCGGCGCAGTTCTCCTTGGGCGAGGGCGCTCCGAAGACGTCGGGCAGCGTGAGCGACGTGGTGAGCATGTCCTTGGTGTCGCGGATGTAGAGGTCGGCCGTGACGTTGAGGCGGTTTTTGAGGAAGCCCAGATCGAAACCGAGGTTGTAGGTTACGACCGTCTCCCACGTAAGTCCGTCGCTGATGGGGTTCGACGCCGAGGCGTAATTGGCCTTTTCCGTGCCGTTGAAGGTGTAGCCCAGCTGGCCGGTCGAGATCGTTTCGATGTAGTAGTAGTTCGACACCTGCTGGTTGCCGAGCGAGCCGTACGAGAAGCGCACCTTGGCGTTGTCCCACCAGTTGCGCATCGGCTCCCAGAATTTCTCCTCCGAGATGCGCCATCCGGCCGATGCCGAGGGGAAGAAGCCCCAGCGGTCGTTGGCGGCGAAGCGCGACGAACCGTCGTAGCGTGCCGATACTTCGAAAAGGTACTTGCCGGCGTAGTCGTAGTTCGCACGGGCGAAATAACCCAGCGTCCGGTAGGCCGTATTCGACTCGACGCAGCGTTCGATCTCGCCCTGCGCCATGTTGATGAAGCTCAGCTTCTCGCTCAGCGACCCTTTCTGGCGGACGCTCAGTTTCGACGAGCGGAAGTCCTCGAAGTTGCCGCCGGCTACGGCCGAGAAGTTGTGCTTGCCCCACGAGTGGCCGTAATCGAGGTAGGCGTTGACCACATGGCCGTTATAGTAGTAGCGGTCCTCCTGATAGAAGTCGTAGATCGAACCGTTGGTGAAATCGACCACGGCGGTCTGCGTCGCGTTCCATGTGTTGGCCGTCGGATAGGAGCGGTAGGCTCCGAGGTTGTCGCGGCGGCGGTAGGTGTAGTCGGCGTTGAGTTTCAGATCCTTGTTGCGCGTGAGGTCGAACGTCACCCGGTTGGTGATGATGTAGTAGTTGTTCTTGCGCGAGTTCTTGTTGCGTCCGTCGGCGAATACGCCGCCGCGTCCGCTGGCGATCGGCGAGTTGGCGAACTGGATGCCGTTGGAATAAACGAACGTGGTGCCGTCGGGGTTGACAGGAACGAACGTCGGGCTGATGTTGTTGGCCACGTTGAAGAGGATGCCGTTGGAGTTGAGCTCTTCGGAACCGTCCTGCTCCCAGTAACCGCCGTATTTGTAGTCGGTCACCTCCATGCTGATGTTGTTCGAGTAGTGCATCCACGGCGTTACTTCGGCGGCGATCTTCGTGCGGAACGAGTAGCCGTTGTAGATATCCTCGGCGCCATGGTTGAACAGGCCTTCGCGGTAGAGGTAGCGGCCGCTGACGTAGTAGTTGATCTTGTCGTTGCCGCCCGTGAGCGAAATGTTGTGCTCGGTTTCGGGACGGCTGCGCTTGAACATGTAGTCGTACCAGTCGAAGTTGCCCAGATAGCGGTATTTGCCGTTGCTGTCGGTGATGACCCACGGGCGGTCGGGATGCTCGGTCTTGTCGTTGCGGCGGTCGTAGAGCATCTGCATCTCCTCGTCCGTGTAGTTCCAGCCCACATAGCCTTTCGACGGGTAGCAGAATTCGTTGGTGAGTTTCACGTAGTCGTATCCCGACGTGATGAAGTCGGTCGAGGTGGTGTTCCACGATACGCCGTAGCGGCCGTTGTAGTTGACTTTCAGCGTGCCGGCCTTACCGCTCTTGGTGGTGATGAGCACCACGCCGGCCGAAGCCTTGGCGCCGTAGATCGAGCAGGCCGAAGCGTCCTTGAGCACCGATACCGATTCGATGTCGTTGGGGTTGACCTGCGCCAGCGATGCTTCGATGCCGTCGACGAGCATCAGCGGGCTGCCGCTGTTGAGCGATACCGCGCCGCGGATCTTGACGTCGTAGTTCTTGCCTTCGATCGAGCCGCTGCCGAGCGTCAGCAGCAGCGACGGATCGGCGCCCTGCAGGGCGGCGGCCGTATTGGTCACGGGACGGTTGTTGAGGTCCTTGCCGCTGATGGTGCCCACGGCGCCCGTGACGTTCACGCGCTTCTGCTGGCCGTAGCCGACCACGACCACCTCGTCGATGGCTGCCGAGCTCTCCACGAGGGTAATGTCGATGGCGGCGTAGGAGTTGACGTCGACCGTCCGGGGCTGGTAGCCGATGAACGAGATGACGAGCTTCGCCGGAAGCTTGACGTTCTCCAGCGAGAAGTCGCCGTTGCTCATGGTGGTGGTGCCGTTGTTGGTGCCGTCCACGATGATCGTGGCGCCCGGAACGGGCAGCCCCAGATTGTCTTTCACCACGCCTTTGAGCTGGTTCTTATCCGCGGCGAGACTCTTCGGGGCGGCCTTGGTTACGGAGATGCTTTTGCCCGTAATCGTGTAGGAGATGTCCTGATCGGCGAAGATCTGGGCCAGAACCTCGTCGATCGACGCGTTCTGCGCCGAGATGCTGACGCGGCGCTGCATGTCGACGCCGGCCGATTTGATGGCCACGGAGTAGTTCTCCCGCTGATTGAGGGCTTCGATGGCCTCCTTGACCGTTACATTCGTGAGTTTGAGGTCGATCGCCTGTGCCAGAGCCGGGCTGGGAAGCGCCAGCAGGCAGAGTGCGAACAAACCCACGATCGCACGCGCATGGAAAAGTGCGGTTCGATTGTAAAGTTTTTTCATAGGTTGAAGTTTTAATGTTGTAGTTTTTGTTGCTGTTTCGCGGTTATTTCTTTCGGGATATGTAGATCACGTCATTGCGTTCGCGGATGGACATAGATTTGTCGGTGTTGAGCGTGCCGAGGATCTTGAGCAGCGACTCGTTGTTGGTGAAGAAGGCGTAGAAGCGCACGCCGGCCAGTTCGGGATCGGTGATGATGATTTTCTGGTCGAAGCAGCGGGCCAGCTGTGCGGTGATGCCGTCGAGCGACTCGTTGAAGAAGTAGAAGCCGCCGCCCGTGGCGCGCGATTTATAGTTTTCGCTCTGGAAAGAGGTCATTTCCAGCGCTCCCGTCAGGCGGTCGTACTGCGCGACGTCGTTGCGGACCATGACGACCTCGTCGTCGCATTTGTCGCTGTTCACGTCGAAACGCACGCTGCCCTCGACCAGCGCCACTTCGACCAGCTGGTCGCTGTTGTAGGCCCGCATGTTGAATTTGGTGCCGAGGACTTCGACCTCGACGTCGCCGGCCGAAATGACGAAGGGATGCCGCTTGTCGTGCATGACTTCGGCGTAGACCTCGCCGTCCACGAAGATTTTGCGCTGGCGGCCGTTGAAGTGGGTCGGATAGGTTACGCGGGTGCCCGAATTGAGCCACAGGAGCGTTCCGTCGGCAAGGCGCAGCTCGCTGCGCTGGCCCGCCGGCACGAGCACCTCCTCCCATTCGGGAGTGTGCGCGGTCTTGGTGTAGAGGAGCGAGACCGCGATCAGCAGCGGGACGATCAGCACGGCGGCGATCCGCTGCGTCCACCGGACGACGGTCGTCAGACGGCGTGGTGCGGTGCGCGCCGGAACGGAATGGCCGATGCGGCGGCAGAACTCTTCGAACGCAGCCTGCGCCAGCGCGGGGTTTTCGCTCCGCACCTCGCCGAGCAGGGCGCCGAGCAGCCGGTCGGCTTCGGACGAATTGCCGTTGTCGGCGAACCATTGCTGGATGCGGACCTCCTCGCCGTCGTTGCAGCGGCCGTAGAAGTAATTCCGGACTTTATCTAATGTCGGTTTGTTCATCTCTTCATGCGTTTTATCGGCGGCCCGATGCTGCCGGTTACTACATAAAGAACAAACGAAAGCCCCGCACTACGTAACGGGGCCGGAAGATTTATCGGGGAAATTTCAGGGCAGGATGTCCAAAAAGACGATGATGGCCGGAATGATGTTGAGGTATTTGCGCAGCTCCTTCAGCGCCAGCTCAAGATGCTTGTCCACGGTGCGTACCGACAGGTTCAGTTGTTCGGCGATCTCCCTGCTCGGCATGTGCTCGAAACGCGACATGCGGAAAATCTGCTGCCGCTGCGGGGGCATCTTTCCGACGATGGTCTCGACCTGCTCGGCAGTCTCCGCCAGATCGAGCTTCTCCTCGATCTCGTTCCGCGAAGGCAGGTTTCCCCCCCCCTTGCTTTCGGTCTGCGCGATAGCCTCCTTTAGGGTCGTGAACGTGCGGCTCTTGGTGCGGAAGTAGTTGTATATCTCGTGTTTGGCCAGCACGAAAAGGTAGTTGCGGATGGATTTGGCCGCATCCAGCTTTTCGCGGTTCAGCCAAACTTTCATGAAGATATTCTGCGCGATGTCCTCCGCAACGGCGGTCTCTTTGGTCATGCCCTTGATGAAGGCGAAGAACGTCGGGTAGTATTTGTGGAACAGCACCTCGTAACCCGCGATGTCGCCGCGGATGAGCTGCCTGAGCAGGTCCTGCTCTTGCGGATCGCAATTGACGAAGGTGTTATAAACGGATTCTTTCATTATCGGGACTACGTTCCGGAAACAGCATGCCTTTCCCTGCAGCACTCGGATCTGCTCTGAAAAAAGAGGGTGGGTGCGGAAGATGCTATGACGAAGATAAGCATAATCTTTCGAAAAACAAGCGGCAATCCGGGGAATTAACACCCCGGTCGCCGAATTTTAACGGGGCTGCAACAATTCCCCGAAGATACCTATTTTTATATATAAAGGGCCGCGGGAGTGCGCAGTGCGGGGCGGTTTATCGGGCGGTCTCTTGGTCGAAGACCGCATCGAAGGCCGCGCGCAGACGGGCTTCGTCGCGGATCAGCGCCCGCAGCTCCTCCTGTTTGCGGGCGTTGTCCGATTCGGGAATCCAGAGCCGGAGGTAACCGCCTTCGGCGTACTTTTTCCGCAGGTGCGCAAGACAGCGTTCGAAGTGTCCCTCGCGGTCGAGTGCGGGGCAGTGGGACAGACCGTACTGCACCGTACGGCGGAGCACGGTCGCGGGGTCGATGCAGCGGTCGGCCTCGGCGACGATGCGTCCGTAGATCGTGCGGGGTGCATGGTCGGACGAGGCCCGGTGGTCCTCGACGGCGTCGCGCATGACGGCCAGCTGCTCTGCGGTGAACCAGCG
>QRFC01002563.1_pt1 | contig 13114 bp, 8 predicted proteins | sample 1861061 | NCBI WGS metagenome assembly QRFC01 (sample SAMN09711282, study PRJNA482702) | Human gut metagenome, whole genome shotgun sequencing project.
CGTCGGTCGCCGTAGCCACCGCTACGCCTCCTTCCTCCGCCTTGAAATAAAAAAATTTATCCTGCAAGATTGTTTCAAGAATCAACTTGTCGGCACACTGGTTATTATCTATTGCTTTTCGCATTATAAGTAGTCAGAGAATTTCCCTATTTTCATACAAATTATTTTTAAATACACTTATTCAATCCATTTTTAGGTATATTCAACTATATACATAATAAATCAATCCTGTACTCGACTGAAATATTTTAAATATACTTGTTTTTCCTGTTCTTGGATTGTAACGCTTTCCACCGCCTATACATCTACTGGTTGCTGATTTATATGGATGAAGTGTATCTGTTCTGGAATACTGATTATATTGATGTGTTTGCACTATTCCTGCATTTGTACTTGAAGAAACTAAATTCCCACCGGTTCCATATACAGCATTAAATGTATTTTCTGGAATTCGTGGCAAATCTTTTCCTCCTATAGCCCCAGCTAAACTTCCTATCCCTGCAGTTCCAACAAAAGCTGTTGCTGAATTAATCGCTATTTCAAGCATCGTTCCTCCATTATTCCAAGCCGACCAGCCAGCATAAATAGCACTAGCAATTCCACCCCACACAGCACTGCGAGATGCTATAGCTCCTGAAAAAGCAGCAGCAGCAATGTCCCATCCTGTATACGATTGACCAGTTACTTTTGCTGCAATTCCACAGGATACTACATTCATCGCTGCTCCTATAACAACTTCAGTCCAAAATCTTCCTGTTGGATCTTCTCTGCTATATGGATTATTGTCACAATATACATATAGATTTTTAAAAGATCTGTCCTTTGGTGATGCTACTGTATATTTTATTTCGTCTGTACAAATAAATCTCTTCAGAGCCGGAACATAATATCTACTTTTCAGATAATACATGCCTGTTTCATTATCATAATAATATCCCTTATAGCGGAATGGATTCTGAACACCTACTGTGTCTGCCAGCTCACCAGTAACAGCTACCACTTTTCCCCAGCTGTCATAAGTATATTTTACTACCACTTTTCCATCTGCGTCAACAAGGGCAATGATGTCACCCTGTACATTTCGTACATAAAAATAGGTGATTCCCCTGATGGTAACAGAAATCAGATTTGCCTGGGAGTCATAACAGTACCAGATGATTCTTCCGTCAGTTTTCTCAGAAAGGAGAAGATCTCCTGCCCACTGATATTCAGTCACTGTATTGTCTACTGTTTTTTTCACTCTGGCTCCTGTATGATCATAAAGATATTTAATGCTCTTTCCATTTTCTACACCAGAAAGCCTGCGTCCCTGTGTCCAGGTATAAGTTGTTCCTCCTCTGGTAAGCATATTTCCAATGGCATCATAAGTCATTGCTGTGCCATCCCAGCTCAGGAGTTTATCCTTCCATGCACTGTCATAAGTTCCTGTCATTGTCTTCACAGGTGTATCAGGAAGGGTTTCCGCAGTCATAAATGCGTACTCTTTTTCTACTGTCAGATTACCACCCAGATCATAGGCATAAGTGATGGTTTTGTTTAACTGATGATTATTTTCCCGGATCAACTGGTTTAATTCATCATATCGAAATGTACTCTCACCCGCAGAATCCTTGATACTTATGATATTTCCGTTTGCATCATATGTATAGTTTAAGGTTTCAGAACCATTCTTAATTGTTTTAGGAAGACTGTAACGGTTCTCCCCATTGTCAATGTAAGAATATGCTGATATATAAGGAGATGCTGTATTCCAGGTACGCCTGGACACTCTGCCGAACTTGTCATACTCTGTAGTTCTTTCACAGGTCTTTGCACATCTGGTCTTTGTTTCTCTGCTGTCCTTGTCATAGGTATATACTGTTTTCATTGTATGTGTTCCGCAGGTATGTACCATTGACTCCATACAGTTATTTGCATCATAGGCATATTCATAAGTGCTCCCCAGCTCATCTCTTACTCTCACCAGACGATCCAGGAAATCATAAAACAGATAGTATGTCTTTTCTGCTTCATATGATTTTACCGCATAAATATTTCCCTGTTTATCATAAGCATATCTGTAAAGATTCTGTTCTTTGCTGTCTGCCGCATCTTTGAAATAAACCATATGAATCCGATTCTGTTTATCATATTCATAACGAATATATGCACCATTTCCATAGCACACTTTTAACAGATTTCCATTTCCATCCTCATATTCATATCTTACTGCCTGTTTCCCGGCTACAGACACATCACTGACATTTCCAAAAGCATTATAGTTAAAATCATAGGCAAAACCATTATGAACAATTCCCGTCAGATTGTCATCCGTATAAGAATAATTATTTCTGACTGTTTCTCTATTTCCATTTACAGTTACTATCTGTGTAGCTGAAAGAAGACGTTCCATGTCATCATAGGTATAACTGATCTTATTCCCCTTTGCATCCTGGAATGCCGTCATCAAATCTCTGGTCATATCCCATGTATAATGAACCGTATTTTCTCCTGCATCTGTCACTGATTTCACATGATTCTTATCTGATGTCATAACTCTGGTAATCCAGGTACCCGTATCCGGAACTTTCGGATCAACACATCCGCTTTTCAGGACATTGCCCGCTGAATCATAGGTAAAACGATATACCACATTCTGTGCGGATGTCCCCTTAACTACATTACGTGTTGTTTCTTCATTGTCATACTCATACTTGAAAGAATTACCTTTCGCATCTGTGATACCTGTCATATCAGACTTACTGTTATACTCAAACTTCGTTACCTGTTCCTGCAAATCTTTAACTGAAATGAGGTTATTTTCATCATCATAAGTATAACTGCATCCAAAATTTTCTTTATATAATGCCAGCCCATCGAAATATGCTATATTTGCATTATGACAGTATGTGTAGGCAACCTCAATACTGGTATAATCTTTCTTTGCTACATAGACGTCGCTGAGGAACTGCCAGTCCATGATATCCGGACTAAAATTTGTATAATGTATATCTGCCTTCCCATCTGTGCCGATAAATCTTACCTCAGTACCAAAACGCCTCTTTTTATCATTATCTGTCTCAGGCAGAGATGTTCCCATTCCCCAGGCATTCACCATATAGGTATCACCTTTTTTTCCGGTAATGTCCACAATCTTCACCAGTTTTTTATCTTTGTCCGGCTCACCGACAAAATGATAAACAGATTCATCCAGACCTGCTACCGACTCTTCTATTTTGTCACGGCTCTTTCGTACAGACAACGGAGCTGTTTTTATCTGCAGATTTGACATTGGAACATAATAAAATTTACTGCCTCTTCTGATCACTCCCCATTCTTTTCCATCAGAATCAACTGAAGTTCCTCTGATTGCCATACGGGTTCCGGCTGTGAGGCTTCCCGCTGCTGCTCCTGATGTACTCCTGGAAGAATAATAGCTGCCGTCCTTTTTTACTTCTACTTTCGCGATATTCCTGCACAGACGTACAATGGCAGAAACAGGCATATAACCGAAAAAGCGATTGCCATCAATCTGCAGTCCCATATAATACCATTTATTTCCATCCGTTCCATCTACAGTTTTTACAAGAGCAGCACAAACTCCTGCATCAATTCCTTCCTGTACTCTGGCACTGGTTTTATCTGCACTTTTATATAAAATAGAGTTTCCTACTGCTACGAATGCTGAATTTGTTCCTTCATGTCCTCCCAGATATGGAATCGCCTGACCTGTTGAGACATATCCCTCTTTGCCATCTGCTGTCTTTGCATAGTACCAGTTTCTTCCATTCTTCTCGACAGTAATGTATCCGGAAAGTAACTGATGTTTCGTCAGACTGGACAGAACTTCTCCCGTATCTGATGGGGTTTTCCTTAAAACTCCCTGCGAAGATGCAGTTACCAGAAGCTGACTTTTAATCGGAATATTATCTTCGATTCCAACTTCTGAAAGACCATCCGTGTTGCTTTCATTTTTCTCAAATCCTTCTATAGTTCCAAGGTGGAAATCCCCATTATCAATCAGGTTACATCTGTTAGCGGACGTTCCTGTTTCAAGCTGTGCCATATCACCATACATTACACCTTTGGCATGCCACATAACCATATAAACCTTAACAACAGTATCACTGCTGTCTTCCGGAACAGTAAATGTATTAGTCAGGCGTACAAAACCTTCTGTTGTCTTTTTGATAATTTCACTGTCTTTCAGCTGCTGTACCCCATCTTTGTCCATATAGCGGACTCTCAGAATTGCACCTCCATCTTCTGCAGTCTCACTGACAGATGCTTTTACATACATGGATGCGGTATAGGTTATTCCCTTTTTCACTTTAACATTTTGTGCCCAGTATGCATATCCACTCACGGAAGTGCATTCTGCCTTCAGTGAACGATTTCCCATCATGCATTCAGCTGCTATTGTATTGATTTCTGTATTTCCGGCACCTTCCGGAGAAATCTTTGATGTCCAAGGAGTATTTTCAGCCTGCACTACTGGATCTTTCAGCAGCTGCACTACATTGTCCTGTAACTTGGTAGCATTCTCAAGACGGTTTACATGATTTCCGTCAACATTATATTTACAGCTTACAGCATGCCCAAAACCATCATGTACATGAAGCAGATTTCCATTATTATCAAATCGGTAAATCTCTTTTCGCCCTTTGTTATCTGTAAATCTTGTACTGTTATATCCATACGTCATAGTAAGGCTTTTACCTTTTGTTCCATCTCCATACTCTGCGATAGATTTTACACGATGAGGTTCCTCTGTATAATACCCGTATTTTACCTGATATCCATTAATATTCTCTGCACTGGCAAGCATTCCATTACTGTCATATGTGTAAAATACTTTTTTGCCATCTATATCTGTTACCGTGGTAAGCCTTCCTGCGGTATGGGCAAAAGTCTTCTTATTGCCCGATGGTGATACTGCCTGAATCAGGTTTGCTTCTTCTCCATCGCTTCCCAGAGAATAATTTAGTGTAATAATTCGCCCGGCTCCATCTGTAATAGTTTTTACACGATTATTCACATATGAAACCGTTAATTTATTTCCGTTTTTATCTTTTACCGCAATCAAATATCCAGACTCATTAAACACCATACTATTTCCGTCTTTATCCTGTATTGTGTAAGGTTCTTCTGATTTTAAGTTTCGGATCAGGGTCAGATCCAGCCCTGTTTCATCTTTCCACTCTTTAACCGTATTGCCATCCTTTTCTACTTCTTTTTCCACAAAATAATGAACTGTACCATCTGCATCTGTATGAGCATAATAAACATTCCCCGCTATTGATTTTTTATGGATAATCTGATGGAAATTTAAACGAAATCCTTTTCCATATCCAATATTGGTATCCTTATCATTTGTGTTATAAACCAACGATACCTCTGCCGGCATTCTGCTTCCTGATGTTTCCATGACACGATGTTCCAGAATCAGATTTCCGTTATAATCGTTTACATGGACAGTCCCTGCACGTCCGATATTCTGACTATGATACGTCCAGTAATCTTCAAGTCCGGAATAGTTTACATAAGAAATTTCAATTTTGGGTCTGTAATCACTGAGTGAAGAATCCCAGTCTGATGACATCAGCTGTACGGAACCTGATAATTCGTCAATTTCTTTCAGCATCAGCCCATTATTACTGCCATCTCTGTACCACTCCTTTACCATTCTGGTAATATCCATCACAACATATTTGATTTTATCAGCAGTAAACTTGCATAAATCCTGAACTGTTTCTTCATAAATTGGTTTATTATCCCAGTTAATGGTTTTTGATTCCCAGCTCTGAATCACTTTATGTACAGCAATTGTTTTCTCTGCACCATTCTCTCCCAGCGATACCATTACAAGACGTGCATTTACAATCATGTCTCCTGTCTTAATCTCAGGCAACTGGAATTTCAGAAAACTTCTTCTGATTTCGTTTCCTCCTTTTAACCAGAGATTTTCATTGTTATAATAATTGTCTGTATTATTTTTAGATGAAATATAAGCATCTTCAATATCTGTCGCTGCTTTGGAAGTAGTTGTCACAGGATCAATCACTACCGGAAACTTCCTGCTCGCTTCATTTAACCAGTTTCTATCAGGAGTAAAAGTAACTCTGCACTTACCATCAGCAGTCATCTCAGCTGACACCTCAATACTTTCTGATTTTGATCCTGAAAAATCTCTCATATATGGAGCCTGAACCCTAAAAATTTCGTTTTGACCTTCATCAAAGAAGAGTACTTCTTTCTCCCTCAACTCAGGTACAAGTCCTTCTGTCTGATAAAGATATGTATATGATTTTGCAGCTTCCTTTCTAAGCAATACCATATCTTCTTTCATACGCATTCCCTTTACACGACAGCGCAGTTCCATTCCCTCCAGAATTTCAGGATAACAAACGGTATTATCTTTCTGTTTTACAGCTTCTACCGTATTACAGTTTTCTACGCCCCATGAAATACTGCCATACTGATCTTTAATCCTCATCATATTATCTTCTGATGTTTTTTTGGCGAAAAATGCCCCAAAAGTTCCCTTCCTGTTTGTGAAACCTTCTTCTGAAACAAGATTTGTTTTTTGTGCATAAACACTTGTTTCATATGACTCTTCCAGCTTATTATCCATTTCCTTCCAGGTTCCATCTGTATCCTTATAATGTACAGGAGCAAGATAAATCTCTGCTGTACAGGAATGGTCCTGATTTTCAAATACTTTTGTATTGATACTTCGTTTCTCTATAAGTTCTTTTCGATTCATATTTACTGTCCTCACTTTCATTTTCTTTTCCAGCCTGCAGTGCTGAAATATTTCGAGCTCGTTTACAGTTATGATTTTATCGAACATTTGTTCTATTTTCCATAGCAAATATGTAAATTTTCCACATTATAATAAATCTTTGAAATAATTCCGGACATTTAGTCTTTTTCCAAACTTATAATATTATCAATTGGCTGTTCTAATATCTTTGAAATATTCATAAGAATCAAAATATCCATCGCAGAACTGCCATTTTCGATCCTGGATACCGTAGCAACAGACACATCTAATAATTCTGCCAATTTTTCCTGATTATAATGTTTTTGTTTTCTATACTCTCTTACATTATTTCCAATCTGTAATAATTTGGAGTCTACTTTCTTATACATGATACAACACCTCCCGGGCCCATACAAAAAAGCCGCAAAAATATAATCTCTTTTCAGAGTATATTTTCACGGCTTTGAATCTAAAAACAAGAAAATATATTATTGTTTTTGACTGCTCACTCGTTCTATATATAATTTGTTTTTCTTATTAGCCTCCTTATTCTTTAATGTTGAAAATACATCAACAATTCATTTTGTCAGATATTCCTGTAATAAGCAGTCAAACGTTTCTGTCGACTCTCATCACAGTTTTCCAATTGAATTTCAACAGGATTTCTGCATACCGGACATTTAATCCTCACTGTTCCCTTTGCTTCAAGACCAATATCAAACAGTCTTCCATTTCCACAGCAGGGACAATGCACTTTCAAAAATGTTTTCTCTATTTTTGCTTTTCCACCCATACAATCACTCCTTATTCGAACATTTGTTCTTATAATATATCATGCATTGCACCCATATTCAAGTGTTTTATAACACTTTTTCATAGTACATTACAGTGGATATCGCATTCCGCTTCGCTATTTGTTCATAATCCAACAACTGCTCCGTAATATATTCCCCTACTACTTATTGCTTTTCGTAACCTCCGCAGGAGACTTACTTGATTCGGTTAAAAGACGAAGGAACCTGCATACCTGCAAGGTTCCTTCGCTTCTTAATATAATATTTTCTACTAATTTTTGAAAATATCGACAAACCTCCTGCCAATCTCATATTCAGACATATTTCTCTATGAAATGATTTCCCGCTATTTCTTTATATGTTTCCGAATCATTGATATTGGAAAAATACCAGGCCGCAGCCTGGCTTTCGTAGCATTCGTATCCATTTTTCCGCAGAAAAGCAAAGACTGCGCCTTTCCGCTCTGTGATTTCTTCAAGCATGGCATCTGCCAGGTCTGTACAGTATACTCCCATAAGAGGTTCCTCATGCCCGCCGTGGCTCAGTATCACTGCTTTTACATCTGAATGCAGAGATTGGCGAATCAGTGCAGTCAGTTCCTCTGCCGGAACCAGAGGAACATCTACACCAAGTACCAGGCAATATGGATTCTTTGCTTTACGAAAACAGGCTTCCAGCCCTCCCAATGGACCTTTTCCCGGGAAGCGGTCTGGTATAATGGGATATTTATATTTATTTTCACCATGATAGCCAGACAGAAGAATATCACTGATTCCAAGCTTTTCCCCCTTTTCTATCTGCATCTCAAGAAATGTCTTCCCATCTATCGTCAGATCTGATTTGTCCCGTCCCATGCGGCTGCTGGCACCGCCAGCAAGAATAATCATAGAAATTTCTTTCTTTCTCATTATCAGTTTTCCTTTTTGACAAGTATTGATTTTTTCTTCATATTTATAATAAAATCACAAACAGGTATGTCTGCATAACAGTTAGGGTGTCTTACATATCTCACCCGCCAATCTGTGACATTCCTCTGATTTCATCCTGTTCTGTCTTCGCTTCATAAAAATTATGGCTCACCGGTTTATTCCAGACTACCTGATAAATTGCTTCTTTCAGTTCCGAATCCATGCATCCGCCGCGCATAAGCCCCCGCAGGTCTGTACCTTTCTGATACTGGAGGCATCCTTTCATGAATCCTTCGGATGTAAGACGTACTCGGTTGCACTGACTGCAGAATTTGTGGGTCATTGCACTGATAAATCCGATTTTTCCCTTAAATCCTGCGATTTCATAGTAATGGCATGGGCCGTTTCCGTAGCGTTCATTGACTGCATGCATCGGACCGTAGGCTTCTTCCAGTACTGCTTTGATAGATTCTTCATCCTGGAATGGGAACTGTTTTCCAAATCCGATTGGCATCATCTCGATAAAACGCACATGGATTGGATATTTCTGCGCCAGTCCTGCAATCCCGATGAAGTTTTCTTTTTCCTTGATCACCGGAACGCTGTTGATCTTCAGGGAAAGTCCCGGATGTGCAAGTGCTGCTTCGATTCCCTCAAATACCTTTTCCAGTCCGTCACGTCTCGCTACTTTTTTGAACAGTTCCGAATCCAAAGTATCCAGACTGATATTAATGGCGTCAATTCCTGCATCCAGTAATGCATCCAGCTGCTCGGCGAGCAGGATTCCATTTGTTGTTAATGTCACTTTCTCAATTCCCGGGATCGCCTTGATCTGTTTTGCAAGACTTGCACAGCCCTTACGAACAAGAGGCTCACCGCCTGTCAGTTTAATCTTACGGATTCCCAGATCTGCTGCGCACCTGCAGATGCGGAGAATCTCATCGTATGTGAGGATTTCTGCATGAGAAAGGGATTTTACGCCTTCTTCCGGCATACAGTAAATGCATCTCAGATTACATCTGTCTGTCAGGGAAATCCTTAAATAATCTATTTCTCTTCCATATTTGTCTATCATCGGCTCTACCTGCCTTTTACTTTCTAATAATTGATTTTCCTGTTACCGGATACGGGTGAACCGCAACCTTTGTAACCTTTTCTTCTGTTATTCGCCGTCAAAATCACAGGCAATATTTTCTCTCATAATCGTTTGACACTCCATACTCCGCAGTCTATACTTAATGTATCAAGATTATTAAAATCCTTACCGGACGAAAGGAACTGTCCTATGAAAATCAACGAACAATACCACGACCTGAATCTGCTCGAGAATGTTACCTATGAGTTTCTGGGTCGTGACGGGGAAACTCATGAGGAAACAGAACCCATTCTTGTGGAACACATGATGGATGTATATGTAAATGAACGTCTGACCATGAAACTGGTCTGTATCCCACAACATCTGGCTGAACTGGTTCTGGGGCGTCTTTTTACTGAAGGAATCATCTCTTCTGCTGATGACGTTGACCAGATCTACATCTGTGAATTCGGCAAACGTGCCCGCGTTATCCTGAGTAAAAATAAATCCGGGCAGTCTCATGAGGAAAATGAAGATTATGTAGCTCCTACTCCGACCTGCTGCACCGGAAATCGTGTTCTTAATGATTATTTTATCACAGATCAGCCAATGACGCCAGTTACACCTGTCCCATGGAAAAAACAGTGGATCTTTGATCTTGCAGACTGTTTCGCCAATGGTACCCCGCTTCACAGCCAGACCTGGGCAACTCACAGCTGTTTTCTTGCATGTGACGGAGAACTGCTCTTTCAGTGCGAAGATATCGGACGTCATAATGCTCTGGATAAGGCCATCGGTTATGCCCTGCGCCATAATATTGACCTGAAGAAATGCGTGGTTTATTCCAGTGGACGTATCCCTACAGATATGGCGATCAAGGCAATCCGCGCCGGAATACCGGTTCTGGCAAGTAAGGCATCCCCTTCCGCCGAGGCAGTTGCCATGGCCAAAGAATACCACCTTACCCTTATCTGTGCCGCGCGACGTGACCGTATGAAACTCTTTACCGGAAATAATCCGACAGAATAAATTCTGCAATACACTCTGCATTGTCCAGTTCAAAGAATGGAACATTTTCCAGTACAGACAGTGCATCTCTTTCCTCTGCATCCAGGTTTGTGGCGATCGCCATCAGTTTTTCCGGATTGCAGACACTTTCTGCCGAATTTCCCTTACGGATAATCTCAATTTTCGGATAAGTACTGTATTTAAATCCTTCCAGTAAGATCAGATCTGCCTCCGGAAAAAATTCTGCCAGCTCTTTTTCGGAAATCTGCGGCTGCTGTTTTACCAGCATATATTTGCCTGCTGAAAAAACTGCTGTGCCGTAGGCTCCGGACTGAAGCTGACAGTATGTATCCGTTCCCGGTACGTCCGGCACGAAATCATGCCCGTCATGCTTCAACACCGCCACTTTAAGGCCCTTGTCTTTAAAAATCTCCAAAAGCCTGCAGATCAGAGTTGTTTTCCCTGAATTCTTTACACCGCTGATTGCAAATATTCTTTTTCTTTCCACCTGTTTGCTGCTCCTCTCAAAGCAAAATCGCGCCCACTTTATCCCCTGCGTTCAGACTTCTGCTTTCCTGATTTTCCATGGTTTTTGTATCAATCAGGCAATTGCAGCCGGCCATGGAACTGAGGACTCCGTTAGAGTGAAGACCATTGGGAAGATGAAATTTTCCATTTTCCAGATATGCCCGGATAAAGCGGCGGCCCTTGATTCCTTTTTCAAAGTTATCAGCCATAATGCCATTTACTTCTTTCAGACCGATTGATGGATCCTGCATCATTTTTTCCAGTGCAGGACGAATCAAAAGTTCTATGCTGGCTGCAACACCAAAAGGATTTCCGGAGAGACTGATGATCGGAATCTCTCTTTCTGAAGCGCAATGATCTGTTGCAGTTATATCGGAAGTTTTTTTATATGCAGAAAACAGTGTAGGCATTCCCGGTTTCATCTTTACCCTCCAGAAAATCCGCTCTGCCCCCATCAGTCTCAGGGACTCATGCATAATGTCCTTCTTGCCTACAGATACACCTCCCGTAGTGATGATCATATCTGCCGCTTTTGCTGCTTCTTTTAATTTCTCAGACATAACCGTCGGATCATCTTTGACTGCTTCCATATGGAAAGATTCGATTCCCAGTTCACGCAGTCTGGCAGACAGCATTGTCATATTGCTGTTGTAAATTTTTCCTTCCGGCAATGGAATTCCCGGTTCTACCACCTCATCTCCTGTAGTCAGAAGCACGATTCTCGGCTGACGGTAAACCGGCACTTTCGCCACTCCCATTCCGGCCAGAATTGCTGCCTCCACATATCCGATATGTGTTCCTTTTTTCAGAAGTGTAGTTCCTTTTTTGAAATCCTCTCCTGAGAAGCAATAATTACTCCATCGCTTCTGTTCACTGTAAACTTCTACCGTATCTTCTCCATAATCGGTATCCTCCTGATAAATACAGCAGTTGCAGCCATTGGGTATTGCAGCCCCTGTCATAATGCGCACTGCCTGTCCCTGCTGGATTTCTCTTTCCGAATACTGTCCGGCATCGATTTCTTCCATGACTTTCAGCCTCACCGGATGCTCTTTAGTGGCACCTGCAAGGTCCTCTGCCTTACACGCATAGCCATCTACCGGAGAGCGGTCAAAAGGAGGATTGTCAAACCCTGCCACCATATCCTGCGCCAGGACTCTTCCCCCTGCTTTATTCAGTTCTGTTTCTTCTGTCTCGTTTATTACAGGCGTATGCTGCAGAATCTGTTCCACTGCCTGTTCTACACTGATTCCCTCCACGCACTAATTCCTCCTCTTGTATATTACATTTTTTATAGTCTTTTCAATACCTTTATAACCACCGGGTCAATTGACGGATATATTAGTTTTACCCTTTGAACTCTATAGCAATTTCAGAGAATAATATCACTAAGATACTCCATTAGAGCCTTATTTTTTATAAACCAGATTGTCTTCAGTATTTTGGAAATTGCTATAACATCATAATATTCAGCCCACTGCTGAAGAATTACATATTTTTCATCTCTGTTGGAGAATGATTTCTCCTTCTCTCAGCCTCCCTGCCTCCAGAATCTGACAGAATACAAACCAGGGTTCCATGGGCGTGCATACCTTTTCTCCCTTATAGGCATCTGATGCAGGACCGCCCGCACCGATCCTGACTGCTTCCAGAAGTACATCTCCACAACGAAATCTGTTCCCCTCCGCAATACTGTTCCAGTTAATCCCTTCCACAAGGAGATTTTCTCCAAATCTGCCATATCTGAATTCTTCTTCGGACTGTTCGAAATATTCTTTTACCTTCTCATAAGGAAGAAGACTGACCTGCTTTCTTCCGCCCATTCCATAATGCACATCTCCCACAAGTCCCTGCAGATCAGCTTCGCATTCATGAATGTTCTGCGAGCAGGTCTTGCGTTCCTTACTGATGCATACACATAATATCTTCGCCATTTTCTGCCTCATCCTTCCTGATGTGTTACTGTTCACTCCGTTCACAGCAACACGCTTCGCGATGCACAGAATTTATGCTAATCGCATAAATTCGCGCGGTATGTCTCGGGTTTTCTGTGACC
>QRFC01002568.1_pt1 | contig 13097 bp, 8 predicted proteins | sample 1861061 | NCBI WGS metagenome assembly QRFC01 (sample SAMN09711282, study PRJNA482702) | Human gut metagenome, whole genome shotgun sequencing project.
GACTGCCAAAGGCTCCCACTTTGAGGAAAGACTTCCCCCGGCCGGGGGAAGATGTCACCGCAGGTGACAAAAAGGGGAATCTGGCATCGCGTAGCGATGCCTGAGAGGGCGAGCCCGCTATAAGCAATTCCACTTACGCAAAAAACGTCTGCCGGAGCAGACGTTTTTGTGTGGTGCATCATTTTTTACAATTTTCCGCACTGCTTGCCGGTGAAAAAGCGCAGGGTGGTGGTGGCGCGGAACACCTTGCCTGCCCGCAGCACTGTGGTGGGGAACTCCGGGTGGGAAGGGCTGCAGGGGTAGTGCTGGGTCTCCAGCGCAAAGCCGCCGTACTTCTGCATGGGCACGCCGCCCTTGCCGGGGGTGGGGCAGTCCTGCAAAAAGTTTCCGGTGTACAACTGGATGCCCGGCTGGGTGGTGTACAGCTTCATGCTGATGCCGGTCTTTTCACTGGTGACCCATGCGCAGATGCTCTGGCTGGAGCCGCGGGCGCGGTCGATCACAAAGCAGTGGTCGTAGCCACCGCCCACCATGGTGGTCTGGGCAAAGCCGGTATCGATATCCCGGCCAATGAGCTTTCCCTCGGTAAAATCCATGGGGGTGTTTGCCACCGGCAGAATGGCACCGGTGGGGCAGGTCTGGTTGTTTCCTTCCAGATAGTTGGAGGCATAGATGCGCAGCTTCTGGCCCAGAATATCGCCCTCACCGTTCAGGTTGAAGTAGCTGTGGTTCGTGAGGTTCACGATGGTATCCGCATCCGAAGAGACGCGGTAATCCATGCGGAAGGTATTGTCCTCCGTAAGGGTGTAGCGCACCGCCAGCTTCAGGTTGCCGGGGAAGCCGTCCTCGCCGTCCGGGCTTTCGGCCTCCATCAGCAGGGTGTCGCCAAAGGCCTTCACCCGGTACAGTTTGCGCGAAAAGCAGCCGTGCAGATGGTTGGGGCCGTTGTTTGCTTCCAGCTGGTAGGTCTTGCCGCCCACGCTGAAGGTGGCATTCTCGATGCGGTTTGCGTAGCGGCCCACGAACGCGCCGCAGCAGGTGCTGCCGGAGGACGTGAAGTCATCCTCATAATCTGCCATGGTGTCGTGGCCCAGCACGACATCCACCGGGCCGTTCTTGGCCGGAACGATGATGTTTTTAATGATGCATCCGTAGTCCAGAACGCTCACCGTCAGGCCGCCGGGGTTGGAAAGGATGTACTCTGTAACATTTGCGCCCTGTTTGGTCACACCGAAGGGCTTGGAGCGGATCTGTGCCATTGGGCATTCGCCTCCTCAGATTTTACTCGGACATACAGTCAGGCAGACTTCCACTGTATTCTATCTTATTTATGATTATATCACAGTTTTCTATCTTTGTGGGGAACGGATTTTAGAATTTGCATCCAATTTTTCCAGCTATTTTTTGTTGAAATTATTCAGTTGGCGGGGCATGTAACCGGAAAGAGGAGCTTCCCGCGCAGAGCGTTTTCGCGTGGATCAAGTTTCATGCCTTTTGTAAAAAGCATTACCGCCGGGTACGTTCTCTTTTGCGTGCCAAAAGAGAACCAGAAAAGCACCCGCTACTTTCGAGGCGCGGGAGGCACGAACTAGGGGCTGCTCGCCCCTAGTAACCCCAAAGCAGAAAGGCTCCATACAAAAAATCCAAGTCGCTCCGCTAGAGGATTTTTTGTGTTGCGCCGATTTTGAGTCGCTGCGCGACGGCGGTACGCCGACAGCAGCAGATGCCGCTTCCCGTTACGACCTTTCCCGTGAAAACGCAATGCCGGGCGGTCCGCAGACCGCCCGGCATTGCTCTATTATAAATAATTCTTCCGCTGATGATACGCAAAGCAAAGCGGCGCGCATTCTAAATCGTCATGCTGTCGTCAGGCTTCCGGCTGTGCCGTGCCCGCAGACTTCTGCGCCGCAATGAACTCGGCTGCATCGTCCGGGATGTCGTCCAGATCATCGTCACTGCCAACATCCACGTTGAGCGGCGGCTTCTTGAACAGGATATCGTACAGCACCGGAACGATATACAGGGTCATCAGGGTGGCGTAGCTCAGGCCGCAGATGATGACGATGGCCATGCCGCTCATCAGCTGGCTTGCCATATCGCCGCTGAACACCAGCTGCAGCATGGCCAGCACGGTGGTCAGGGTGGTCATGAGGATGGGGCGCATACGGGTCTTGCCGGTAGCCACCAGCGCAGCGCGGCGCTCCATGCCGCCAATGCGCAGCTGGTTTACATAGTCCACGAACACGATGCCGTTGTTGACAACAGTGCCCATCAGCACGATGAAGCCCATCAGGGAGATCATGGTGAGCTGCTGGCCGGTGACCAGCAGACCCAGCAGGCCGCCGGTAAAGGCCAGCGGCACCGTGAACAGCACGATGAAGGGGGACAGCAGGCTCTGGAACTGTGCCACCATGACCAGATATACAAAGGGCAGGGCCAGAGCCATCCACTGCACCATTTCGTTCACCATGTAGTCGGTGCCCTCGGTCTCGCCGCCCAGCGTGGTGCTGCAGCCCTCCGGCATCTCACCGCTGGCTGCGTACTCATCCAGCTTCTTCTGCAGCACGCGGGACTGCACCATGGTGTTGTAGCCCTTCAGCGTATCCGCCGTAACGGTGACAAACTCGGTCTGGTTCTCGCTGGTAATGGCATCCGGTGCGGTGCCGGTGGTCCAGCTGGCGATATCGTTCAGGGTGCAGGTACCATTGGTCACTGTGCCGTCTGCCGACATTTCGGTGGTCTCAAAGGTAAGCTCCATCATGTTTTCCTTGGTGACGGGGTCCAGATTGTCCGTGATCTGGACATCCATGGTGGTGCCGTTCACCGTGACGGGGGTCTGGGCCGTGGCGGTGGTGGTGAGCTTTGCCGCGATCTGCTGGTACACCTGCGCAACGGTCAGGCCGTAGGCGCGCACCTTGTCGCGGTCCACCTTCAGGATGATGGTGGCATCGCCGCTGCCAAGGCCGTTGTCCGCATTGGCAAAGCCCTCGGTATCGTTGACGATCTCCATTACCTTCTCGGAAACGGTGGTCAGCGTTTCCGGATCCTTGCCGTAGACCTTGACCGACAGGCCGGTGGCCAGCTGGCTGGTCAGATCATCGGTCATGCCGTACAGCTTGACCTCAGCGGTGCAATTCTCGATCTGGGACACTGCATCCTCCATGGCCTGCCGGGTCTTTTCCACCTCACGGGAGGAAAGGCTCTTGCTCATCATAACATTGATCTTGTATCTGCCGTAGGCATTGGCGGAGTTCAGGATATCGGTAATGGCGGTGGGCAGGCCCAGCTGGCTGATATCCAGACCGGCCATGCTGGTGTCGGTGGTGATGCCCACCTCTTCCACGTTTTCTACATTCAGGGCCGCCTCTGCCACCTGACCCGCAATGGCATAGGATTCCTCCTTGGTCAGGCCGTCGGCGGTGGACAGGGTGATCTGCGCCTCGTTGCTGGTGATGCTGGGCAGCAGCTCCACACCCATGTTCAGCACCTGCCAGCCGCTGAACACCAGCAGTACCACCGCCGCGATCAGGGGCAGGGCACGGTGCTGCAGGCACCATTCCAGACTATGGGCATACTTTTCCTGCACCTTTTCAAACCAGGCAAGGCGCTTGGGTTCAGCTTTTTTCAGCACAGTAGAGGATGCCGCCGGGACCACCGTGAGCGCCACGATGAGGGAGGCCATCAGGCAGTAACCGATGCACAGGGACATGGGCATCATCAGGCTGCGCACAATGCTGGCCGAGAACACCACCGGCAGGAACACGCACACCGAGGTAAGGGTGGAGGCCACCACCGACATGCCCACCTGTTTTGTGCCCTGCACGGCAGCGCGGGCCGCAGGCACGCCGCGGCTGCGCAGACGGTAGACGTTCTCAATGACGACCACCGAGTTATCCACCAGCATACCAATGCCGAGGGAAAGGCCGGCCAGAGTCATCACGTTCAGGTCCAGCCCGGTAAAGTACATGAGCACCACCGCGAACAGAACGGACAGCGGGATGCTGATGCCGACCACGAGGGTGGGCTTGATATCCTTCAGGAAGATGGCCAGCACGATGATGGCCAGTGCAGCGCCCACCACCATGCTGGTGAGGATGCTGTTGATGACGATGGTGATGTAGTTGCCCTGATTGGACAGCACCACCATGTGCAGGCCGTCGTATTGTTTTTCCAGCTCTTTAAATGCGGTCAGGCAGTTGTCGGAGACCTCGCCTGCACTGGAAGTCGCATTCTTATAGATTTTGAGGATGGATGCCTTTTCGCCGTTCAGGCGGGTGTAGCTGTCGGCGGAGTTATCAATGACCTCCACATCCGCCACATCAGAAAGGCGCACGTCGCCGTAGCCCTCCACATGCAGCAGCAGGGCACCGCTGATATCCTTCACACTGTTGTACTCTTCGCCGACTTTCAGCAGCCAGGACTCGCCGTCCTTATCCTGCACGTAACCGGCCGGCATGGAGAAGTTCTGGGCATAGATGAGCTGCGCCAGCGTTTCAATGTCCAGCTGCTTTGTCACATCGGCCTGTGCCAGAGCGTTGGTCTTGGCCGTCTCGTACTCTGCCTTGGCAGCCTCCAGCTGCTTTTCGTACTCGTTCAGCATTTCACGCGCTTCGGTGAACTGCATATAGGCGTTGAGCTGCTGCTGGGAGAAGCTGCCCAGTGCGCCGGAGAACTCGGTCATCAGCTGGGGCACATTGTCCATGGCCTTGATGGTGCTTTCCAGCGTGTTATAGACCACATTCAGGCTTTCCTGCAGCTGCATCTCATTGGCAAGATCCTCTGCGGTGCTGCCTTCGGAGCCGGTCTCGGTGTTCACGCGCTCCTGCAGCTTCTGCAGGGCAGTAGTGAGCTTATCGGTAATGGTGCGCAGCTCAGCCACAATATCGATCAGAGAGTCGATATCCCGCATACCGGTCTCGTTGAACTTGTCCATGACCTTCTGCAGACCGTCGCGCACCTCGATCAGGGCCTGCTGGATCTCAGGCTCCTTGACCACAGCGATCAGGCTGTTCACACTTTCCAGAAGAGCCTGCGCCTGCGCACGCACCGTTTCCACTGCGGCGCCCACCTCGGTGCTCATCTGGCTCATGACCGAGTTGGACACCGTACTGCCAAAGTTTTTCAGCTGCTTTTCGTATTCCCTGCGTCCGGCGGTGATCTGTGCCTCGGCGCTTTCCAGCTGGGAGCGGGCTGCAGCCAGCTGGGTATCGATCAGTTCCAGCAGCTTTGCGTTGATCTCGTCGATCTTATCCTGATTGAGCTGCACCTGCACCAGCTTTTCCACCAGACCGCTGGACGAAACGCTGGACACACCGCCCTTGCGCTGCACTTCCGGCACAAGGGTGTTCTGGATAAACTCAGAAAGCTCGTACTGGTCGGCACCTTCGCGGCTGACAGCCACCGTCATGAAAGCGTTCATGTTCAGGCTGTACTCAATGATGGAGGGGGTCAGGCAGGTGCTGGGCAGGTCGCTTTTGGCCTGATCCAGCTTGTTGGACACCTTGACCAGCGCGCTGTTCATATCCGTATCCTCGGTAAACTCCATCAGCAGCAGGCTGTAGTTTTCTGCCGATGTTGCGGTGATCTTGGACACGCCCGGCACTGTGAGCGAGTTCTGCAGCACATCCGAGACCTCGCTCTCCACGCGCTCCGGGCTTGCACCAGGATACACGGTGACCACCATCAGATACGGTGTGTTCACGTTGGGCAGCAGGTTCGTATCCATCTTTGTGACCGCCACAAAGCCCAGGATCAGGATCATGACCACTGCAACCAGCACCGTAAACGGCTTTTTGACACTGAATTTTTCCATTTTCTCCTACCGTTTCTCTGCCTTGCCGCAAAGCAGGACAGCTGCTTTCCCTGCGGGAAAGGCTACACTTCAACATTTTTATTATACACGCAAGCCCCCGCCTTGCAAGAGCGGGGTGGGATTCTTTTGCGATTCTTTGGATACTTTCGCAAGATTTTAACATTTCCCGTTCCGTTTTTCCATTTTCCGGCTGCGGGTGCGACCAAATTCGGTCAGTCTTCCTTTATGGATACGCAGCAGCAGGGCAGATTGTTGCACCTTTTTAAAATTTTTCTGCCAAAGCGCCAGAGCCGCTTTTTGTTTTTTGCGTGGAAATGTGCATTTGAATATGTTATACTAGAGTACAGAATGGATTAGCAGGCTCTTTTTCGGGCCTTATCCTATAGATTCGACCAATAAAAACGAGGAACACTATGAAAAAAGTCATCTCCGTCCGTTTCAAAGAGAACGGCAAAAGCTATTATTTTGATCCCGCCGGGGCCGACATCAAAACCGGCGAATACGTGATCGTGGAGACCGCCCGCGGCATTGAGTGCGGCGAGGTGGTGCAGGGCGTGAGGGAGATCGCCGATGCGGCAGTGCCCAAGGCCCTCAAGCCCATTACCCGCATGGCCGACAGCGTGGATATCCGCCGGATGCGCCAGAACCGTGAGGACGAAAAGCGCGCCTACCGCACCTGTCAGGAGTGCATTGCCCGCCACGGCCTGGAAATGAAGCTTGTGGAGGCCGAGTATACCCTCGACCGCTCCAAGATCATGTTCTATTTTACCGCCGATGGCCGCGTGGACTTCCGCGAGCTGGTCAAGGATCTGGCCGGTATCTTCCACACCCGCATCGAGCTGCGCCAGATCGGCGTGCGGGACGAGAGCAAGATGATCGGCGGCCTTGGCATCTGCGGCCAGCCCTTCTGCTGCAGCCGCTTTTTAAAGGACTTCCAGCCCGTCTCCATCAAGATGGCCAAGGAGCAGGGCCTTTCGCTGAACCCCACCAAGATCAGCGGTGCCTGCGGCCGGCTGATGTGCTGCCTTGCCTACGAGGAAAGCGCCTACGAGTACCTGAACAGCATCATGCCCATGGTGGGCAGCACCGTGCGCACGCCGGACGGTCTTGGCACCGTGCTGGAGGTGAACCCGGTTTCCGGCTACCTGCGGGTGCGCTGCGGCACCGAGAGCCTTTCGCCCCGTTACTATAAGGTGGGTGTGTGCGAATATATCAGCGGCGGCAAGCGTGCGCCCCGCCGCCCGGACCCGGACGACGATTACTCCGGCGTGCGCAACCCGGCCCCGGTGGTGGCTTCCTCCGACGATGGCGAAAAGCGCCGCGCGGGCGGCGGCTGCGCCCGGAAGCGCGCTGCCGAAAAGGAGTGAGGGACGCGCCGGAGGTTCTGAGGAGTTAGTCTGCTAAAACTAACTGTTCTTCGTGATTTTTGCCAAAAAACTCCTGCAAATTTGGCCATAAGTTAGCCTGTGCTTTTGTGCAACCCAACAAAAAACAGACTTTTGTGTTTTTCGGGTCACGGTTAGTCTTGCCTTTTCTCACCTGCTTTGTTAAAATGCAGGCAAGGATATGATTTCCGGAGAGACATGCACAGCCGTGCCATACATGACTCTTCATACAATACTTCGGGCACGGAGATAAAAAGGAGAGTTTATTATGGCACACAAGGTTTCTGACGCATGTGTTGGCTGCGGCGCTTGCGAGGGCGCTTGCCCGGTTGGCGCTATCACCGTTGATGGTGTTGCTTCTGTGAACGCAGACGCTTGCATCGACTGCGGCGCTTGCGAGGGTGCTTGCCCCACCGGTGCTATCACTGCTGAATAATTTTAGCAGCTGCACAAAAAACGCATCAAAAGCAGCAGGCCTGTCCAAAGCAGGTCTGCTGCTTTTTTGTTTTGCAGTAATTCGCACAAATTCCCCGAGCAATTCCACGCATTTTTTTGAGAGGGTACGGCACACTTATCTATGGAACATTCTACCGAAGTCTTGTATAATAGAACTATGGTTTATTGCTCGCCGGAGCATCGTTTTGGCTCCGACGCGCTGCTGCTGGCCCGTTTCTGTGAGCCAAAGCGCGCCCAGAAGGCCGCAGACCTGTGCTCCGGCTGCGGCATCGTGGCGCTGGAATGGCACGACCGCGGCCACCGCGGCCCCTGCATAGGGCTGGAGCTGCAGCCCGAGGGCAGCGCTCTGCTTTCCGCTGCGGTGCAGGAGCAGGACATCGGGCACATTGAGCCTGTCTGTGCCGACCTGCGCACCTTCCGGCAGGGCGAGGGCAGTTTTGACGTGTGTGCGTGCAATCCGCCCTATTTTACGGATGGGCCCCAAAGCCAAAACGCAGCCCACGCCCTTGCCCGGCACGAGAACACCTGCACATTGGACGATGTGTGCCAGTGTGCGTTCCGCCTTTTGAAGGACGGCGGGCGCTTTGCGCTGTGCCACCGGCCGGAACGGCTGGCGGAGGTGCTGGCGGTGCTGCGGGTCAACCGGCTGGAGCCGAAGCGGCTGGCCTTTGTAGAGAACAAGGCGGACGGCGCGCCATGGCTCTTCCTTGTGGAAGCGCAGAAGAACCGCAAGACCGGCCTGCGGGTGGAGCCGGATGTGTTGATCAGCGCCGGTGCGGCGTTATATGGGAGGTAAACTATGGCAGGAACTCTTTATATCGTGGCAACGCCCATCGGCAATCTGGACGATATGCCGCCGCGCGTAGCGGCCACCTTTGGCGCGGCAGACTTTATTGCCGCCGAGGACACCCGTGTGACCATGAAGCTGCTGAACTTTCTGGGCCTGAAAAAGCCCATGGTCAGCTACTATGAGCACGCCCTGCAGAAGGGCGAGGGCATCCTGCGCCGCATTGAGGCGGGCGAGAGCTGTGCCCTGTGCAGTGATGCGGGAATGCCCTGCGTCTCCGACCCGGGCGAGGTGATCGTGCGGGATGCGCTGGCCCGGGGCATCAAGGTAGTGCCAGTACCGGCGGCTTCCGCCTGCGTCACAGCGCTGGCCGTGTCCGGGCAGGACACCTCCCGCTGGGTGTTCGAGGGCTTTCTGCCCGTGAACCGCAAGCAGAAAAAAGAGCGGCTGGCTGAGCTTTTGCAGGAAAAGCGCACCACCATCTTTTACGAAGCGCCCCACAAGCTGCGCACCACGCTGGACGATCTGGCCAATGCCTTTGGCTCAGACCGCAGCATCACCCTGTGCCGGGAGCTGACAAAGCTGCACGAGGATATCTGGAAGACTACCCTCGGCGAGGCGGTGGAGCACTACAAGACCAACGAGCCGCGCGGCGAGTATGTGCTGGTGATGGCCGGTGCGCCGGAGACCGCCGACCCGGAGCAGGAGCTGACGCTGGAGCAGGCAGCGCATCGGGCGCTGGAGCTGACCGGGCAGGGCTTTGGCCCCACCGCCGCAGCCAAGGCGGCGGCACAGGGCACACCTTATTCTAAAAGCGAAGTGTACAAGCAGCTGCTGGTATTGCAACAGGGCCAGCAGGCTGGTGAATGACAGCATCTCAGGTAAATGGTAATAGAGGAGGACCCCTTTTGTGACAAAGCTTCTGGTTTTGAGCGACAGCCACGGCGGACGTGCCGCCATTGAGCGCGTGCTGATGAAAGAGAGCAAAAGCATCGATGCCCTGATCTTTCTGGGCGACGGCCTGCGGGATCTGGAACTGGCTCTGACGCTGTGCCCCAAGCTGCGGGCCTACTCGGTGGCGGGCAACTGCGATTACGGCGCACTGGAACCCACCGATGGCCTTGCCGCCTTTGACGGCGTGGTGATCTTTTACACTCACGGTCATATGTACGGTGTGAAATACGATCTGGATACGCTGGCAGATGCCGCATCTGCCCGGGGTGCCGAGGTGGCGCTGTTCGGTCACACCCACACCCCCCATGCAGAGACCCGCAGCAAGGTGTTCCTGTTCAACCCCGGCTCCTGCGGCCGGTGTTACACCGGGCCGGACACCTACGGCATCCTGACGCTGGACGAAGGCAAAGTGACCGCCTATGAACATAAAGAGGTACCCAAACAATGAGCATCAATGAGGTGCGCTATCTGCCGGAATGCGGCAGCACCAACGCTTACGTGAAGGAACATTTTGAAGAGTTTGGCCCGGTGGGTGCGGTGTATACCGAGAACCAGACCGCAGGCCGGGGCCGTCTGGGCCGCAGCTGGGTGAACGCCGAGGGCAAGGCCCTGTATTATACAGCAGCCATCCGGGAACCGCTGGCCCAGCCTGCCACCCTGCCGCTGCTGGCAAGCCTTGCCGTGCGCACCCAGCTCAAGCTGCGCTACGGCGTGGACTGCCAGATCAAGTGGCCCAACGACCTTTTGCTCAACGGCAAAAAGATCGTGGGCATCCTGTGCGAGGGCGTGAGCTACGGCTACCAGCAGCAGGGCCGGGGCATTTTGTGCGGCATCGGCATCAATCTGGCCCAGCCGCAGAGCTACTTTGATGCCGCCGGTCTGCCCAACGGCACCTCGCTGGCGCTGCAGGGCGCAAAGGTGGATCTTTCCACCGACCCCGCATGGCTGGCCGAGGGCCTGACCGACTTTGGCTTTGACCGCAACATGTATGTGTTTGCCCGCGATGGCTTTGCCCCCTTCCGGGAGGAATACAAAGCCGCCTGCGTCAATCTGGGCCGCCGGGTTACCTTCGACCTGCCGGACGGCGGGCAGGGTGCAGGCGAAGCCGTCGATGTGGACGAAGAGGGCCGTCTGGTGGTGCGCACCGACAGCGGCGAAGTGCACGTTTTTACCGGCGAAGTATCGGTGCACGGCATCTACGGTGCCGTGTAAAAGCACTCTTTATCATAAAATATCACCGCAGGGAACTGATGAGGGCGCAGGACAGCCGCGATAGGTAAACCCTCTCAGTCACGGCTTACGCCGTGCCAGACTCCCCCTTTTGTCACCTGCGGTGACATCTTCCCCCGGAGCGGGGGAAGTCTTTCCTCTCAGGGGGAGCTTTTTGCTATCCTCCGGACAGGCGCGCACGCTGTTAAAAGGCATTCTTTTCCTGCAGAACTGTTCTTCATGTGCGCACAGTTTTGGAATTATATGGAAATTTTTCGCACGCTTTTGCCCAAATTTCCCGCAAAATGCTTGAATAAACGAATTTTTTGTAAATTTCTTGTGTACATTTCCAGTTGCCAATTCAGTCATACTTTAGTATAATAGAGTACGTGCCAGCGCGTCCTTTTGGATGGGATGCGCGTGTTTAGGAAATCGGAAAACGGACAGCACAAGCGCCCTGCCCCAAAAAGCAAGGCGCTTGTGCTGTCGCAAGGAGAGCAAACATGAAAGATCAAGAATCCTTCAAGCCGTATATTCCTGCGGAAAAGATCACCGCAGAAATGACGGCGACCTCTGTGATCATGGGCATCATCCTGTCCGTGGTCTTCGGCGCTGCAAACGCTTATCTGGGCCTGCGCGTCGGCATGACTGTTTCTGCCTCCATCCCGGCAGCAGTCATTTCTATGGGCGTGATCCGCGTCCTGCTCAAGAAGAACTCCATTCTGGAGAGCAACATGGTGCAGACCATCGGTTCCGCAGGCGAGAGCCTGGCCGCCGGTGCCATCTTCACCATGCCCGCACTGTTCCTGTGGGCAAAAGAGGGCCTGTGCAACAAGCCCAGCATCCTGGAGATCACCCTGATCGCCCTGTGCGGCGGCATTCTGGGCGTTCTGTTCATGGTGCCCCTGCGCAACGCCCTGATCGTCAAGGAGCACGCCACCCTGCTGTACCCGGAAGGCACCGCCTGTGCAGACGTTCTGCTGGCCGGTGAAGAGGGCGGTGCAAACGCCTCCACCGTGTTCTCCGGCATGGGTCTGGCAGCCATCTTCAAGTTCATCGTCGATGGCCTGAAGATGATCCCCGCCGACATTGCCGTGGCCTTCAGCTCCTTCAAGGGTGCTCTGGGCATGGAAGTGTACCCCGCTCTGCTGGGCGTGGGCTACATCGTCGGCCCCAAGACCGCTTCCTACATGTTCACCGGTTCTCTGGTGGGCTGGATGGTCATTATCCCGCTGATCTGCCTGTTCGGCGCAAACATCTCCCTGTACCCGGCAGCAGCCGGCACCACCATTGCTGATCTGTATGCAGCAGGCGGTGCAGACGCTATCTGGTCCAACTACGTCAAGTATATCGGCGCAGGTGCCATTGCTACCGGCGGTATCATCTCGCTGATCAAGAGCCTGCCTCTGATCGCATCCACCTTCCGTGATGCCATGAAGAGCATGAAGGGCGGCAGTGCTTCCGGCACCTCCCGTACCGAGAAGGACCTGCCCATGCCCTTTATTCTGGGCGGCATCCTGCTCATCATCCTCATCATCTGGCTGGCTCCGGCCATCCCCGTCAGCCCGCTGGGTGCTCTGCTGATCGTCATCTTCGGCTTCTTCTTCTCCACCGTCTCTGCACGTATGGTCGGCATGATCGGCAGTTCCAACAACCCGGTCTCCGGCATGACCATTGCCACCCTGCTGATCGCTACCATGATCCTGAAGGCCACCGGCAACGTTGGCATCGAGGGCATGATCGGCTCCATGGCCATCGCCTCTGTCATCTGCATCTGCGCTGCCATTGCTGCGGATACCTCTCAGGACCTGAAGACCGGCTACCTGCTGGGTGCGACCCCGGTCAAGCAGCAGATCGGTGAGCTGATCGGCGTGATTGCCGCCGGTCTGGCCATCGGTGGTGTGCTGTACCTGCTGGACAGCGCATGGGGCTACGGCGGTGCCGAGGTCCCCGCACCGCAGGCTACCCTGATGAAGATGATCGTCGAGGGCATCATGGGCGGCAACCTGCCCTGGAACCTGGTGTTCACCGGTGTGTTCCTTGCCATTGCTCTGGAGGTCCTGCGCATCCCCGTGATGCCGTTCGCCATCGGCCTGTACCTGCCCATCTACCTGAACACCTCCATCATGATCGGCGGTGTTGTGCGCTGGTTCATGGACAGCCGCAAGAATGTTGACGCGAAGCTCAAGGAAGAGCAGACCACCCGCGGCACCCTGTTCTGTGCCGGTATGATCGCAGGCGAGGGCCTTGTGGGCATCCTGCTGGCTGTGTTTGCCGTGTTCGGCATCAGCACTGCCCTGAGCATTGATCTGGGCAACATTGGCGGCGTGGTCCTGATGATCGTGATGATCGCATGCCTGCTGGCCTTCTCCATGAAGAAAAAGAAGAACTGATGAGTAAGAAAAAGCAGTCCATCAATTATCTGGATCTTATCCCGCAGCGGGCGGAGACCCTGCGCTGGCACACAGATGAAGCCACCGGCCTTATCACCCTT
>QRFC01002575.1_pt1 | contig 13070 bp, 11 predicted proteins | sample 1861061 | NCBI WGS metagenome assembly QRFC01 (sample SAMN09711282, study PRJNA482702) | Human gut metagenome, whole genome shotgun sequencing project.
AGCCATTATAACAAGCGTCGGCTCCTTCATATCACTTACCGCTCAGATCAAGCTCGTTTATGCCCATTGCGACGGAAATGCCGCGGATAGCCTCAAAGGTCTTGCTCTGCGCTATCTCCAGGCCGGCATTCATTGCCTCTTCCGAGAATTCCTTGACGTCGTCGGGCAGCTTTATGACGGTCTCGGTGGTGATATCGAACACAAAATACTTATCCTCGGGATCGTGGATAACTATGTTCAGATACAAAAACGCAAAGCCGCTCCACTCCTCGGGGAGCTTTACGGATACCTTGCCGGTCTGAGTCAGCTGAAGCTCGGCGCCTATGCTTGTGTCAAGCTTGCTGGTAAGGCTGACGGTTTTAAAATCAATGTAATCAACGTTCATATTCTTTTCCTCTCAGTTCGTTCTTTTTTTGCCGACGAAAAACGCCGCCATAAGTCCCGGCCCGCAATTTGAGCCGATGGTCGTTCCGATATAGGTGTAAAACACGTCGCGGAAGCCGAATTCCTTTTTGATATCCTCGCCGAACTGCTCGGCCTCCTCGGCGATGTCCGAATGGCAGATGTAAAGCGTCTGGTCCTCGGGATCGACGCACAGCTCGCTTATGATCCTGTGTATACGCTCGATGGTTTTCTTTTTGCCGCGCTCCTTAGCCTGGACGATAAGATGTCCGTCAAGGTCGAGATTGAGTATCGGCCAGATGTTCAATGCGTGGGCTATGACCATGCCGGTGCGGCTGACTCTGCCGCTGCGGTAAAGGTAGGTCAGGTCGCCGGTCGTATAGTAAGTGTTTATATTGCTTTTGACCTTCTCAAGCTGCATCTGGCACTCGTCGGCGTTGCTGCCGCAGTCGCGCAGATCGGCGGCAAGAATGGCAAGCATTCCGTAACCTACCGATGCAAGGGTTGAGTCGATAACTCTTATGTCGGCATCCGGATGATCCTGCATAAGCATATCGGCTGCCGAAACGGCATTGGCCCATGTGCCCGAGATCCCGCTGCCGAGCGCAATGTGAATGATCGGCTGCTTTTTTTCAAGCAGCGGCGTCCAAAATTCCGTGAACTGATACGGCGTCACCTGGCTCGTTTTCGGAGTGTCGCCTGATCTCATTCCGTCATAAAACGATTTAAGATCCTTGGGGTCCATCGTGTCTGTATAGTTCTTATCTCCGATGGCATAATTCATCTTAAGCGGAATTATGCCGCGGCTGCTGCAAAAGCTCAGCGGCAGATCGCAGCCGGAATCCGTCGTTACTATAAAGCTGCCCATGTCTCTATTCCTCCTGTAAAGCTCTATATGTTCAGCATATTTATCTTTCTTCCGCTGGAGCTTATGAGCCCCTCCTCGCGCATCAGGCGCAGCTCGCGCATCAGGCTTGTCCTGTCAACGCACAGATAGTTTGCAAGCTGCGACAGGCTCAGCTCCGTTTCAAAGCTTGTGCTGCCCGTTTTCTCGGCAAGGTATTCAAAATAGCTTATAAGCTTCTGCCGGACTGTTTTTTTGCTTATCATGTTGATACGCAAGGCCATCATCTGCGCCTTTTTAGCCGAAAGTCCAAAAAGGTTTTTGGTTATCTTCGTATGATGCTCGCATGCATTTGGGCATCTTCCGTAAAGCGTGCTCATTTTGAAAAACATGACGCTGCAGTCGGAATCGGCCTCCGCGACGTAGCCCAGGCCGCTGTACGGCATAGTGAACACCTCGCCGAAGATATCGTTTTCCACGTAGTTTTCAAGCAGCGTATATTCGCCCTCGCTGTCCACGCAGTAAAGATGCGCCTTGCCCGAAAGAAGAACGCACAGGCTTTTCACCTCCGGCTCGAAAACAAGTATGGTATCGCCCTTTTTGAACTTGCGCACCTCGGGACGGAAGCAGCTCATCATCGCGTCGATGCTCGCGCATGTTACGCCCTTGAAAAGCTCAACATTCTGAAGCTCCATTGCTCATTTCACCTCTATAGACGATTTTTGAATGATTATATCACACAATTGTGGTATACGCCACAGTTTTTTGCCGTGAAAAAGGATAATATTATATTATAAAAACAAATATGGGAGGTTTACTATGTACTGCACCAGAAAAGTTACCGAAGATCTGACCTGGGTCGGCGCGGATGACCGCCGCCTTGCCTGCTTTGAGGGCGTTTACGGCGTTCCCGACGGCGTTTCATACAACGCATATCTGCTCAATGACGAAAAGACCGTTTTATTCGACACCGTCGACAAGGCCGTCAGCCGCACGTTTTTTGAAAACCTCGCCCACGCTTTGGGCGGAAGGCAGCTCGATTATCTTATCATTTCCCACATGGAGCCGGATCACGCGGCGACGATAGAGGAGCTTACCCTGCGTCACCCCGAGGTCACCATAGTCTGCAACGCGAAGATCAAGACCATGCTTGGGCAGTTCTTCACGCTGTCGGACACGCTTAAATACCACATCGTTGCCGAGGGTGACAAGCTCAGCACCGGCAAGCATGAATTCACCTTTGTCATGGCTCCGATGGTGCATTGGCCCGAGGTCATGATGACCTATGATCTTACCGACAAAATGCTTTTCTCGGCCGACGCCTTCGGCACCTTCGGCGCGCTCAACGGACATCTGTTCAACGACGAGGTCGATTTCTTTGCCGACTACGTTGACGAAGCCCGCCGCTATTACACGAACATCGTCGGCAAATACGGCGCACAGGTCCAGGCAGTTCTGAAAAAGGCCGCCGGACTTGAGCTTAACTACGTCTGCCCGCTGCACGGCTTTGTATGGCGCAGTCACTTCGGCGATTTTCTCGACAAGTACCTCAAGTGGAGCTCCTACACCCCCGAGGAAAACGGCGTCATGATAGCCTACGCCTCGGTCTACGGCCACACGGAAAACACCGTGAACATTCTCGCCTGCAAGCTCGTCGAGCGCGGCTTAAAGGTCAAGGTATACGACACCTCCGTGACCCCGGCATCGTACATCGTCTCCGACGCGTTCAGATACAGCCACCTTGTGTTTGCGTCAACGACCTACAACGCCGGAATATTCGTCACGATGGAAAACCTCGTTCACGACATAGTAAACCACAATCTTCAGGGCCGCAAGATCGCCGTTCTGGAAAACGGCTCGTGGGCTGCAACCAGCGGCAAGCTGATGAAGGATCAGCTTTCAAAGCTGCGCGGCACCGAATTTATCGGCGAGACCGTTTCGCTCAAGTCCGATGTCACCGAGGCTCAGCTGGCAGAGCTTGATGCGCTTGCCGATGCCATCGCCGCCGATATCCGTCCCGCGCTCCCCGTATTTGAAGCCCCGGCAGAGCCTATCGGTCAGGCGCTTGACGTTGACAACGCCGCATTCAACAAGTTCAGCTACGGTGTTGAGATCCTCACCACGAACGTTGACGGCAAGGACTACGGCTGCGTCATAAACACCGCAGGTCAGGTCGCAGCAGGCGACCCCAAGAAGATCACGATTTCCGTCATCAAGAAAAATAACACCTGCGACATGGTCGCAAAGGCAGGAAAATTCAATATCTCCATCCTCACCGAGGACGCTCCCTACAGCCTGTTCCAGCACTTCGGCTTCCAGAGCGGGCGCGATGTTGACAAGTTTGCAGACTTTTCCGACCTTGACCGCATGACAAACGGCCTTGCTTATGTCACGAAATATACCAACGCAGTTCTCTCCTGTGAGATAATCGACGTCGTTGACGTTGAAACTCAGGTGCTTTACGTTGCAAACGTTGTTGAGGCGAAGGTCCTGTCCGACGCTCCCAGCTGCACCTACGGATATTACCATGCTCACATAAAGCCCAAGAAAAATCCCGCTCCGGCTCAGGGCGAGGGCTACGTCTGCAAGGTCTGCGGCTACTTCCACGAGGGAAGTGAAATGCCCGACGACTTTGTATGCCCCCTGTGCAAGCACGGCAAAGAGGACTTCGAGCACATCGTTCCCGAGGTCAAGCAGCCTGTCAAGGGCTATGTCTGCACCGTGTGCGACCACTTCGTCGAGTGCGACGGCGAGCTGCCCGACGATTACGTCTGCCCGATCTGCAACCACGGCAAGGAAGCCTTCGAGCCTGCCGTCAGGTAAAGATAATAAATACACAGCGAAAAGCCGCGTTCATCCGAACGCGGCTTTTTGTTAAAATGTTATGGGAGTCTTACTTAAATATGAGGATCAGAGCCGTGCAGACGATGCCTATAACGAGCATAACGGCAAGGCCTGTCTTGCTGGGCTTTTTGACCTGGACAGGCACGACAAACAGCGCTCCGTTTACAAGCAGGAGCAGAGTATACGCTATGGGAAACGCACCAGCCAAAAGTCCTCGGAAGCAGAACAGCAACGGCACAGTCAGCGCCGATGAGGTTATCGGAACGCCGAGATAATGCTTGCGCTTTTCGTCCGTATGCTGCTGACGTGTCTCCTCGGTGACATTATAATACGCAAGCCTTATAAGCCCCGCGAGCGCAAACAGCGCCATTATGGCTATCTGCCACCACTCCCTTGCTCCGCTGCACACACCGATGACAAACGGCAGAACTCCGAAGCAGACAATATCGCTGAGCGAATCGAGCTGGATGCCGAAGCGCTTTTCCTCATCCGTGCGATCCTTCTTTGTTCTTGCAACTATACCGTCGAACATATCACAGAAGCCGGAGAACATAAGGCATATGACAGCGGCAATTATTTTGCCCTGCACGGCAAAGCCCATACCTACAACGGATGACAGCATTCCGACAAAAGTCAGCCATACCGTGTAATTATAATAACCTATCAAAATAACATCCCCAATTTACCCTCTTAACTGTGTGGCCAGTATACCACACGGTTGTATGCCATTTCAAGCTTTTTTCGACAAGATGTTCACAAACCATTGAAAACGCTATGCAATTTAAATTTTTGATGGTATACTTGTAAAGGAGAGAATTACACCCGGAGGGAAGAAAAATGGAAATCAGCGATGTTAAATATTCGCAGTATCTGCAAATCCTGCGTGAAGAGTTGCTGCCTGCAATGGGCTGCACAGAACCTATCGCAATGGCCTACGCCGCGGCAAAAGCAAGGCAGACCCTCGGCGCAATGCCGGATAAGATCGACATCGTCATAAGCGGCAACATAATCAAAAACGTTAAAAGCGTTGTCGTTCCGAATACGGGCGGCCTGAAGGGCATTGCAGCCGCCGTTGCAGCCGGAACGGTCGTGGGCGATGCGGACAAGCAGCTTGAGGTCTTGTCGTTTGTAAAGCCCGAGGAGATACCGCAGATAGGCAAGTTCATGGACGAATGTCAGATGACCGTCATGAAATCCGAAAGCGGAAAGCTGCTGGACATTGATCTGCACATGTACAAGGGCACCGACAGTGTGCGCCTTCGCATATGCGACTATCACACGAACATTGTGCTCATCGAGAAAAACGGGCAGGTGCTGCTCAAAAGGGACGAAAACGCGGCGGCAGGCAGCGAGACCGACCGCAGCGTGCTGAACGTTCACGACATTCTCGATTTCGCCGAATCCGTTCGCATTGAGGATGTTCGGGATATGCTCGAACGGCAGATAGACTATAACCTTGCCATAAGCGAGGAGGGGCTGCGCGGAAACTACGGCGCATCGATAGGCAAAACGCTTCTTGAAACGCGCGGCGATGATGTGCGTGTGCGCGCACGCGCGCAGGCCGCGGCAGGCTCGGATGCCAGAATGAGCGGCTGCGAGCTGCCGGTCGTCATCGTATCGGGCAGCGGAAATCAGGGCATGACCGCTTCCCTGCCGGTCATCGTGTATGCGCTCGATATGCACGCAAGCCACGAGCAGCTTCTGCGCGCGCTTTGTGTTTCAAACCTCATAACCATACATCAGAAAACGCCGATCGGCAGGCTCAGCGCCTTCTGCGGCGCGGTGTCGGCAGGCTGCGGCGCGGCAGCCGGCGTTGCATGGCTTTTAGAGGGCACATACGAGGCAGTTTCCGCAACGATAACAAACACCCTCGGCATGATATCCGGCACGGTTTGCGACGGAGCTAAGCCCTCGTGCGCAACGAAGATCGCCTCCGCCGTTGAGGCAGGGCTTCTGGGCTTCGATCTTTACGAAAAAGGCAAGGCGCTGCACGGCGGCGACGGAATACTCAAAAACGACGTTGAAAGGACCATCGAATCGGTCGGCCAGCTCGCCCGCGAGGGCATGCGCGAGACCGACGAAGAGATTCTCGACATAATGCTCGACGAATAATTCAAGCAAGCCGAAAGCCTCCGGTGTCCCGGAGGCTTTTGGCTTTATTCATTTTCAGCAGCGGCACTTATCGCTCTCTGCGCTGAGAGGTGGACGGAATGTTGAGCTCACCTCTGTATTTTGCTATCGTGCGCCGCGATATATTAAGCCCGAGCTTGGTGAACATTTCGCGCAGAGTCTCGTCGGACAGCGGATGCTTCTTATCCTCCGCCGCAATAAAATTCTGGAGGCGGCGCTTTATCGCGCTCGCCGTCACGGCTTCCCCTGCCGCTGCATTCACTCCCGAAGCGAAAAAGCTCCGTATCGGCAGCAATTTATTTCCGAAGAGAATATACTTGTCATTCACGGCTCGTGATATAGTCGAGACGCTGCATCCGAGCTCCTGCGCAACTTCGCTCATTGTCAGCGGCTTGAGATCTGCATTTCGGAGAAAATATGACTTCTGATGCAGCACTATCATATTGATAAGGCGGTCTATCGTTTTTTCACGCTCACCGAGGCCGTAGAGTATCTCCTTTGCCTCGCCCATCGCTTTTTTGAGATAGTCGTGGGCGTCACTGTACTCTGCCTGCTCAAGCATCATGCAGTAATCCTTTTGCAGCGAGACTCGCGGAAAAGCGGAGCGATTGAGTTCAACCGACAGCTTGCCGTTTTCGCTGAGCACCGTCGCCTCCGGGATGATATACCCCGTTTCGTTCCCGTCACCGAAGCCCTGGGACGGTATGGGGTTGAGGCTGCGTATCGTATCAACGGCTTTCCTCAGCTCGGCATCGGAAACACCGAGCATTTTGCACAGGGCATCCATATCTCCGTTTGCCAGAAGCGGGAGGCCTCTGCTGATAAGCGCAACATTTGTGGCATTGAATTCGCTTCCCTGTGCAAGCTGAATAAGCAGGCACTCGGACAAACTCGCCGCACCCACGCCGGGCGGATCAAGCATCTGGACAACATACAATGCCTGCTCCAGCTCAAATAAGCTGACGTCCAGCATTTCGCTCAGCTCCTGAAGGGGGCAGTCCATATATCCGGACGAGTTAAGGCAGCCGACGATAAACCGGCAGAGCCTGAGCTGTCTTTCGTTGAGCTCATGCATCTGTCCAAGCTGCTCGAGGAGGTAGTCGGAAAAACTCTTTTCGCTCGTGTAGACATCCGCAAAGTCCGCCTGACTTTCCCCGCCTCTTGCCGGGGAAAAACGGCCGAACACCTCGCGGACGCTGATTTCATCGTTGTCGGGCTCCTGAACTTTCGTCTGCGGGTACGGCTCTCCTATAGGCGGAAGGTCAACATCGAGCAGCGGATTGCGCATTGAGAGCTCTTCAAGATACGAGCTCAGCTCCTGTATCGGCATCTGGAGATACTTCAGCGACTGCTGAACGGACGGCATAAGCTTTGTCTTCTGCGCCTGCACCACATTATGTTTTATCCGCATATCCGTCACCGCCTGTCCTGCCGTTTTTGCTGCCTTGCTTCCGTGCGTTTATTGTTATGATTATAGCACGTTCCGATTGAAATTTACAATAGTATACCTCTATCAAATGACAGCCGGCATCATGCGATGCCGGCTGCTTTGAAGGGGGGTGTAGAAAAAATGTTTGTCTTGCAGAAGAATCAAGGGAAGGAAGGGAGGTTAGTACATTAAACAGTATAAAAGGAAACACAATGGACAAACATTTTTCAGCAAATTGATCTTTTGCTCATCGTATGGCGCAGAAAGCGGAATCTCACTTCAGATAATATCTGTTTATTCCTGCTTCGTCGCGTTTTCTGATCACCCTGCCGGTGATTACGAGTCTGTCAAGATGCGCGACAGTCTCGCTGTGAGCAAAATACTGCTGACTCGGCGGAAAATCACTCCACCCGTCGGCTCTTATATGCCAGCGCATACGGGATGCTATCTGGTACGCATTGAGGCCCGGCTCACGTTCGATGATGCCGCATGCCTCGTCAAGTCTTCGTTTGTGATGGTCAAGAAGCGCATCGATCCGGTCATTTAAGCTTACATTTCCGGCGGAACGGTGCGCGGGAAGCGGCAGCCTGACATCAAGTGCTCTGACTTTTCTGAGGCTGTCGAGATACATTCCCAATGCGTCATACATGCATACCCATGCGCATATATTCGGCGTTATATCAAACAAAACATGGTCGCCCAACAGCAGAACTCCGGTGTTTTTGTCAAAAAGGCACATGTGCCCCGGTGAATGACCCGGAGTGAAAATGCATTCAAAGTCAAAATTGCCATAGTGAAGCATTTGGCCGTTATAAACCTTCCGGGCATCAAACATGCCGGAGGTATAGATGATCGATTCGTCTCTTTCTCGTATTTTTACAAACATGTCATCCGGCAGACCTTCGCTGCACAGCAGGTCCATGCTGTCCTTCCAGCGGGCATCCGGGCCGAACGACATAAGGTCATAGTCAAGCGCACTCATCACCACGTTGTATCCGAGCTTTGTAAGATATCCGGCATTGCCGACATGGTCCGGATGAAGATGAGTGATAAATATATCCGTGTTTTCGGGCTTGAGCTCAAGCACCTCAATGCCGTGCATCAGCTCGCCGAGGCACTCTGGACGATAGAATCCCGTGTCGACTATCAGGTTTCTCCCGCCCTCGGGAGCCTTAACAACATAGCTGTTAAGGTTCCTGAGGGGATTACCGGGAAGTTCAATGTTGATAGTCCAGAGCCCTTTGATTATCTCAATGGGTTCGTTCATTATTTCAAAGCGGCGATCATATGGTCGCAGACTTCGTCCATATCTCCGACGATGCCGTAGTCGCAGTAGTTGAAAATGGGTGCGGAGGCATCCTTGTTGACGGCGATGAACTTTTCCGCGTCAACGCCGGTGACATGGTTTACAGCGCCGGATACGCCGAAGCCTATGTAAAGCTTGGGCTTTATCATGACGCCCGACTGCCCGACCTGAAGCTTTACGGGCAGAAGCTCTCTGTCGCATACCGGGCGCGTTCCCGCAAGCTTGCCGCCGAGCAGCTTTGCAAGCTCCTTGTACTTCGGCAGGCTTTCGTCCTTGACGCCGTTTCCGACGCAGACTATCGTATCGCACGACGCTATATCAAGCTCAGGATCAAACTCGTTTGCCTTGTACTCAACAAGCTTTGTGCGGATCTTCGTCGGGTCAAAGTCTATGTGCTCCTGCACAAGCTCAAACTCCGCTTTCTTGCCCGTCGGAACGTATTTGAACGTGCCCGGACGGATCGTTCCTACCTGCGGACGCAGCACCGGGATCGTGATGACGGCCATGATCTTGCCGCCCGCTGCCGGCTCGACAAATTCTATATCGGTCGTTTCGGGATTATATATAAGTTCTGTTGCATCTGATGTGCAGCCTGTCTCAAGGCACGCTGCAAAGTGCGGCGCAAAGTCTCTGCCGTTCGCGGTCGCGCCGATGAATATCGCTGAGGGCTTGTACTTCTTGGAAAGCTCGACATAGAGATTTGAAAACGCCTCGGTATTGTAGCGCTCATATCCCGTGCCGGAGACCTCTATCGCTCCGTCGATGCCGCACTCTTTGAGCTTTTCAAGCTCTCCTTCCGGAATGCTTCCGGCTATAACGCCGATCAGCTTATCTCCCGACTGATCGCACAGCTTCCGTATCTCGCAGCACAGCTCCAGCGCCGCCGAGCTTACCTTGCCTTCGGTGTGCTCTATATGCACCCACATGTTTTTGTATTCACGCTTATCCATTTTGAGCACCTCCTCAGTCCTTAATAAGCTGCATGAGCTTTGCTACCGAAGCCTCCACGCTGCCCTCATCTATGATGATGCCGGGTTCGGGCATCACCGGCGGGAACATGCGGGGCACTTTGGTCGGTGAGCCGGGGTCGCCTATGCGTCCGCGGTCCAGTCCCGGAATATCGTCGGCCGTTATCGTTGTGATGACCGCTTTCTTTGCGGCAAGCTTGCCCTTGAGATTTGGTATGCGTGCAGGGTAGTTTACCTTTTCCATCGTAAACAGGCAGGGAAGCTTAACCTCAAGAGTCTCGACGCCGTCTTCAAGCTCGCGCTCGACTACAGCCGTTTTCGCCTCTTCGTTTACTTCCTTTATGAGCAGCGTGCCCGTTACCTGTGCAGCTTCAAAGCGCTGAGCAAGCTGTGCGCCCATCTGTCCGGTCGCACCGTCGAGCGATTCCTTGCCGCAGAAGATCATATCGTACTTATCCTGTGTGCTTGCTGCCGACAGGATAGAATAGCTCGTTGCCAGTGTGTCTGCATTTCCGAATGCGCGGTCAGTCACGAGAACCGCCTTATCCGCGCCTACCGCAAGGCACTCGCGCAGTGCAGCCTCAGCATTCGGCGGGCCCATAGTGATGAGCGTGACCTCGCCGCCGTATGTCTCTTTGACACTCATCGCAGCCGAAAGCGCGTTTGCGTCCTGCGGATTGAGTATCGCGGGAACTCCTGCGCGGATGAGGTTGCCGGTCTCCGGATCCATTCGCATCTGGTCAACGTCGGGCACCTGCTTTACGCAGCATAGTATTTTCAGCATCAGTCTGCCACCTTTCCGGGATTGAGTATTCCTTTGGGATCAAGCTTCGCCTTGACCGCCGCAAACTCGCCGCGGGCTTTCTCGCCGAAGAACGGCACTTTCGCATAGCCGATTCCGTATTCTCCGCGCACGTCGCCGCCCAGAGATGCGCACTTTTCGTACACTGCTGCACTCAGCTCGGTCAGAGCCGCCTTGAACTCGTCTCTGCCGGCGTCGGATGCGACGTGGATATGCATTCCGCCCGTCCCGACATGCGCATAAGCCATTGCCTTCATGCCCTTTTCCCCGGCATGCGCTTTGACCCATTCGACCATTTCCGCTATGTTTTCGGCCGGCACGGTTATGTTATATTCAAACGAGTTCTTTGCTCCGCTTTCCATCGATGTGTGGAATGCATCGTGAGCTGCCCACATATCGCGCTTCATCGTCGTTGTGTCCCCGACGAGGATATCCAGGCATTCCATTTCTTCCGCAAGCTCGGCTATGGCTTCCATCTGCTCCATGACGAGGTCGTCGTCCTCGTCCTCGAGCACTGCCATGAGGGTCGCTGCGACTCGCTCTCCGTCCATTTCGACCGGGAACACGGGATTGCCGGTGACATTGCCGGAAAACTCGACCATGTCCGTATCCATGTACTCTACCACTGCCGGTGCGCAGCCTGTTCCGATGACCGTGGCCGCCGCCTTTATGCAGCTTTCAGTATCCATGAACGGCAGAAGCAGTATTGCGTCGGCCTTCGGCTTGTCCACAAGCTTGAGCGTCAGCTCGCAGATAACGGCAAGCGTTCCCTCGCTGCCGATGACCGCTTCATTTCCCGCAAGCGTCGTTATGCTGCCGTCTGCAAGGACGATGACTGCGTCGAGAACATAGTCTTTCGTGCTGCCGTACTTCACTGCGCACGGGCCGCCTGCGTCGGTCGCTGCGTTGCCGCCTATCGTCGCGGTCTTTTCGCCGGGATCGGGAGGATAGTACAGCCCGTGCTTCTCGGCTTCGGCCTTGACATCCTGAAGCAGAACGCCCGGCTGTACGCGCAGCGTGCGCTCTTCTTCGTTATACCCAAGGATCTTGTCCATGCCTTTGACCGACAGGACAACTCCGCCCTTTACGGGCACTGAGCCGCCGACCTGACCTGTGCCAGCTCCGCGTACCGTTACCGGCACGTCGTTTTCGCTGCACAGTTTCAGCACTGCCGCAACTTCCTCGGCACTTTTGGCCTCCACGACCGCCTCAGGTGCAAAATTCCCGCCGGGATACTCATCATGGCAGTAGTCTGCTCCTATCGCATCGCCGGTGTGGACGCTGCTTTCGCCCAATGCGGCTTTAAGATTTTCTATAATGTTGCTGTTCAAATCAATCACCTCGTGTGTTAAGGTTTATGCGTCAAATCTGCCGAGGCTCTCAATGCACTCTGCCATCATGGAATCCATTACTTCCTGGATGGAGATGACGCTGTGGATCAGGCCGCCTGCCTGACCGTAGCTGATGACTCCGCAGTTTTCGACATCGCCGTTTTCGTAGAACATTTTCTTTGCGGTAACGCCTGCGACAGCCTCTGCTATATCGGCAAACTCGCAGCCCGCTTTTTCCTTCTCGAGCGCTTCCTTGACCACGTTGCTCTTATAAAGTCTGGTGGTGTTTCTGAATGCGCGAAGCAGGTAGGAAGTGCAGGTCTCATCTGCGTTCTCTGCCAGGTAATCCTTTACCTTATCAAGAACGGGGCACTCCTTGGTCAGCAGCATGCGGGTTCCGAGGTAAACGCCGTCTGCGCCCATCATGAGTGCTGCCGCCATCTGCTTGCCGTTTGCGATACCGCCGGCGGTGATGACGGGGATGCTGAGCTCTTCAACGCAGCGCGGGGTCAGAACGATAGAACCGATATCGGTCTCGCCAGAGTGACCGGCGCACTCGCAGCCGTCTGCAACGACCATGTCGCAGCCGATGGACTGTGCCTTGAGGGCGTGCTTTACGGTCGTGCACTTATGGATAACGATCATACCCGCTTTCTTCATTGCCTCCATGAGAGGGGGCTTTGCAGGCATACCGGAAGTTTCGATGATCTTGACACCCTCTTCAATGCATACTTTCAGATAAGAAGGATAATCGACATTTGCAAGCGAGGGCATGAAGGTGAAGTTTACTGCATAGGGCTTATCGGTGAGCTCTTTGATCTTCTTGAGCTCGGAGCGGAGATGCTCGGCATCCGCACATGTGCCGGAGGGCAGAATTCCGAGACCGCCGGCATTTGCGACAGCCGCGACCATTTCCGCATTTACTATCCACGCCATGCCGCCCTGAAAAATGGGATATTTTATACCGAGCTTCTCGGTAACTGCTGTTTTAATAACTTTTGACATGTTCATACC
>QRFC01002578.1_pt1 | contig 13062 bp, 27 predicted proteins | sample 1861061 | NCBI WGS metagenome assembly QRFC01 (sample SAMN09711282, study PRJNA482702) | Human gut metagenome, whole genome shotgun sequencing project.
TAATGGTCAAGCGTTGTTCTAATATCAGTATGACCCATTTGTGTTTTTATTACAGATTCTGGAACATTTCCATCTATAAGCTTTGTAGCATATGTCTTTCTCGCCTTATGAATTGATCGCTCACCAATTTTAACTTTATCGCAGATCACATATAAACGTCTTGTAAATGCTTGTCCTTTTATCCTTTTACCGTTTTTCATAAAAATATATTCTCCAAAAGGGTTAAGCATTTTTATTTTTCTCATAAGTTCATTGGTATCTTCGGTAATTATAACATCTCTAAATCCGGCATCGCTCTTTGGAAAATTCTGAACGTCAAATACATATTTTCCATTCTCGTCGCGGTATCGTATTTCTGTCTTTGATATATGTATCTTATTTTCTCCGATATCAGACCATGAAAGAGTAGATATTTCTCCAACCCTCAAACCTGTTTTAAATGCCAGGATAATTCCAAGCTCAATCAATGTAGGCTGGTCTTCCATTATAAATTTTTCGATTAAAAGCTCTTCATCTTTAGAAAAAACTAATTCGTTGTCAGACTTATGATTCCTCTTAAATGACTTTTCCGAAATTTCCAAATCACCCATGAAACTGGTTATGCTTAAGCTGGTATAATGTTTTTTCTTTGCATATTTGAAAATTCCGTTAATCAATATCCGCATATCGGAGTACGCTTTCTGCGTAAGTTCCAGCTTTGAAATAGCTGTTTTTATGAATGATTCCAATATTTCTTCGTCAATATACCGGATTTTTCTATTTGCAATCGGCAAATACTCATTTTCAAAAAATCTTTTAAAATTCGTTTCGTACTTGTCCTTTGTCTGCCTTGTTATTTCACCATATTCCAATTTTTCAGAAATCCAGCTAGAATATACTTGGCTGATTGTCGGTTCATCTTCCATGGCTTTATAAAACTTCACTATCTCGTCTTCTATCGCCTTTTCAGATGTTCTTTTTACAAGTTTTTTCCCTCTCTGGCTTTCTTCGTCGGGCAAATATGTGTAAAACTTACCGTCTTTTCCCCGCCAAATGCTATAATTGTGTTTTTCAATAAATTTTTTCCTTTCGTTCATTTCAATATTTTTCTGAATGGTGTCTATGTCGATAATACCATTTTCAATGGCAAAATTCAACAATTCACTTTTAGAAAAATTTTCCGTTTAACTCACCTTCTAACTTTTTTACTTTCTGTTTAATATCAAAAATTCTTCTTTCCACTGTTCTTGTTGATACGCATAGTCTCATGGCTATTTCTTTTGAAATAAGTCCACGGGCAAGAAGATAAAATATTTCTTCTTCCTGCTCCGTGAAATTGGCGTTTTCAATAATTGTTTCAAGCTCTGGCTTAGTCAGTTTTGAAAACTTCATAAGCCACTATCCTCCAATATTTTATTCTTCTCCCTGCCAGATCTTCGGTGTGCCGTCCATCATTGCCACATATTTTCCATAACTCATTCCGGCTTCACGTGCCTTTTCCAAAACTTCACTGATGCTATTGTTATTGCACGTTTTAATACTTCTCTTTTCTCTATATTTTCTTCTGTGGTACTCATTCCGGCACTGCTTCCCACAGGTAAGTGCTCTGACTGATATTGATTTGTATTCTTTTCCGCAGATCACGCACTTTTTTGTATATACCTTGCTATTGAGCATAATTACACGTTCTCCTTAATCATAACAATCCCTGATATCATCTACGTCTCCTGCCAAAAAGCTGTCAAATACTTCTGCTACTCTCTCTATAAGGTCTCCATCATGTCCATTATATCTCATCTGCTCCGAGAAATCTTTCTGTGAGCACTGAAGTAAACCATTTTCCAACCTTGTCCATTCTTTTCTGTAAGTTATTCCATTCAATTCCAATGTTTCATTAATTCCGTTTTCTGTCAGTTCTACCGTATACTTCATGCAATTATTCCTCTCTTTCTGCATTATATTTCTTCCACGCAACAATTTTGCTTCTATAAAAATACTCTGGATCTCCACTAAAGCACTTACCTCTTCTAACGGAATGTCCCTTGCGTGTAAGAGTGCCAACAAATTCACGCTGTGGCAAAAGTAAATTGTCGTTTGCCGACAGTAAGAAAACCTTTGCATCTAACGGGCAACTGTCCATGTCATAATTTTAATCCATCTATGATCCTCTCTTTCTGTGTTCATCAATCATACGGTTCGCCGCAAAACGGACACTGTGACAACAATAACGGCATTTTTCCCTCTTTTTTCTTGCCTTTTTTCTTTACTGTAAACTCTAAATATGCTTTGCCTGTCAAAAGTTCCACAGGTGCTTCCACGCTTTCAGCGTCAACCAACTCTTTCATCTTCTCTTCCATTTCATTCATACAATTACACATTATTTTCCCTCTCTTTCCGTATCATACCGCCCCACCGCATATACTAATACGGGAGGTAGGCTATGATCGCTTGGTTTTGTTATCTGGTTCTAAAATAAACTCATCTGGTTCTCGTCGTACTGGTAAATGCGTCCAGTCATGATCCTCCCTAACTGACGCAATCTCTCCACCCGTGGTTTCTGCTTAAGATTCGCCATATAATTATTATCCACTTCCGGCGGTATGGAAAAATAACATTCCTCCGGTAATGGCAACTGATTTTCTGTGCAGATCTCGTGGATCTTTGACTGATAATAAATGATATGATTCCGTGTCAGATTCATGTTGCATCCATCGGACCAGAACGGATCATTACACCCGTTCTGATTGATAACTTTCCAGTGTTCTATTTCTCTGCGGATGCACTGGCAGTACTCTTTCACTTTATCTTCTGCTGTCTGGATCATGGCAACACCCCTGGAATATCCTCGAAACTAATCTGATTATCAGTTTCAAACACAAGCATTTTCTCTTTTGCTCCTGTATAAAAATTGCGGTCAATCTCAAATCCATACGCATTTCTTCCAAGTTCCGCCGCCGCTCTTAATGTGCTACCGCTTCCACAACATGGATCAATTACCACATCACCGGGATCTGTAAATATCTCTATTAGCTTTTTTAAAACAGATACTGGCTTCTGTGCCGGGTGGATTTTGGGAATATCTTTTCCGTCTTTCTCCCAACTGAACCAGTTAAAAATCATTTTCCCAGTGCCCCGAATCGTCTTACCGTTTTCATCAAACTGTGCGCCATTTCTGAACTTCGGAAGTTTGTCTCGATAGAATACAAGTGCGTATTCAGTAGCACCAACCACACGCATATTTGCCTTAAGCACCTGCGGACTATAATTTTTCACAAATACAAGCGGTATGTAATGGATGAATCCATGTTTCCTGGCTGCATCAATCAGTGTGGGCATTTGTTCAAATGAGCAGAAAACGATCATACATGGTGCATCTGAACTTCTTCCTCTGTTCCCTGCTTTCTTCGGCTCTTTTTTTAGCATCTTGCTACAGAAATGAAAGTATTCGTATAGGTTGAAATTATAATCCGAATTGAAAGCTGCTTTTCCTGCAAACTTACTTTCCCCATTCTTATTATCGCCGCCGTTATACCACATAGGATTACTACCGTAGAAATTCTTTCCTACGTTATATGGCACATCAGCAATGATAAGCTGTGCCGGTGGAATAGCGTACTTTTTATAGTTCTGCATTGAATCTCTGTAAATTTCACATTTTGTTTTCTTCATTTCTTTCAAAAGGAACCCGGCGCGCCTTTTATCCGGATAGGTTCCGGCTCCTTTCTTTAATTCATAAAATCTTCTAATTTCATCTGCCCCTTACAGTTACCACCGATTGTGGATGGATCCCAACCAACTCCAATGTAGTCTAAAACTTTCGCCCATCCATAATCTTTCCCGTCTTTATCCCTGCACATGTGGAACATCAGATAATCCCACTCTTTCGGGTTGCTCTCATGCAATAGATCAAACCGATGCGGCCGTTTCTCCATGTGGATTCCGAAACCGCACATACTGCATCCGGTACGCTGAGCCTTAGTTGTGTAAAGCGTCCCATCTGGCTTTTTCTCAATCGTTCCGTAGATCTCCGGGATAATGCTGTCTGGCATTTCAAAACTTTGAGATAATCTTCCTTCTTTCAAAAGCTTCTCATGATATTTTTCTTTCAGTTCTCCTTTCCACAACTCGTCCATTTCCAATGCAAGTTTTAAAATGTCCTGTCTATGAAAGATTGCAAATGGCGCTGATCTAATCGTAGATGCTCCAAAATAATTACATCCGTTCATCCGCAGGCTCTTAGCACGTCTGCCACCCTCGGATGCCATCAGTCCTAGATATGGCACGCTGTTATGCTCTTTTCCCCAATTATCACAGTTCTTTTCTTTGAGGTAATAACAGCATTTTGACGATACAAGGAAGTCCGGTTTCTGGTAGTCACATCCTTCTGTCTCGTTCTCATATCCACCGAACAGCTTAAGCCATCTCTGTTTTAACTGCATTTTTGAATTTTTCTGCCATCCACCATATTCTCCGGTCTCTCCGGTTATGATTGCATGTCTGACAGTTTTATTCTTTTCGGACGGATTCTGTAATAACTCAATCTTTGCAGCAACTTCTTTCGATATTACCGGAAAACCAAATTCCTGTATGACTTTCGGTTTCGTCCAATAGGTACCGTCTTCTCGCTTTAATGGCGGTACATTGATGATCCCAAGTGCTTTATGTATTTTCTGAATACTTTTATCTTCCAATGATGAAGCACTGACACCCGGTACATTGATACTGCAAACCTCATTTAAAAACAGATATAAAATGATACTGTCTAATCCACCAACCGATACATGATAATTTAATTCTCGTCCATCACATTCGTTTGCAAATTCCTCTGCTCTGATCTGTGCGTATTTGCGTTTGAAAGCATAATCCTGCTTTTCTTTCTGCATGAACGAAGCAATCTTTTCTTTTGTTCCAAGACGTTCCATTCTTTCCTGTACTGATTCCATTTCTTCACGGAGTAAAGAGCTCTTTTATGCTGGCCAGCAAACCTCTCACTCCTTTCTGATTTATTTTTTCTTGCCTCTTTTAGGCTTAAATTTATAAACATCATTCTTCTGCCGTCTTATCGCACTGCGGTAGCCGTTTAATTTACTTGCTCTGCTTTTGCTCATATCTGCTCAAGTTCCCTTTCTTTCTCGTCCACATACTCTTCAATGGTCTTTACGATTCTTTCTTGTAAATCTTCTGGGATTTCATAATCGTATGACTCACCAAGATAGGAATGAATATGTAACAAGAAGCTTTGTTTGATTGTCTTTATTCTAAAGTGATGCTTTGATACACTTTTTCCACGATACCTCTCTCCGCACCAAAAAAGAAAAACTTTAACTGGTTCAAGTCGGTTCATCTTTGCTTTGTATTCTTCATACTGTTGTACCGTCATCTTTTCCTCCTAAAATCTCATCCAAACACGCATTCCAGCCTACCCGACGTATTGATGCGCTGATATCTTCATATCCAGATTTTAACTCCGGTATTTTCTCCGGCAGTTCCCGGAGCGGACACCAATCTGGTCTCCATGTTTTTTCGTTCTTCGGATTATATTCTTCCTGTCCGTTCGTTGGTCTGGCAAGGCAAAGTGCAAGCCCGCCTTTCTGCGGAATTGTAAGCAACAAAGGACATTTAGTACATCGTTCCGGCATATCCATAATCAATACTGCTTTAGCCATACCTCACACTCCTTCCGGTTTCTCGCACCGCTCAACCATTTCTGTATTGAATAAAATCGGTTTAATTGCCATTTACACCGCCTCCCTTTAATTGCTCAACTTCCTCGTTCAATTTTTCTATCTTCTGTACCGCTTCTCTCAAGACCTCTGCATTATGATTTATCGCCATTGCAAGTTCTCTGACGCTTGAGCTTAACGAGATGCCAGACATCTCTACTACTGTTTTATTCTTCCACTTCATTCACTCCACCACTTTTCAATGTTGTCCCATACTTCCAAAATCGACAGGCATATCACCTGTTTTATCAATAACAAATTCTTTTATTTTACATACCCCAAGTTCACCTTTGAAGTTACATTCTTCACATCTGAACATTGGTTCATTTCTTTTATCAGTTTCTTCACAATTCATACACCAGTTCTTTGTAAATGTGTCTAAACCACCTACTGCTTTTGTAATATCGTCTGAATTACCACTTGTAAAACTAATCATCTACTCCACCGCCTTTCACAATCTGGATTGCTTTTCCAAATGCTTCATATCTTCCCTGACTTCTCCCGTCATCGTAGATCTGTTCGCCGTCTCCACATCCGTCCTCGTCGCAATCATCTGGTCTGTCCTGCTCTGCTTTCTTCAATTTTTCCAACTGCTCCACAACCGCATCCACATCGTAGGCGGTCTGAATTTCGTCGACCTTATCCATCAACGTACCCATTTTCCAAAAGCTATTTATAACATCTTTTTCCTTCTCAAATGTATCAGAAATCATCTTCTTTACATCATCCGCATCAATCAATCTTCCCATCGTTCGCCCTCCTGTTCCAATCTGTAGTTGCTTTCGTTCGCTCGTCTTTCCCTGTTCTGATGCCTCCGCCCTGATCCATATACATCTCACATTCATAGCTTTTTGGGAGTTCTGTTCCGCATTTCATACATTTGATTTTGAACATTACCCCAACAGCCAAATGTGAAGACTTATTTGTAATGGTTAAGAACATTGCTTTTCCGCCACAAAACGGGCATGGCTTAAGTTCTTCGTTCATTCTTCATCCTCCCATTTCAGCTTTTGACCGCAACTTGGGCAATAGGCGGAATTATCACTTTTAAAGCATCTCGGGCATGATGGACAAATCATTGCGTTTCCCATTATTCTCGGTCGCTTCGCTGTCTGTTTCTCCACAGCCGCCCGGCATTCTTCTAAAGTTCCAACCTTACGATATTGCCGCCAGTCGCTTAACGCTTCAGCAAAATCTTTCTTCATCTCCTGCAATTCTTCCGGTGTGCCGATTGTGCGGTACTCTTCCACTTCTGCTTCCAGTTCCTCGATGTATTCATCTTTGTGGTCGCAGTTCACACAAATCTGCGTCGAACGGTTTGCAAACTCATTTTTGATGTTGGGATTAACAACTGACGTATGCCAGCGCTGAATCTCTTCCAGTGCCTTGATCGCCATTTCCAGATCTTCCATTCCGTTTTCCCCGGCTACCTGTTCCACCGTATGCATCCGGTACTTGATTCTTTCGATTGCTTTATTCTCCGTCATGGCTACACCTCCAACAGCTCTGGGTTGTCAATTTTATTGCCGATCACTTCAAAATTCTCTGAATCAAAATCATCCAGTTCCTCATAGTCATCACAGCCCGTCTCATTCGTGCACCATCCGTTTTCATGCCACACGACACGCTTTCTCGTCTCATCTTCTGGAAACTCAACGTCGATATGCCCTGAAAGAATATCATTCTCAAAAATCAGCTTTCCGTTCTTATCCTTAAGACCTGTACACTGGCAGATGGTAGATTGATCGACCTCAACCTGTATTTTTTCAACAGGTGTCCCTAGGCTCAAATCTGCTCCTAATGGAATAATGAAATGGTGTGTGTGCCTACCATCAGTATGCGTCATACAAAAATAAAAACCTTCCACCCATTCCCCATTATCCTTGCGTTTTGCCTTGAATAAATATCTATCCTGCATCTTCATTCCTCGCTTTCTTTCTGTAACCATGACAGACAACTCTGTTCTCCCTCATATTCCTTACCAAAACGGTTGTCAAAATTGATAATAAAATCTGCCAACTCCTCGTCCGTCATGCTCCGGATTCGGTCTGCATTGGTCATGGCTTTATAATTCTCACAGTTGCGCTCCATGTCTAAATGTGGGCTGTCGTTAATCTTCGGACACCACTTGCCGACAATTACATCATCTTTATTTGACAGATTATATAAGTTATTGCAGTTCTTACACTTCGGCATCTTTTTTTCTCCCTTCCGTGTCTTTATCTCCAATCAATTTTTTGACCACATACATCGCAAAATGAATACCTGCCTTTATTTCTGTAGATGTCACGTATATGTTTTTTACATGCAGGGCAGTAGAATTCTTTCCGCGCATACCTGGTTGCCACTTTTCTTGGCTGCTGTTTCATTTTTGTGTCCCTGCATATCTGCAATGCTTTCACAGCTTTTGTTAAAGCTTGGAGCATATCTCTATTATCTTTTTGGGCTTCTATAGCTTTTTCCAATATTTCTATGGCATCATTTATCGACATTCATTTTCCCTGCTCCCTTCCGCACCGCAGCTGATACGGCACCTCTCTGAATCTCTTAAGCGCGTCGCCGCTATCGTTGCGCATTTTTTCTTTCATACCTTTATCTCACTTTCACATCAGTGTCATTTCTGCGAATTTTAAAATCCAACCCACACTCTTCTTTCAAGATCTGTATCTGATCTTCCCATGTAGCATAATCATCCATGATGCATTCTGCCTTTTTATTGAAGCGATCAACAAATCTCTGTATGCGGCTTTTACCAAAGTCAAACTCATCGTGCAAAACCATTGCAGACAAAATCGTTACCGTGTCTATGGTATTTAATTTAATCTTGCTAACGCATTCATCTATTGCATTCTTGGGTAGCGCAAGTGGTAATTTTGTTGCGCCGCGAAAGCGGCACTCTTCTTCCAGAGAGTCAATTCCCTTCTCCTTTGCAATTCGCAGAGCATATGCCATTCCCTCTCGCCTAAGTTCTTCATCTTTATTTCTCATGAATCAGTTCTCCTTTCTTTTCATCTCAATCGAATCGAGTTCCAAAAAGGACTGTGCATATATCTTTGAATTCATTTTCACGATCAGAAATTTGACCATCCAATTCATCGAGCCTATTAAGTAATGCTTTCTGGTATTCTTTTTCTGTAAAATCCGTATTGCGTTTTCTTCCCCTTGTTCTTATTGGAAGTTTTACATTTTCTCCGTTTTCCAATAAAATCCCAATAATTTTGTGCCTTGGGACGTCGTTTAGTTCCGCAAGAATCTCCAACTGTTCACCTTTATGCTTTGCATGTCGGTACCTGTTGCAAATTTCGCATTCGCCCATCTCCATCATTTCTTATCACGCCCTTCCATAACATTTGTTTCCGCCAAAGTTTTTTCTAATTCATCATAGTCATAAGATCTCTGATGAAAGTTATTAAATTTGTTTTTTGATCTTGGGTTACTCTCTTTCTCCTGCTTCTCCCAACTCCTTAATGCGGCTTTCCAGTCGGTTATTATTTCTCCATTACGTTTCCAACCTATTGATTTGTAGTAATCAATAAATGATTCTGCGCTAACACCATTCTTCCTCTTACGGCAATAATCAGCCACTTCCGCCAATGACGGTATGCACGCTTCCACTTCTTTCCCCGGCGAGCTTCCTGCGCTTCTTATTGCATTCACTCCGGAAAAATTTTTTGAAGCATCAAATGTGTATGCGCCATTTCTTTTCGTATAAAGCATTGATTTTTCTTCTGCATAATTGGTTGGCTTATAACGGTCTTTTTGAATGCAGTTATGTAATTTCCAATGTTTTATGACAATAACATTAGATCCTGGAAAAGTAAGAACATAATGTTTGTCAATGAGAATTTGCAAGTCTTCCTTTGAAGCCTGGCACTCTCTTACTGTTTTATTGGCGCAGTCAACAAAACCGTCGTCATCTGCCCGTATGCATAAATGAAAAAACAACCCCTGCGCTGTGAGCGGCATGTCAAGAAAAGCATCTGACGTCACTAAATCTATGCGAAACATCCGCTTACTTGCCATAATATCTCCTTCAAGTTCCAAAAAATTATCACTTTTCTGTTTTCAAAAGCTCAATGACACGCGATCCTGCATCTTCCGGTCTGCAAAAAACAAATTTCACGCCGTACTTAATCTGCATTGTCAGCATTGCTTTTCCAAGGACTTCCCCGCTTGTTGGCGGTGCCTTTGGAAGCGGTACATTCAACCACTTTCCAATACCGTGCATGTACTTTATCTTGTTGTATCTCTCAAGCCTTGGATTGTGCCAATGAAAAACGTCTTCAATAGTTTTTATTCCATCCATGTTCTCAACCAAAACATACAGTGCTATATTGTTGTTCTGCGCCAAAATACACTCGTCTCGGAACCTTGGATGCTGTTTTCCGCAGACGTTTCCCGTAATCTCTTGCATGTCCTTCTTAGTATCTACAGCAACCTTGTAGCTTCCAATAAAATCCATCTTCTTAACTTCCATTTTTCTTGCTGACTTTCGTCTTATAACGTCAAGAACGGGTCCTTCCGCGATAACATAATCTCCAACTGGAAGAGGTGCTCGTAGCACCTCTATGTCATTACGATCAAAATAGCGATTCTTAAGTATGTGCTGACCCTCTTTCTGGCCTTTGTCCTCGATCAATAACATACATATCTCCCTTCCATTGATTTATCCGAGTCATTTTTAAGTAAAAGGTAACTCTTCATCAATTCCATCCGGAATATTCATAAAACCATCCGAATCTGTCATAGGCTGCGGTTTGTAACTTCCGTTGTCCTGCGAAGCCTGTTTGCTCTCTGCAAATTCACAGCTTTCGATCAAACACTCATTGGTGTACACCTTATTACCGTCTTTGTTGGTGTAACTTCCGGTCTGCCAGCTTCCTTCAATTACAAGCTTTGTTCCCTTTTTGCAATATTTTTCAAGAAACTCTGCTCTTTTACCAAACGCAAGACAATTGATAAAATCTGCCGTTGGCTGTCCATCCTGCTTAAATTTCCGGTCAACCGCCAGAGTAATTCTACCGATAGCTGTTGACTTCTCGCCCTGCGACCATCTTAATTCCGGGTCTTTGGTGCATCTTCCCATTAAAATCACTTTATTCATTCACTTATTCCTCGCTTCCTTAAAACGGGTAAAGGTTCATATCGACCTCTAATCCACGTTCCGCCACGTAAACATCTGATCCATATTTAACTGTTTCTTCTGTCTTTTGTTTGAATAGTGCGGGATCTCCGCTTTTATCTGATAAGTGAATTAGAACGACATTTCTTAATGCCGGGTTATCGTTAGTAGAAATAAATTTAAGTGCCGTATCAAGGCTCATGTGACCTCGTAGGCGGTGTTCGTAGTTTGGCTCGTCCCTGTCAACGAACTGCATATCATAGTTGGCTTCCACCATGATGTGATTAACACCATTAAATCTCCATCTGACGTATTCCGTGTCTGTTGCATACACAAGGCTTCCCATCTCTGGATGCGTAATGTAAAACCCAACGCACGGGCACTCTGAACCGTCTCCGTTGTTATGTAGCCATCTTCCAGATTTATCACGGTTTTCAAATGCCCTTATGTCAAAATTTCCTTTTCTAAAACGCATTTCAGAATATTTTATCGGCGGTCTGCATGGTTCAAAAACAGGAATGCCAGCTCGCACATATTGTAAGCTATAAAGACTATGGTCAATATGGAAATGGGTAGTAATCACAGCCTTAATTTTCATCACATTGAAATCCAGTGCTTTCTTGACTTCCATAAATGGCAATCCAGCTTCAATTATCAAGGCTTCTTCGTCATTCTCCAGGATGTAGCAGTTGCCGGATGAACCGGAACCTAGGACTTTAAGCTTTATTTTCAATCACTCCCTTCGCTTTCTCGATAATCTCATCATCAAAATTCGCTAGAACTTTTCTGTAACTTTGCTTTTCAAATATTCCTCTCATTTTTCTTTCATTCGGATTATGACAAAAAACCTTGAAAAAATTATCAATATTGGATTGATGTTTGATTCGCTCAATCTCTGGAAGCCGTACCTCAAACTGTTCGTTACCAAAAACATCTACGCCCTGTTTGACAATGCAGTCCGTAATCTCGTAATCAATACGGTTCACAGCTTTCGCCATTTCCTATATCCACATTATCATCTAATGAAAATGCTGCATTTACTGATTTTTTACTTTTCCGGAATTCCATAAACAGTTCATTTCTCACAATTGGAAAAGCATATGTAGAAAAACATCCTTTTGAAGCATCAAAGGTGTCAATAGCCTTTAGAAGTCCAATGGAACCAATCTGAAACATATCTTCATCAAACGCTGGAATTCCTAAACGTCGCATAACAAAAAAGACAATTCCGTAATTTGTAAGGAACATTTGCTCTTTGGCATACTCCGAACGGCAAGTAATCCATAGGTGCAATGCATCTTGCTTACTCAATTCAGATTTTGGAAAGTTCATTCTATCCTCCTACTTCATGAAGTCCGGCAAATCATTGTCATTATCAACAACTTCCGTCTCTACCTTTTCCGGTTTATCTGCCATCTTGGGCTCTTCCACAGTTTCGGCAACTTCCAGATCAACAGGAAAATCCTCTGTGTTTGCGTTTTCAGATATTTCATGCTTAACCTGTTCCTGTAAATCTTCCATCGGATATTCCTTGAAATCGTTGTCCTGCATTTCTTCTTTTGTATAAAGCCCCATCGTCAATTCCGGGCAATTCAGACTGGAGAAGAAAGATGCCGCTCTGTAACGAAGCATTAACTGTGGCATGGTTTTCCACTTACTACCGTTCTTACCAAGCCATCCCTCGGCTTTAGCCATTTCCATGTCCACGGTCATACCCTCAACTCTACGACCATTTTTCGTAGTCCAAGCAAGACACGAATAAGGCTTGCCATCCTTATCTTTGGTTTCCTCGAACTGTAATTCCATATCGAATTTGCCGGAATTATTGATTGCCGCAATCAGAAACTTTGAGCTCCAAGACGGTCTCCCCTGAATTACATACAAATTCTGCATAACCATTAGTGGGCTTACTCGCAGTCTCTGCGCCTGCTCAATAGCAATCAGACAGTTTGCATCGTTCTTCTGGAATGTTGCCGGAACGATAGTTGAACTCGCTAACGCCTTTGCCATCTGCATAGCCATGATGAAATTATCTGATGTTCCAAAAATTCCAAGGCTATAATCTGTAACCTTGTTGTTGCTGTGTGCAACCTCTGCCTTTTCCTCTGCCTTTGCTACTGCTGTGTTCTCTGCCATAATTATTTTCCCTCACTTTCTCCGGCATCTACCGGCTCATAATATTTCTTCACAACTGCAATCTTATCAGCACCGTAGGTGTCCACCCACTTCATATCCACC
>QRFC01002579.1_pt1 | contig 13061 bp, 8 predicted proteins | sample 1861061 | NCBI WGS metagenome assembly QRFC01 (sample SAMN09711282, study PRJNA482702) | Human gut metagenome, whole genome shotgun sequencing project.
TTTCTCCTTGTAAGCTATGCGAGATTTAGAAAAATATCGTATCTTTGTCCCCGAATTAAGGCGTTCTTTGCATATTGCAAAATACAGAAACGAGCAGAATTCCGCTCGTTTCCATATTGTTACCTGGTGTACTAAATCTTATTGATTCAAGAGTTAGTGCACCTATCGCCTTTTTTGAGTATTCCAAGATAAGCTCTATGAAAAGAGACTTACTTGATCTTCACTTCTATCTTAGCCTTGGCTGCATCAGCGCTGGAGCCGCCAACAAATACCTGGTAAGTGCCAGGAACCACACGGATGGTGTTGGTCTGGGCATCCCAACCCTCGAAACTCTTGCGAGGAAGATCGATGCTCACCATCTGGCGCTCGCCAGCCTTCAAAGACACACGCTTGAATGCCTTGAGACTCTTGATAGGTCCATCCACGTCATCCATGCGCTTGATATAAACCTGCGCTACTTCGGTACCCTCTCGCTTGCCCGTATTCTGCAAGGAGAACATCAGTTTGTAATCAGCAGCCTTGCCGCCACACTTCCTGCTCTTCACCTGCATCAAGGTAGGCTTGCCATACTCAAAAGTGGTATAACTCAAACCGTAACCGAATGGGAACAAAGGCTCGCCCTTGAAATAACGATAGGTACGATTCTTCATCGTATAATCGAGGAAAGTAGGAAGATCGTTCACACTCTTATAGAAGGTAACCGGAAGCTTGCCCGATGGGTTCACCTCGCCAAAGAGAACCTTGGCTACAGCCTCACCACCCCGTTCACCAGGATACCATGCCTGAAGAATCGCCTCGGCATTCTCTGTCTCAGGAACCATGGCGATGGCACATCCCGAACAGTTGACAAAGACAACACGCTTGCCTGCCTGATGCAGCATGGCGATGACCTGACGCTGAGCCTTCGGCAACTCCAGGTCGGTTCTGTCGCCGCCCTTGAATCCCGGTTCCTCTATCTCAAGCTGTTCTCCCTCCAGGTTTGGAGAGATACCGCCTACGAATACCACGGCATCCGCATCGCCCACCTCTGCCAGAATCTGCTCGCTGGTAGGCTTCGAAGTCTTCAGGATATCAAACTGCATCACAGCCACATCTTCCTTCTGGGTATAATCTACCTGAATCTTGACCGGCTTGCCTGCTTTCAGAGAGAGCGGTTTGATGATAGGCGCCACACGGCCCCAACACTCCCTCATGTTCACGATGGTATCGCCATCCACTATCAGGCGGCAACCGTCATCAATACCCATATTGATGGTAAGATCCTCATCCCTATCAGGAGTCAACACACCCTCATAGCGGGCTGAGAAATGAGTAAGATTCACACCCGGAGCAAACACGGTGTTACCACCATTGCTCAGATTGATGGCTGTCTTCATCACATCCGTAGCCACCGGCTCACCCTTCTGTTCCTGATTGTTCCAGTAGGTGGCCTTCATTCCCTCACGGAAGAGGTTGAAACGGCTTTCCTGCACCTCGTTTCTTGTCAAGGTACAAGCCGGAACATACTTCACCTCAGCCCCCTTCATATAGTTGCGGATGCCCTGGAGGATAGTGGTAGAACTGGTAGGATAACCCGAATAGTTGCCTCGCAGCATGATGGAGTCATTGGCATTAGGTCCCATCACCACAATCTTCTGATTGCGTTTCAATGGCAGCAGCTGGTTTCTGTTCTGAAGAAGGACGATGCCTTCTTCTGCTATTTTCTCAGCCAGATCCTTATGAGCCTTGCAGGCGATGACGTTCTCAGGAATCTGAGTCCACGACACGGTTTCATCCTTATCGAAATCGCCGAGCTTGAAACGAGCCACCAGCAGACGCTTCAGGCTCTGGTTTACCTTATCTTCATTGATCATTCCCGCCTTCACAGCTTTCGGAATAGTACGATAGGCACTGCCGCATTCCAGGTCGGTACCGGCATTCACAGCCTGGGCAGTTGCCTCGGTAGCGGTCTTTGCCGTACCATGATAGCCCGGCATATAGAAATCGTTGACAGCTCCGCAATCGGAAGTAATCAATCCCTTGAATCCCCATTCGTCTCTGAGGATCTGGCGCTCAAACTTGGCGTTGGAACAGCAAGGAGCACCATCTATACGCTGATAGGCACACATCACCTCAGCCACATGTCCATCCTGTACCAGCGACTTGAAGGCAGGGAGATAAGTCTCCCACAAATCCCGGGCTGGCAGATTCTCCAGATTGAAGACGTGGCGATTCCACTCCGGACCGCTATGCACGGCGAAATGCTTGGCACAAGCCAGTGTCTTGACATATTGGGGAGCCTTAGACTGACCGGAAGCCGGAACACCAGGAGCCGCCAGCGGCTTGCCGTCGAACGACTGTCCCTGCAAGCCATTCACTACGGCGAGTCCCATACGTGTGGTGAGATAAGGATCTTCGCCATAAGTCTCCTGTCCGCGTCCCCATCTAGGATCACGGAAGATATTGACATTCGGAGTCCAGAAGCTCAGACTCTGATATCTCTTTACATTACCCGACTTCTTCGCTACCTGCGCCTTGGCTCTCGCCTCATCGCTTACGGCAGTAAACACCTGATAGAGCAAGGCATCATCCCAGGAAGAAGCCATGTGCATGGTGATAGGGAAAACCGTGGCATATCCGTTGCGTGCCACGCCATGCAGCGCCTCGTTCCACCATTGAAACTGAGGGATACCCAGTCGGGAGATGGCAGGCGAAGCATCCATCATCAGCTTCGTCTTCTCCTCCAGGGTCAGGCGTGAAAGCAAGTCATTGGCTCTTGCCTCGGCAGAAAGGTTAGGGTTCTGATAAGGCAACAGCTGATTGGCTGGCTGTTGGGCGTGAGCTGAGAGCACCAGAGCGGACAGCAGGGCCAATGTAAGTATTTGTTTCTTCATAACTACTATTGTTAGTACGTAAATATTATATAGATTCGTTTTAATATGCAAAAATACATATTTTTCCTGAATTCAGAGATAGATGAAGTGTTAAAAAGCTCAACTAGTTTCCATTTTTATGTGATTACTTCCTAATTTTTTCGATTCATTTAAACAATTAAGCCCTTTTTCCTTGCTGATTCCAAATATTAGTGCTAACTTTGCACTCTGAAACAACACTATCTTTTTAGAAGACAAAGATACAAGTAAGAAAGATACAACAAGACAGTAAGATCGCAATGACATGGAAAAGATTCTAATAGTTGAAGACGACATCGCATTTGGAACCATGATTCAGACATGGCTCAGAAAGAAGGGATTCGAGGTGGAGAAAACTACTTCGGTCAAGGCCGCCATACAGGTTTGCGAGGAGGCAGAAAGAGGATTCGATCTGGTATTATCAGATCTCCGCCTTCCCGATCACGACGGCATCTTCCTGCTGCAATGGATGAGAAAGCATGGCGTGCAGGTGCCTTTCATCGTGATGACCAGCTATGCAGAAATTCAGAATGTGGTGCTCGCCATGAAATCGGGTGCTACCGATTATGTGGCAAAGCCTTTCCATCCGGAAATCCTTCTGGATAAGATCAAGGAAGCTATCAAGACTCCGAAAAAACAGGATCCGTATGCTGCCTCAGCAGATAGTCTGCGTTCCACAGACACAAATTCTACTCCTACAGACGCAGCACCTGGCAAGCAGGCAGGAAACCAGGCTTCATCTGCCAATGGGGATGTACCCAAATACCTGGAAGGTGAAAGCGAGGCTTCACGCAAGCTTTACAGTTTCGTTTCGCTGGTGGCTCCTACCCCTATGTCGGTACTCATTCTGGGTGCCAGCGGTACGGGTAAGGAATATGTGGCTAGAAGAATCCATGAACTCAGCACAAGAGCCAACAAACCTTTCTTCGCACTCGACTGCGGTGCCATCCCTAAAGAAGTGGCGGCATCAGAATTCTTCGGTCATGTGAAGGGATCGTTTACGGGAGCTGACCAGGACAAGAAGGGCGCTTTCGAGATTGCCAACGGAGGAACTCTCTTCCTCGATGAGATGGGAAACCTGAACTATGAAGTACAGGTGCAGCTGCTCCGTGCCCTCCAGGAAAGAAAAATCCGTCCGGTAGGAAGCAACAAGGAAATAGATATCGATATCCGACTGGTATGCGCTACCAATGAGAATCTGGCTCAACGCGTGGCAGAAGGCAACTTCCGTGAAGACCTCTACCACCGCATCAATGAGTTTTCCATCTACATGCCGGAGCTGAAAGACCGTGGTGCCGACCTCTTCCTCTTTGCCGACCTCTTTATCAAGCATGCCAACAAGGAGCTGAACAGAAATGTGGAAGGACTCGACGGCAAAGCCAAGGAGCGAATTGCCGCCTACAACTGGCCGGGCAACCTGCGAGAATTGAACAATGTGATGAAGCGAGCTACCCTGCTCGCCACCGGAAGATACATCGGAGTAACCGAACTGGAACAGAGTATGGCGCATATCCAGCCACAAGCCCCTACCGCCCTGCACGATGAGGAAACGGAACTGCAGAGAATAGAAGCTGCGCTGAAAGCAGCAGGCGGCAACAAGAGCAAGGCTGCACAATTGCTCGCCGTGGATAGAAAGACGCTCTATAATAAGATGAAGAAATACGGTATCTGATGACCATTCCCCAACTTTTTGGGGAATAATTCCACACTAGTTCCACACTTTCCACAATGTAGAATTCTGGCACAAAGAGCAATTACAATTGATAATCAAGCAATTAGATAATTCTTTCGTTTTTTGGCACGCAGATTGTGATATTAGAAAGTGAACACGCCAATGAGCGGTAACGCAAGCAAGGCTGTTCACAAAGAAAGTAATAAATATAATATTCACAATAAAAAAACAAAAGATTATGAAGAAGTTAGTTTTCGCAGCTATCGCTGCCATGGTTATGGTTTCAGTGAGCAATGTATTCGCCAGCAACAAGATGGCAAGTGTATCATCAGTAGCTCCAGTTGACACAGTAGCTCCAGCAGAACCAGCTGCTCCAGCAGACACAACAGTAGAGAAAGAGACTCCAGCAGAGACACCAGCTGAAACTCCAGCAGAGACTCCAGCAGACTCTACAGCAACAGATTCTACTGTAGCAGAGTAATATCACCTTTAAAAAATAGTAATTAACAGAGGAAAAGATAGAATAACACTAGTAATTACGCGTCGCTTTCAATCAGGCAGGAGACTAATGATAGAATTCATTGGTCTCCTGACTTGTTTTTAGCCCTTTTGTTTTCTAATATCATTTTTTTGCATTAACTTTGCAAACAAATATCTATTGAGCAAGATATCAGTCTGCTCATCATTTTAAACGATTTCTCATGCACAAGAACAATATTCCTCTCAAGGTAGCCCTCGGATATAGCGCCATTGCCATTATCATGATTCTGGCAATCAGTCTGGTGTATAGCAACACCAAGAGCATCAATGCCATCAATGAAGCTTCGCGCGAGTATATCCAGAAAAGGAGTGCCGCCGATAGTACCATCTCTTCCCTGCTCAAAGAGGAGCAGAGAAACCTGAAGCAACTGTCTGATGCCATGGCAGGAAGACCTACCCGAAACTATCTGCAGAATAAGGTGAAGAATCTGAATACGGGAAAGGATTCCATACTGGTTCACTCCAAGGCACCTCAAACCCACGAGGCGAAGAAGACTACGGTAGAGGTATTGAAGACCCGAAGGGGATTCTTCCGCCGACTCGCCGATGCCTTCAAGAAGGAGCACGCCGAAACCTTAAGCGTAAAACAGGACAGCAACCGGGCTGTCATCGATTCTGTTACCACTCCAGTAAACGTGGCGGAAAACGTGGCAAACATCCTAGAACAGATAGACAAGAAGGAGAAAGTGGCTACACAAGACCACAAGCAGAGCATCAACAAGGAGATGGAAGAGCTGAAGATGGTGAGTGCCAAACTCGCCCTGCGCTCCGCCAAACATCTGAGCGATGTGCACCAGCGTGAAAAAGACAATATGCAGGAAGCCATCGAGAAGGCGATGGAAGCAAGAAAGCATCTGTTGTGGCAGATGGAACTGCTCGCCATCGTAGCCTTCTTTGCCATCGTCATCATGATCTGGTTTATCTGGCGCGATGCCAGAAAGGAGCGCATCTACAGAGAAAACCTGGAGGCTGCCAACGAGGAAATCCAGCGTATCATGAACCAGCGCGAGCGCCTGCTCCTCACCATCACCCACGATATCAAGGCGCCAGCTGCCTCTATCTCGGGCTTCATCGATCTGATGAAAGCCTACGTCAGCAATCCCCAGGGCATCGAATGTCTCCAGAACATCAAGAACTCTGCCACTCATCTTTCACATCTCGTTGCCTCGCTGCTCGATTATCATCAGTTAGAGAACGGACTGATGAAGGTTCAGCCTACCTCTTTCTCACCGGCACAACTGGTAGCTGAATCAGTAGAGGGAATGAAATTGCGGGCAGAAGAGAAAGGATTGGAGATTTCATTCGAATGCAAGATGAAGGGGATGGGAACTTCGGATTCTTCGGATTCTCCAATGAAGAAGGAATTCTTCCGTGCTGATGCCTTCCGCATTCGTCAGATATTGGATAATCTGGTAAGCAATGCCATCAAATATACCGACCGGGGCAGCGTTACCATCCAGGCACAGGTTTCAGAAATTCTGGGCAAGCCTACGCTTACCCTGAGCGTAAAGGATACGGGAAAGGGAATGACCGATGAGGAGAAACAGAAGGTGTTCCAGGCGTTTACCAGATTGAAGAGCGCCCAGGGCATCGAGGGTACCGGTCTTGGATTGTCCATCACCCAGGAACTGGTTTCGTTGCTTGGTGGAGAAATCATCCTCCACTCTACCCTGGGCAAAGGTTCTACCTTCATCATCACCATCCCTATCGAGCCAGCACCAATGGAGGAGTCTCAGGAAATGGCTCCATCAGAAGTTAAGCATGATCCTTCTCCCGATTCTGCTCAAGATAAGGAAGGACAGAATTCCGGCAGCCATCAGGTTACTGATATAAAGAAGAAGCCGGAATTTGCCAACCACAAGATTCTGATTCTAGATGATGACAAGCTGCAGCTCCAGCTTCTCCAGGAGATGTTGCGCCGCATCGTAGGCAACACCTGGCAGGTTTTCGCCTGCAATCATGTGATGGATGCCCTCACCACACTACATAACGAACAGCCAGCCCTGATGCTGATGGATATCGAAATGCCGGAGATGAACGGCATGGATATGATTGCCCACATCAACCATACCAATATGATGGTGGTGGCGATGACGGCTCACGATACAAGCATCCTGGAACAGCTTCTGAAAGCCGGCTTCGACGATTGCCTGTTCAAGCCATTCAGCATGAAGAAACTGTCTGATATCCTGGGAATAGAGTCCCAGCCTCAACTGGATGCCCAGCCTGAAACTCCATTCCAGCCAGATTTATCATCCCAGCAGAAATCCAACCCTCAACTGGATGCTCTTCTTGCTTTTGCCGGAGGCGACGAAGAAGCGGCGAAGGAGATTCTTGATACCGTGAAGCAGGAACTTGCCGCTCATCTCACGAATCTAAAAGAAGCCATAGAAGAGGAATCCTTATCTACCGACCGCATAGGAAAGGCGGCACATAAGCTCCTCCCTATCGCCACCATGATGCAGATGGGATGCCTCGAAGAACTCAAGGATCTCTCCCCAGAACACATCGGCGAGATAGAAGAAGCCGAGATCAGAGAAAAACTGAAGGTTGTGATTACGACCTTATCTGCTGCGGTGTCAGACCTGTATGCTTCTTGAAATATCGGCAGAAGAAACTGACGTCGGCGAAATGAAACTCCCAGGCCATCTCCTTGATGCTTTGCGTGGTCCGCTTAAGATGCATCTTGAGTTGCAGAATCACGTATTGGTCGATGATGGTCTTGGGGGTATGCCCCGTCACCTGACTCACAATGTTGGTCAGATATTTCGAGGAGATATTCATCTGTTCGGCATAATAGTTCACATCCCTTGAAATCTTGTAGTCCCTCTCCAGCAGCATCATAAACCGATTGAACAGTTCTCTTACACGATACGACTTTACTTCATCTGGTCGGTATTGCGGATTGCGCTGAAGATACTCATGAAAACCGACGAAGAACGCCTTCAACTGGCATAATACCAACTGCGAGATGCAGGTACATTCCGACTGGTCGAAATATACCTTCAATAAACCAAACATTCCATTGATGATGTTTGTCACCACAGGGGTATCCTGCCGGCAACGATCTTCACGCAAGGAAGAATATACCGTCTGCTCCAGCTGCAAGCTTGCTTCTCGAAGCAAAGAAGGATTATATTTCAGGATTTCGGCCTGGAAACTGTTCGCTGTTTGAGGGGATTTGCAATCCCCGTTTTCAGTTTGAGGGGATTTGCAATCCCCGTCAACCTTCAATTCCACTACATCATTCGGGAAGAGCGTAATCACCGCCCCCTCATAAAGTTCCCAATCCTTATAATTCACATTCAGCCTCGCCTTTCCCTTCCGGCAAATCAATATTGCTCCGTAAGTCAAAACTTGCGGACCCTCCTGCCATTCCTCCAAACCAGAGAGGAAAAGACTTGCTTCCTGCTGACTGCTTAATTCTGATAATTCCATCTACACCTTATTATATATAGAGTTATTATATCTCTTTATTCCTATTTCGGTTGCAAAATTACATAAAATATGTGATATAAAAGAACTATTATTCCCAAATCGTCCATCCACTGCGAAATATTTAAAGCGATTGTTCGCTCAAAACTCCGTACCTTTGCACCCGAAATTCAAAAAGTAATGATCAATGATTAAGAACATCTTATTTGTAAGCCTTCTGCTTGCAGGAGGAAACCATTGGGCTTCGGCTCAATCACAAACCACCGTAGGAGCGGCTGCTTCCTTGCCCGTCAGCAAGAAAGAAAACATGACCATCAGCCAGCTCTTCCAGAAGGTGGAGGATAACAGCAAAAGCCTTCGTACTTCATTATCAGGAGTAGAAGCAGCCCATCTCGGCATCGAATCGGCCAAAAGCAAGAAACTGCCCGACCTCGATGCTTCCCTCTCATTCAGCTATATCGGCAATGCGCTGATTACTGACCGTGATTTCAGCAACGTTCATGGTTTGAAATCCCCACATTTCGGCAACAACTTCGCCTTCCAGGCACAGCAGGTGGTTTATGCCGGTGGAGCCATCAATGCAGGCATCAAGCTCGCCGAACTCGGAAAGCAGCAGGCAGAGGTAGGCGTGAAACTCACCCGACAGCAGATTCGCTTCATCGCCCTGGGGCAATATCTCGACCTCTACAAGATAGACAACCGTATCAAGGTGTATGAAAAGAATATCGAGTTGACCCGCCAGCTCATCGACGACATCAAGGAAAAACAGACGCACGGAATGGCGCTGAAAAACGACATTACCCGATACGAACTCCAGATGGAAAGTCTCAAACTCGGTCTTACGGCGCTTAGGAATAACCGGAGCATCCTGAACCATCAGCTTTGCAATACCCTAGGAATGAACCAGGGAAGCCAAAAAAATGAAGGAAGCCAGATGAACCAGAAAAGCCAGGAGATTCAAATTATCCCCGATGCCACCATTGCCGACAAAACCTACGGCAAGGAAGGCGAGGCTTACTGGCAGACAGCAGGCACCCTGAATTCCCCACTCCTGGAGCAGAGCAGTAACGCCATCCGCATCGCCGAACAAAAAGAGAAGATTGCCAAGAGCGATCTTCTGCCAAAGGTAGCTTTCGTTGCCGCAGACAACTTCGATGGACCTATCCTCTTCGAATTGCCACCTGTTGACAAGAACCTCAACGTCTGGTATGTGGGCGTAGGCGTGAAATACAGCCTCAGCTCTCTCTTCAAGAGCAACAAGCGCATCAAGCAGGCAGCCGTAGAAACCCGACAGGCTAAAGAGGCACATGCCGTTCAGGCAGAGCAGCTTAACAATAATGTGCAGGCTGCCTACGTGCAGTATCAGCAAACCTACGTAGAACTGGAAACGCAGCGAAAGAGCGTAGAGCTGGCACAACAGAACTACGACGTGATGAATGCCCGCTATCTCAGCCAGCTCGCTCTGGTTACGGATATGGTGGATGCCTCCAACCTCAAGCTCAATGCCGAGCTCAGTGAGGTGGATGCCCGCATCAACATCGTCTATGCCTACTATCGCATGAAGTACGTGGCAGGAGAAATTTAATTTTAAAAACAGAAATAAGAGTTTTTATCGAAAACAATTATCAAGAGATTATGAGCAAGAAGATTATCAAGAGAATATATAATGTAGTGATTATCCTCCTTTTTCTGGGAGCTATCGGCTGGTGCTTCAGCCATTTCTATCATGGCAGCGATGTGGCTTACACAGATGATGCACAGATTAACCGCCATATCACCCCTATCAATACCCGTGTACCGGGATTCATCAAGGAGATTCGTTTCAACGACTATCAGCACGTCAAGAAGGGCGATACCCTTGTTATCATCGAGGATGCAGAGTTCCGTCTGCATGTGGCTCAGGCAGAGGCTGGCTTGCGTGGATCCAAGTCAAGTTCTTCGGTAGTTACTGCCAGCATGGGCACCACCAATACCAATGTGCAGACAGCGGCTGCCGGCATCGAGGAGGCTCGTGTGGATATGATGAATGCCAAGCAGGACTTCGACCGCTTTGCAGCCCTGATGAAGAAGGATGCGGTAACCCGTCAGCAATACGACAACGCCTATGCCCGCTATCTGGGAGCCAAGGCACGTTATGAGCAGGCTAGCAGCCGCAAGGCAAGTGCAGCTTCTGTCCGCAATGTGCAGACCCAGCAGCTTGGCGGTTCCCGTGCCGGAGAGAGCGTGGCAGAGGCACAGCTCAACCTGGCTCGCCTCAACCTTTCCTATACCGTAATCGTGGCAACCTGCGATGGCGTGATGGGAAGAAAGGATATTCACGAGGGACAGCTGGTACAGCCTGGTCAGATGCTGGCTCGCATCGTGGATGACAATGATGTTTGGGTGGTAGCCAATTATCGTGAGACTCAAATGGACGGCATCACCGTGGGCAAGACTGTAGATTTCACCGCCGATGCCATCCCGGGGGTAGTATTCCATGGCAAGGTAGAAGCCCTTTCTGCCGCAGCCGGCAATGCCTATTCCATGATTCCTGTGGATAATGCCACCGGCAACTTCGTAAAGGTAGAGCAGCGTGTGCCTGTTCGCATCGCCCTCACCAAGGACAATGACCCGAAACAGATAGCCCTGCTCCGTGCCGGACTGAACGTAGAGACCAAGGTTCGTATCAAATAGAATGTTCTATAAACTATAAATTATTAATTATAAAAAATGCCAGGACCACCAATGCTTCAGGGACCCTTCCGGGTTCCTTCGTTCAATGGATATATTCCTCGCCGGTTACAGCCATGGATTTATCTCCTCTTCGCCTTCATCTTCCTGATGTCGGGCGGAATCTATGGAGGAGCCATGAGCCAGGTAATGGGCGAGTACAGTTTGATGAGAGAAGACGTGCTTATGATCATCATGTTCAACGTGGTGGGCGTGGCGATGCCATTCCCCTTCCTCTTCAAGATGAAGTTCCACTTTACCAACCGCCAGCTCCTGCTGAATGCGGCACTGGTAGTGGCAGCTTGTAATTTCCTCATCATGTGGACCGACTCGGTGCCCCTGATGTGCATCCTCGCTTACATCGCAGGTTTCTTCAAGCTCTGCGGAACCTTCGAATGTATGAGCACCATCCAGTTGTGGATGACCTCCAAGCGCGATTTCACCATCTTCTTCCCCCTGCTCTACTGCATCGTGCTGGGAAATATGTTCCTCTCGCCTTGGATCACCGAACACCTGATTTACATCTATCAGGATTGGCGCATCATCAACTGGGCGATGACCGGAGCCCTGCTCCTGGTGGCATTCATCGTGTATGTCACCACCCACGACTTCCGCTTCATGAAACCCCTGCCCTTCATCAGCCTCGACTATCTGGGCTGCATCCTGTGGTCGGCATGGATGCTGGAGTTCATCTTCTTCTTCACCTATGGCGAGCACTACAACTGGCTCGATTCGAAGATTATGCAGATGGATGTTTTGCTCTTTATCCTTACCGGATATTTCTGCATCCAGCGAATGCTCCACATCCGTCACCCTTACATCGCTCCGGCGGCATGGAAGTATAAGCGACTCATCCCGCTGCTTATCCTTTTTGCATTCGTAGAGTTTATGGGCAGTACGCCTAAAGTGTTGCAAACCGCCTTTACGGGTGGCGTGCTGCATTTCGGCAACATCACCACCAATGTGCTCAACTTTGTGGAATGGACAGGTGCCATCGCCGGTTGCCTCTTCTGTCTCTTCTGGTGCAAGGTGCTCTGTCAGAAATACACCCGTCTGCTCACGATAGGTGTGGCAACGATGGTATGTTATCCCGTGATGATGTATTTCCTCATCGATCCGGGTCTCAACATCGAGGCACTCTATCTGCCTTGCTTCCTACGGAGCTTCGGCAACGCCATCTTCTTCTGCATGCTCACCGTGTATCTGGAAGAACTGATGCCGTTCCAGCACTTCTTCATGGGATTGACGATAGCAGGCATCATCCGCAACGGTCCGATGTCGGCGATGTGCTCAGGCCTTTACAGTTTCGGGCTCCGTTATCAGATGGCAGACAATATGTCGCGCGGTTTGCCCTACGATGCCACCAATCTTCTGATGCTCAGCATCCGGAATCTCTATGGCATCACCTGCCTCATCGGCATTGCCGTGCTGATCATCTTCCTGCTCTGGGATGTACAGCCCGTGAGAAGTACCCTGAAGAAGATGCCTTCCTGGAACTTTGTGGGAAAGAGAATGAAGAAAAAGAAAGGATTTGCGAAATAGTCATTGGTTCTGCCATCGGCGTGATTATCAACCTCGTACTTCCTAAATCGAAGAAGGAAGAGGTGTAAAGAAAAAAGGGGAAAATCTTTGATTATGAGATAGTTTTCAAAGTTTTTCCCCTTTACAAGAGTAATGCCCCAACTAGATTGCAAGATTCTTGCAGATTTGTGAATGAGAGTGTAAACTAAACTGTGTCAAGCTACAATAAAAGTAGTTTAACACAGTTTTTATATTATGGACAACTTAGAAATTGATTACAAGAAAGCAGCTCA
>QRFC01002580.1_pt1 | contig 13057 bp, 9 predicted proteins | sample 1861061 | NCBI WGS metagenome assembly QRFC01 (sample SAMN09711282, study PRJNA482702) | Human gut metagenome, whole genome shotgun sequencing project.
AGGAGTGTTTTATCTATCCGCTTTTTCGAGCCGTTTTCCTCTTTCTTGAACGAAATCCGGCTGTAGCTTGATGAATGGGATTGGTTTTTCGACAAACTGGGGGCGAGCACTGCTGCCCGGCAAATTTTTTGCTATCAGAGTTTGTCAACTTTATCTTTAAGCGCCTTTATGGCGATTTTGCCGCCGCGCTTTGCCATTCCTGCGATCAGATGCGGAGCGATCTTCTCAACCTTGGGAGATACGAATTCGTCTACCCAAACGAGCTTTATTGCGTCGAATTTGCATTTTGTTGTGCATATTCCGCAGCCGACGCAGCGGTATTCGTCGAGCACGACCGCGCCGCAGCCGAGGCAGCGTTCGGTCTCTTTTTTCATCTGCTCCTCGGTGAACGTTCCGCGCAGATCGTCCATCGTTTTTCTTGCCTTGTCGGCGCCTGCATCGGCAGCCTTCTGACGAGGTGCGGTATCATATCCGCCGATGGCGAGCGCCGCCTTGGTTTTATCCAGCGAGGTGAAAATGCGCCTGTCACGGCCGAGATTCTGCGTCTGACCGGGGTGAACGTACCTGTGTATCGAAACTGCGCCCTCCTTGCCGGCGGCAATGGCGTGGATAACGAATGCCGGCCCTGTAACAACATCGCCGCCTGCGAACACGTCCGGCTCGCCGGTTTGGTACGAAAGCTCATTGACCGTTACGCAGCCTTTTCTGTCAAGCTGCATTGAGCCTTTTTCGATGCCGCCCCAGTCGATGATCTGGCCGATCGCCCCGATAACGTTATCAACGTCCATAGTCTCAAATTCGCCCGTCGAAACCGGCGAACGCCTGCCGGAGGCGTCCGGAGCGCCAAGCTTCATCTTTTCAAGCTTCAGCGCCGTGACGGCTCCGTCTTTTCCGATTATCTCGACAGGAGAGGCGAGAAGGTGAAGCTTCACGCCCTCGTTTAGTGCGTCCTCGATCTCCTCGGGATCTGCCTTGAGCTCGTCTCTTCCGCGCCTGTAAATGAGCGTGACTTCCTTTGCGCCCAGCCTTATCGCACTGCGCGCAACGTCAACCGAAACGTTGCCGCCGCCGATCACGGCAACACGCTCGCCGAGCTTAACGTGCTTGCCGGTAAGCGTTGAGCGCAGAAAATCAATGCCGCCGTAAACACCGTCAAGCTCCTCGCCGGGAATGCCGATCGGAGCGCTTTTCTGTGCACCGATAGCCATGTAAAACGCCTTGTATCCCTGAACTCTCAGCTCGTTGAGGCTTATGTCTCTGCCGACCTCAATTCCAGTTTTAAACTCAACTCCAAGCTCTTTTAAAACCTCGATCTCGGACAGAACAACGTCCTTTTCAAGTCTGAATGTCGGGATGCCCATGGTCATCATGCCGCCGAGAGTGTTTTCTTTCTCGAAAACTGTCACGGGATAGCCCTTTACCGAGAGGTAATACGCGCAGCTCAGTCCGGCAGGACCGGCTCCGATGACCGCGATCTTCTGCGGATACATTTTGCCGATCTGGTTGACCATCTTGGGAACAAATCTGTGCTCGGCTTTCATGTCCTGCTCGGCAATGAATTTTTTTATATCGTCTATCGCTATCGGATCGTCAATATCGCCGCGAGTACAGGCGTCCTCGCAGAATTTCGGGCACACTCGACCGCATATGGCAGGGAAGGGGTTTTCCTTTTTTATAAGCTCAAGCGCCTCCTGATATCTGCCCAGGGCGGCGAGCTTTATGTATCCCTGAACGGCGATGTGGGCCGGGCAGTTTGTCTTGCACGGCGCCGTGCCGGTCTCGACGACGTTTTCGCGATTTTCGCGCCAGTCCTCGTTCCAGTGCTCCTTTGTCCAGATCTTATCGTCCGGAGTTTCGGATTTCCTGATATTAAGCGGCTGCGTTGAGCAAAGCTTCTGGCCGAGGCGCAGCGCGTTCATCTGGCAGTTTTCAACACACTGGCCGCAGGCAACGCATTTTTCTTTGTCCACCTGCGCGCGATAGTTGGATTTCATGATCGTCGGATCGTTGAAAAGCCGTCCACCGCGCAGCGACAGGCAGGAGCACTCGCAGCAATTGCATATGCCGGATACCTCGCCGGTACCGTCCGTGTTTGAAAGCTCGTGTATAAGTCCGTTTTCCTCGGCCCTTTTGAGTATATCATAAGCTTCTTCTTTGCTTATTTCTCTGCCGTGGCCGGTTTTAACATGGAAGTCGGCCGCCTTGTTGAGCATGATGCACATATCCTCTTCAAGGTGCCCGCAGCCCTCGCCCATTATCCTGCGAGTGCGTCGGCACGAGCATGCGGTAACGGCGATCTTCCACGCGTTATCTATGTATTTGCTCAGCTGATCGGATGAAACTGTGTGACGATTGAGGTCGATTGCCTTCTGCACCGGAATAACACGCATAACGCCCATGCCGCGCGGCAGGTTCGGAGTCATGAGCTTCATGTTTTTCAGCGTGTATTCGTCAAAGCACCTGGCTATCTCGGGGTGAGCTTCGACCTGCTCCTTGTTTCCTACCATCATTTCCATTATGCCAGGAACCCAGCAGGGCAGGGTGTAGTAGTCGCGGCCGTCATCGGGGCTCGTGTAAGTGACGACAACGCCCTCGTTTGCAAGCTCCCACAGAAGCTTTTTTGTAACCTCCGGCGGCTTGCCGCAGCGTTTAGCGATCTCGTCAAGCGTAAGACTGTGCCGCACCTTGCACGCAAGGGCTACGTCTGCCTGCTCGTCGGTCACTACCTCGGCCAGAATCCTGTACTCCGGATCACCGGGAACGTTTGGTATGCCGGTTCGTGCTTCGAGCGTGATCTTGTTTGCAAGCGCAAGAATTTTAGGTCTGAATGCCATAGTGTTGCTCCTTCCTTTACTTTAATGCACATCATGTACAAACACTCTTGCGTTAAGAATATCACGTTTAACTGATTTGTCAATGTTTTAGGAAAAATGTGCGCAAAATTTATATGATTTGTACATGCAATGGTGGAATACAATAGCCTGAGGTGATTCAATGCTTGGAATATCGCTGGCCATGCTTGTCGGCAGTGCGCTGCTGATGCTCAGACTTTCGCCGGGAGGGTCGTTCCCGAGTCCGCTTTCGCAGGAAGAGGAGAAAAAATATCTCACGCAGTGGCAAAATGGAGATATCTCCGCTCGCAACGTCCTTGTTGAGCACAATCTCCGCCTTGTTGCTCACATCATTAAAAAATATTATACGCAGACAAACGATATCGAAGACCTAATATCCATCGGAACTATAGGGCTTATAAAGGGGATAAATACCTATAAGTCCGATAAAGGCATCCGCCTTGCCACCTACGCTTCACGGTGCATAGAAAATGCTATGCTAACCTAACGGAATTAGCACCCACTCCATTGATAAGAGGAGGTTGGTGCTTTATCTAAATCATTATATGTATCCTTGCTTGACTTGAGATTTTCGATTATTTTGTCTAAAAGTTCAAGCTTTTGCTCGGCCGGACAATGAAGTGCTTCAATCATTTTTAATGCCCTGCTCGCGTGGAAGTGAGCAAGATCCTGTTTTAACTGCTTAGAAGCGGCCTTTGTATAAGGAAAGTGAATGTAAACTTCTATAATCATCCCTCCATCTGCTGTTAAACTATGCATAGAGAAGTGCTGATTATCACGGATATTCTAAGGAAAATCAAACGACCGCTACCGTTTTACTGACGGTAGCGGTCGTGTTTATTTGCGCATATAAGTAATTCAAGTCTGTTTTACAAAAAAATTATTCGAAAATAGCAAAATACTTACGACACTTGCAGATAAAAAGTCGCGACATTTCATTACTTCGGGTTATGTAAATACATATGATTGGTTATGGCTGCTCAGATTGGAGGTTCAACTGTCTGCTGAATACATGATATAAGTGCTCGAACTTTTTCGGACATGTTTATGTTCTTTTTGTATACGATGCAAAGTCCCCACTGGAACGACGGCTCAAAAGGTCTCGTTACAAGAGCGTTTTTATTGTAGTATCTGACGCATGGGGCAGAGAGGACGCAGACCTCATTGCTTAGACTGCTCATTTTAAGTAAAAAGTCACAGGTGGGGCTTGTCAGATTGATCATGGGCGAAAGCCCATGAGCTTGGAACTTTCGTACAAGCTCATGGTACACGGCAAAATTCACAGGAAATGTGTTAAAGGGATATGGCGCAAGATCGCCCAAAGTGATGCTTTCGCACTTTGCAAGCGGATGGTCGGGATTCATCGCGCAGACTATCTGATCCTGCATGATTATGATCTCGCTCAGATCGTCGGACAGCACAGGATGCATACTTATCGCTATGTCCATCATACCGTCCAAAACCATGCTTTCAAGCTTTCTTGCACCGTATTCGTGAACTTCCACGGCAACATTGGGGAAGTGCTTACGGAATCTCATTATGATTTCGGGAAAGTCAAAGGCAGCTATAACAGGGGGGACGCCGAGTATGACTCTGCCGCGTTTCATGGACTTTAGGTCGCGCAGTTGACTGTCCATCTCGTCGAATATCTGGGATATTCCTGTCCCATGCTCAACGAGAAGCGTTCCGGCTTCCGTTGGAGACATCACATTTCCCTCGCGATAGAAAAGCGGCATTCCCAGCTCAAGCTCAACCTTTTTCAGCATCTTACTAAGCGCCGGCTGGGTGATAAAGAGGTTGGCAGCTGCCTTTGTCATGTTGCGGGTGTTGGCAATTTCAATAATATATCGAATTTCTCTGATATCCAAGGCGTTTTATTCCCTCCTTAATCTACAATGCCAAAAAAGTAACACTTTCATTCCATATAAAAATATCACATTTGCTCAAAAAAATCAAAACAAATCAATTCCAATTTGTATGTTTTTATATAACCAAAGGTTATTGCCAATGTTTTGACAAATAACCAGCAGTTTAAAACTCATGAAAATTAGAAATTGGACAAAATCGTTATACACAAGTATGCTAAGCGTAAAGATTGACAAATCTCGAACAAGTCAAGGCCGACATGATCAATTTGGTGTTAGGGAGGGATACCTAGACATAAGAAGCGGATTCATTTTAATTATCTCAATTGAAGCTAAGTCGGACAGCATACGGATCCAATGACTGCACGACCGTGAGATACATATAAGCATCCATAAGACAATTTTCACTCACAGCTTGCGAACCCCTTGTCAAACCAAGTGTTTGTCTGCTCGCTTCCGGAGGCCGCACCAATCGCTTGGGTACGACGCCCAGCAAAATAAAGAAAAAAGTATAGAGAATAACAAACTGGAGAAAAAACTATGATTTGGTTACTTATTTCCGTAGTACTGCTTATAGTACTGATCTTCTTCCGCATCGACATCCTGCTAGTTGCTCCTATAGTATCAGTGTTCCTCTGCCTGGTCAGCGGTCTTGATGTTGTCGATACTCTGGCGGAAGGATTTATGCCGGCATTTGCAACATTTGCGAAAAACAACTTCCTGATATTCATGACCAGCGCAATGTTTGCTCGTGCCATGCAGGACACAGGTATGGCGGCCTCGATCGCTCGAGGCATTTCTAACAAACTAGGCCCAAGATTTGCAATTCCCTGCGTCTTTTTCGTCAGTGCGCTTCTGACTTACGGCGGCGTATCACTGTTCGTTGTTGTCTTCGTAGTTTACCCCATCGCTCTGCAGCTGTTCAAGGAAGCAAATATCACTCGTATCATTATCCCCGGTGCAATTGCTGCCGGTGCTTTTACCTGGGCTGCGTTCTGCCTCCCCGGATCTCCTCAGGCAGGTCCCATCGTTGCAACTCAGAATCTCGGTACCAATCTTATGGTCCTTCCTTGGCTCGGAGTTGTCTGCGCGATCTTTATGTGTGCTATGCAGCTCGTTTTCATGAACTATTTGCATAAGAGTGCGGTTAAGAAAGGCCTTGGATTTGAAGCCGACGAGAAGACCGAAGCTCTCATCAGCCGCCTCGACAGTATGAAGCTTCCTAACTTCTTCATTTCGCTCGTTCCCATGCTCGTCGTTCTTATAACCCTGAACGTTATTGGACTTACCGTTTACTACAGCATGATCCTCGGCGTCGTTGTAGCACTTGCTCTTGCATGGAAAAACGTCCCCAACAAACTCACTATGCTCAACTCCGGCGCGCAGAGCGCAATATTCGCACTTATCAATACCTGTGCGGCAAACGGCTTTGGCGGCGTTGCCAAGCTCACTCCGGGTTTTGCACAGCTTGTTCAGGTCTTCACAGACCCAACTCTCATGTCCCCATTGGTAGGTCTCGGCGTGGCCACCACGCTTATCGCAGGCGCCTGTGGCTCCGGCACCGGCGGTATTACCGTTGCCCTCTCGACTATGGCTCCCGTTTATCTTGATATGGGTGTAAATGCAGGTATGATGCATCGTGTTGCATCCCTGGCTTGCTGTGGTCTTGACTCCCTTCCTCACAACGGAGCAGTCGTTACGCTTCTTAATACTTGTGGCGTAGACCATAAGGACGGTTATCTCCCGATTGGCGTAATGACGGTGGCCATGCCACTTATAACACTGGCCTTTATGATAATCCTATTGTCTATAGGATTTGTGGCGTGACCTCAGTTCGACTGAGGTCGCCACTAAAAAGAACAAATACCAAGCAAAAGCCGTATGCAACATATAATTTCATAAACCCTTAGCCGGTGATATCCGGCTAAATAATAAACAATTATAAAAACAGAAAAGGAGAACAACAATGCTTATTAAATTCAACGAAGAACAGACTATGATCCGCGACATGGTGCGTGAATTCACCAAGAATGAAGTCGAGCCTCGCGACTATTACATGGACCAGAACGATGCATTTGACCGCGAACTTTATGCAAAGTTTAATGAGCTTGGCCTCGGCGGCGTCCTCGTTCCTGAAGAGTACGGCGGAATGGGCTCTGATTATGTGACCAGCACCATCATTGTTCATGAGCTGGCAAAGGGAAGCGCAAGCTTTGCTCTGGCAGTTGAGATCAGCCACGTTGCAGCAGAGATGATCACCAACTGGGGTACTGAGGAGCAGAAGAAGGCATATCTGCCCAGAGTTGCAAACGGCGATCTGTTTGCATTCGGCCTGACCGAAGCAAGCGCCGGCTCTGATGCAGCTGGCATCCGCTCGGTCGCAGTCAAGAACGAAGACGGCACTTGGACGCTCAACGGCGGTAAGTCTTGGATCACCAACTCAGGTGAAGCAGACGTATATCTCATCCTTGCCAAGACCAATCCTGAAGCCGGCGCAAAGGGCATCTCCGCATTTATTATCCCCAAGGAGACTCCGGGCCTTGTAATCGCAAAGCACGAGAAGAAGATGGGTATGCGCGGCTCCAGCACCTGTGCACTTTCCTTCGACAACATCCAGCTTCCTGCCGACGCTCTTCTCGGACCCGAGGGAATTGGCTTCAAGATCGCAATGTCCGTTCTCGACGGCGGCCGTATCAGCTGCGCTGCTATCGCAACCGCACTCTCCCAGCATGCTATGGATATCGCAAAGAAGTATGCAAATGAGCGTATCACCTTCGGTAAGCCCATTGCAAAGCACCAGGGCGTCATGTTTAAGTTCGGTGATATGTCCGCACTTATCTCGGCTATGGAGCTGATGACCTATGAGGCGGCATTCCAGAAGGCAACCGGCCAGCGCTCCACCCTTATCGCAGCACAGGCAAAGCTGTTTGCGGCAATCAACTGCACTCAGATATGTCTTGAGTGCCTCCAGGTTCTCGGCGGCAACGGCTACAGCCAGGATTTCCATGTTGAACGCCTTGTTCGCGACGCGAAGTTGCTTGAGATCGGCGAGGGCACAAATGAGGTTCTGCGTATGGTTATCGGCGGCACCGTGCTTGCAAGCAACTAATAATCAGTTAACGATCAGAATAAAAACTTAAGGATATAAGCGTAATGAAAATACTCGTATTTGTCAAACAGGTTCCGGATACGACAGATGTTAAACTGGATCCCAAAACCGGCAATCTGAATAGAGAAGGCGTAGTTAGCATTCTCAACGCTTTGGATGCCAATGGTGTTGAAGCTGCGCTTCAGCTCAAGGAGAAGTACGGCGCGACTGTCGTTGCTGTCTCCATGGGGCCTCCCCAGGCTGAAGAAGTGCTCAAAAAGGCGCTGGCTATGGGCTGCGATGAAGCAGTGCTGCTCAGCGACAGAGCATTCGGCGGTGCTGACACTTTGGCCACCGGCTATGTCCTTGCCAAAGCTGCTGAGAAGATAGGCGACTATGACCTGTTGATTTTCGGCCGTCACGCTTCAGACGGTGAGACCGCTCAGACCGGTCCCGTAACGGCTGCGTTCCTCGGAGTCCCGCAGATTACCCTGGCCACATCTCTTGATGTTCAGGATGGTTGGGCAGTTTGCACTCGTGATACCGAGGATAGTACGGAGACTGTTCGGGCTAAGCTCCCGGCTCTGGTTACCGTGTGCGCCGAGATCAACTCTCCACGTTATGCCAGTGGCGCTGGCATCATTAAGGCTCTGAGAAAGCCTCGCACTACATGGAATCACGAGGATTTGGGTGCCGACCCTGCAAAGTGCGGCATTCCCGGTTCACCCTCTGTGACCAAACGTCTCTTTGAGCCAAAGCGCGAAAAGATCGACACAGTCATCTTCTCAGGAGAAAAGGCAGAGATTGCTAAGCAGTTTGTGGATATGCTGGAAGCCCAGCATCTTATCTGAAAGGAGGAACATCCATGACTAAAAACGAAGCAAACGGCATCTGGGTGTTCGCCGAACAGAAAAACGGTGTGCTGGATAAAACACCCCTTGAGCTTATCAGCAAAGCACTTGAGCTTAAGCAGACCACCGGCGAAGAAGTAACTGCACTGCTCGTTGGCAGCGATGTTGCCGAACTTGCAGATACACTTATTGCATACGGTGCAGACAAGGTTATTGTTGCCGAAAATGAAAACCTGAAGAGCTACAGCGGAAGACCGTATCAGAAGGTTGTCGCAGATATTACCGCAAAGTATAAACCATCTATATTCATATTCCCGGCTACTGCGCAGGGACGAGATCTTGCTCCACGTGTAATGTGTACTCTGGGCACCGGTCTTACAGCTGACGCTGTGGATCTGGGCTTTGACGATGAAGGCGCTTTCGTTCAGACGACTCCTGCCTTCGGCGGTAGCTTGCTCGCACATATCGCGATACCGGAGCTGCGTCCGCAGATGGTCACTGTCCGCGCACATGTGTTTGATGCACTGGAGCCGGATCACTCGCGCAAGGGCGAAATAATTGTCGAAACGGTGGATGTTGAAGCCGATAGCGATTATGAGGTTCTCAGTGTCCAGGAGAAAGTCAAAAACGGTGTTGCAATACACGAGGCTGAAGTACTGGTAGCCGGAGGCCGCGGTATAAAGAAGGAAGAGGATCTGGATCAGTTCCGCGAGCTTGCAAACCTCATTGGCGGCGAGATCGCCTGTTCAAGGCCGCTTGTCGATGACGGTTGGCTGGATCATTCTCTTCAGATCGGCCAAAGCGGCACTACTGTTAAGCCCAAGTTCATTCTGAATGTAGGTATTTCCGGTTCGACTCAGTACTTGGTCGGCATGGAAAAAGCTCAAACGATTGCAACCATAAACACCTATGGAGGAGCCGAGCTGTTCGACGTTTCTCAGTATGGTGTGGTTGCGGACTACGCCGCCATTATTCCTGCAATTATCGAAGAGATAAAGGCCAGAAAAGAATCCTGAAAAGAGGTGTGACATTTGTTTAAAAAAGTAAGTATTGAGGAAGCTGTAGCCCTCATAAAAGACGGCTCTACCGTTGGTATATCCGGCTTTATGGGTTCTGCATGTCCCGAGTATGTTCTCAAAAACATGGAAGAGAGCTTCCTGAACAGCGGTCATCCCTGCAATCTTACCCTTACCCATTCTCCCGGTGTTGGCGACGGCAAGGACAGAGGCATGAACCACATGGCGCATAAGGGTATGCTTAAGAGCGTAATCGCCAGCCATTATAATCTTGCTCCGATGCTTCAGAGCATGGTTGACGCAGGTGAGATAGAAGCTTATCTGCTTCCTCAGGGCACTATATGCCAGCTGTATCGTGAGATCGGTGCAGGCCGTCCCGGTGTTATCACCAAAACAGGCCTTGGAACGTTTGTCGATCCCCGACTGGAAGGCGGAAAATGCAATGCTCTTGCAACAAGAGACCTGGTAGAGGTCGTCGAACTGGGCGGAGAAGAGTATCTGTGGTACAAGTCTTTCCCGATAAATGTTGCTGTAATTCGTGGCACATCTATTGATGAGCACGGTAATATCTCTGTTGAGAAAGAGACTACGATCGTTGACCAGCAGGCACTTGCCGTTGCTGCAAAGCATTGCGGCGGTATAGTTATCGCTCAGGTTGAACGAGTAGTTGCGAGCGGCTCCATCAATCCGCGCGATGTTATTGTACCCGGTATCCTTGTGGACTACGCTGTTATTTCACCTGCAGAATGCCATTATCAGAACTTCGGCAATCAGCCTTATGATGCGGCTCTTGCTCATGAGTTCCGTGTTCCCGTTGACAGTCTGCCCATACTTCCGATGTCCGACAGAAAGGTAATAGCGCGCAGAGCAGCAATGGAACTGCCTAAAAACGCTGTAATAAACCTCGGTATCGGAATGCCTGAAGGTGTATCCAGTGTTGCAGTTGAGGAAGGCTTTGCCGATCAACTCACCATGACGGTTGAGGCCGGCCAGATCGGTGGCGTTCCTGCTGCCGGCGCAGCTTTTGGCGGCGCTTATAACCCCGAGTTTGTAAATGACATGATCCGTCACTTCGACTTCTATGATGGCGGCGGCCTGGATGTCTGCTTCCTTGGTGCAGCCGAAGTTGACAACCTGGGTAACTGCAACGTCAGTAAGTTTACAAGGACTGTTGGACCCGGCGGCTTCATAAATATTGCGTCCAATACGCCTAAATGTGTGTTCTGTGGAACTCTTACGGCCGGTGGACTTAAAACCGAGATCAAAGACGGAAAACTTGTCATACTTCAGGAAGGCAGAAACAAAAAATATATGAAGCATGTCAAGCAAGTTACTTTCAGCGGCGAGAATGCCGTGAAGTCGGGACAGACTGTTCTCTTTGTAACTGAGAGAGCCGTATTCGAACTCGATAATGACGGTATAATTCTTACCGAGATCGCACCCGGAATCGATCTTCAGACTCAGGTTCTCGATATGATCGATTTTGATGTCAGAGTCTCACCCAACCTCAAGCTCATGGATGCACGCATATTCGCTGAAGGTCCCATGGGACTTGAACTTAAGTAAATTCCAAAAATACAATAGGAGAATATAATTATGTCTAACGAATGCAAAAAGTTTACAGGCGCCGAGCTTAAGATCGGTATGACTGCGGAGCGCAGCAAGACCATCACCAAGAAGGATATTGAGTATTTCGGCATAGTTTCCACAGATACCAACCCTATGCACTTTGATGAGGATTACGCATCCAAGACCCAGTTCGGCCGTTGCATAGCACATGGCGTCATCTCTCTGAGCCTCTGCGGTTCCGTACTCGGTATGGAACTCCCCGGTCTTGGTACCATTCACATGGGTCAGGAAGTCACTTTCAAAAAGCCCGTATATCCCGGTGATACAATCACTGCACACTGCGAGATCATAGATATTCAGTACAAAGAGAAGAAAGACTTCTACATTGTGAAGGTCAAACAGTGGGTTACCAACCAGAATGGCGATGTTGTAACCGAAGGTATTGCAACTTGCATGCCGCCTAAGGCCTAATTGTTAAACCGAACATAGTCAAAAAGCCTTTTTCGGTCATTGGGCTTTGAAACTGTGTTCTGTGTCCCTCGGAATGCTCAGCATTCCGAGGGATCTTTTTTGCTATTTGTGTAATAGTTTTTTGCCATGAACATATTTTGCTTATGTGAAAGAGTGAATTATTGACAGAGAAGCGAGGCATAGCGTGACTACTGGAAACAGTGCAGTAGAAAAGCAATACGTCATCTACTCCCGCAAGTCCAAATTCACCGGCAAGGGTGAGAGCATCGAGAACCAGATCGAGCTGTGCCGCCAGTACATCGCCATGCACTTTGGCGAGGAAGCGGCGGAAAACGTGCTGATCTACGAGGACGAGGGCTTTTCCGGCGGCAATCTGGAGCGCCCACAGTTCAAGAAAATGATGAAGGACTCCCAGAAGATCGCCTTTGCCGCCATTGTGGTCTACCGCCTCGACCGCATCAGCCGCAACATCGGCGACTTTGCCAAGCTCATCGAGGACCTAGGCGACCGGCACATTGACTTTATCTCCATCCGCGAGCAGTTCGACACGTCCTCGCCCATGGGCCGCGCGATGATGTACATTGCGTCGGTGTTCTCCCAGCTGGAGCGGGAGACCATCGCCGAGCGCATCCGGGACAATATGCACGAGCTGTCCAAGACCGGGCGCTGGCTGGGCGGCACGACGCCTACCGGCTACGCTTCGGAAAGCCTGTCCAGCGTGACGGTGGACGGCAAGGTGAAGAAAGCCTGCAAGCTCAAACCCATCCCGGAGGAAATCCAGCTGGTCAAAACAATTTTCTCCGTATTCATGGAAACCGGCTCTCTCAGCAAGACCGACCAGTATCTTTTGGAGCACCGCTGCGTCACGAAGCGCGGCAAGCAGTTCACCCGCTTTGCCATCCGGGGCATTCTCACGAACCCGGTTTACATGATTGCCGACGAGACGGCGTATCAGTATCTGAAAGAAAACAATGTTGACCTGTTTGCCGAACGCTCGGAATTCGACGGCGAGCACGGCGTCATGGCGTACAACCGCACCCTACAGCGCCCCGGCAAGGCGAACCAGATCCGTCCCATGGAGGAATGGATCGTGGCGGTGGGCAAGCACCCCGGCATCATCGCGGGCAGCGATTGGGTGCGGGTGCAGGCCATGCTGGACATCAACAAATCCAAGAGCTACCGCAGACCCCGCAGCAACGTGGCGCTGCTGTCCGAGCTGCTGCGCTGCGGCGAATGCGGCGATTACATGCGCCCGAAGCTGACCAACCGCAAGAATGCGGAGGGCGAGCTGATCTACACCTACATGTGCTCCACCAAGGAGCGCAGCCACGGCACGGTCTGCGCC
>QRFC01002588.1_pt1 | contig 13042 bp, 18 predicted proteins | sample 1861061 | NCBI WGS metagenome assembly QRFC01 (sample SAMN09711282, study PRJNA482702) | Human gut metagenome, whole genome shotgun sequencing project.
GGGATAATCTGTACGTACCACGCGGACATTTGTTTTTCCCACACGGACACGCAAGGCATAAAAATGTCCGTATCCGGCGAACACGGACTGACCGTATTGTGTACTGGACACGGACAAGAATTGTCTGACAATATTATTAATTTTTTACAGATCGAACAAGTTTCGATAAGTGTAGTGCTGTCCTAGCGTTGAAATGCGCAAGTTATTTTTTATGTTGTCAAGTGCTATGAGGCCATTATTCCATTTGCAGATTTTTACATTAGTTTCGGTTGCAAAATAAATAAAAGGTGTGTCACCGGTTACAAATTCAAATGACTCTGAATTTGCAATTTTTGTTCCACTTTCGACAGTTCCGGTAGCGGCAATCTGAATACCAGCTCCGATTACTTCGATTCCGTTCCTGAGAAAATGGATTTTCAGATCACAATTCTGCGACAGATTGTTTTTAGTTAATACATAATCATATGGTTTGACATAACCGTTTTGTGATTCAAATTTTAAATTGATAGCGGCAATATTATTTTCCGATGTATTGTAAAAGGAAAATTCATAAACACCAGGTTCAAGTTCGAATGTAACGGATGTTTTATTTTTCTGCCTGGAAAACAGACAAAGCCGATGTTCTGACGAGTCTGATATTTTTCTATAAATGATCTGTTGTTGTCCAAACGTTTCTGACAGCGCCGTAATGAACGCTGAAATACGTAACCGTACATTTGAACCGTCATTGCTGGAAACAACAAATTTCGAAGTTGACTGGTAATTTGTAAAAAATACAGCATTTTTAATCGCGTCATCTGGCATGTTTGCAATAACCGGTGTAAATAATGTGTGTTGTGTAGGGCTTGCTAAAACTTCACTGCAATCCGACCACTCGCCCTGATAACAGTACCCGTTATTTGAATTCCGGGACAATATCTGATTAAAAATCACGGTATTCAATCGGTTATTCGGATGTATCCAGATTCCCTGGGTATTATCCTGCAAATACCAGTACGTGTAATTTTCATGATTTACCGGACAGAGTGTAAACAGGTTAAAATATTCAATATGATATTGTTCACATATTGCAACAACAGTATCATTAAATAAATCCTGAGTGCTGCCGTTATATGCATTTGTCTGCGCCTCGCCCCAGCTGTCCTGATGAACGATTGGAGGCAGGATAAAAATTGGGTAACATGTTTTGGTTTTCAAAAATTTAAAAATGGTTTCCAGACAGTAATTCAGATAGTTGTCTGACGTTTCAATCGATTTTTCAAATGGGAAATTGTAATCCCAGCCGCCTGAATCATTAGCACCGTAACACATGAAAATATAATCAAAATCGTTCAAATCTTCTGCTTTTGGAATCAGATCAATGGCGCCGGTTTTGTCATTGTTTGTTACAATTGCAGTGCCATACACGCCGCGATTAGTGATGATGGCACCATAATCCGACAGTTTTTTAATATAGCTGTTTTCAATTTGTGTCGTACTGTCTCCGTAAACTACAATTTTTTTGTTTTTCAGCCATCCCTCGCCCTGCAAGTTTCCGATTCCGGAGAATACTTCATCAACATATTTTTTTAATGCTTCTTGATCCTCTGAATTCTTCTTCATCCGATCGAGTAACCAGTCAAGATTTAATTCGTGAAAATTTGTATAGGGAAAATTCTCAAACATTGTATACCCCCTCATTAATATACCAATATGCAAAATCGTGAAATAAAATCGTTAATAATAATCTGCGACATATTAAAATTAACGATTTCCCGTTCATCCTGTATCATTGTTTGCGTTTTTGTCACACCGATATTTCCCGTTTCCCTGCTAGTATATGATCGGGTGATCGTTCCGGTATCCGTTTTCTGATTACTGTTTTCCGTTGCGGTCGAAACTGTATTATCAACCGTTCCTGTGTCAGAACGTGTGTTCTCGGTCGTGGTCGTGTCGTTTGTCGTGTTGTCAACCGTTCCTGTATCGTTTCGTGTGTTTGTTCCGCTATTTTCTGTTGTATTTTGTTCTGAATTCACAAAATCATTACTGTTATATCCGGCAACTTTTTTTGTTTCGGTGGCAGTGGTGGCGGGACTGTCCGTAATTGTTATATTGCGCGTTTCTTTTCCGGTCAAAGAGCCGGTCTGCTTCCCAGAATCGGTCGATGACAAATTCCGGGTTTCTTTGCCTGTCCCGCTATTTTTCGTTGTTCCGCTATCGGTGCTGGATAAATCACGTGTTTCCGTTTCTGTCCTCGTGACACTACCATCCTTATTCCAGATGGGATTGTAAGAAAACCACATTGTATTGTATAATTTCTGCCACCGATTTGCATTTATCAGCGCCCATGCGGTGATAATTTTTCGGGCGACGTCAGGATTTGGATATACAAACTCCAATTCTCCGGATTGCGCTAATAATTCTGTAACTAGCGCATCCGTGTTTAAATCCTGTCCCGCTACGTGAACATCATCTGCCGGAATTTTAGCGGCGGTTGGTAAATTCTGTATCAATCCGTCCAAAACTGAACTGTCATAATTATACAGTCCCATTATTGATAGTGTTGCCTGTACCAATTGTAGCCCCCCTTTCGATGTTTCTCCAATTAACTGACAAATTCAATCCGAACATTTTGTTAGCTTTTTCAAACTCTTTTTGCATGGACATCAACCACATGTCGCAACGTGATTGCGTTTCAAAGTTGTTGCTGTTTACTTCGTCTACAATTAGGCGTTCCTTTTTGTCCGTGTTGGCATTTGGGATTCCGATATCAGTTGCGAACATTTGTTCTATTTTGCGCATATCTGCTAGAACCCTATCTACGATATAATTCTGACCGACATTTTGGTTGAACATTTGCCATTTAGCTTTTCCCTCCGAGTCGAAAAGTTTACTGTCCATGAAAACGGCAGGATCACCGCCATAAATTTTATCGCACGCTTTTTTGTAGGATTCTGCCGACTGTTTATTTTCCGCTGCGAACACATATGACAGTTTACTGTTTACCAGATTCATACCGACTGCCTCGGCACATAGTGCCATTAAATCGGCGTAATATGAAACAATATCCATTATCCCACAATAATTCGGCTGCAATTTCACAACTACACATTGACTGTCAATTTTGGGGGTTATTGTGTTTCTAATCAGGGGGTTGGTAATAACAGCATGGGTCGGCTGATAAAACAGGCTGTATCCTGTCAGCCCACAATCCAGCGCCACCACACCGAACCGATCCGTATTAAAAATTGCGAATCGCCCCCAGCAATATAATACATACAGTAGGTAATTTTCCGCCCATGTTTCTGGAAAATGAAATTCGAAAACTGACATTGCTTTTTGCAGTAAATATCTAGCAAAATAGTTCGACAGCCCCGTATTTTTGCAATGCACGGTATTAGGACTGATCATTGATGTGACCGCGTTCTGATAATCATAATAAAATGGTGCGCCGTATCCGTCCACTTCTTTCACCTCTCTTTTTTGCTAAAATCGTGATTAGTTTTTTCGCATCAGCGCTAGGTGTGTACCCGCCCATGACTTCCAGTGCGTGCTTTCCTTGACGCACACGTTCATCGTAATTCACCCAGTCCGGGATTCCCGCCGCGTGCCATTCCAGACAATAAAACCAATATTTCACCGCATCGTCAACCGTGCCATTAAAATGAATATAGTCGTTAAAACTAATTGACGGGTAACTGTTAGACGTTTGCCATCCCCACCGCGGCCCCTGTCCATAGTCCATTGACGTATATTCTGCGTTGTCCGCCTGCGTCAGTAACCAGCACTGAAAATCACCGTCATACCAATTTTTGTTTTCCTTCTCTGCCGACCATGGCAACGGGTTGGGGTATTGTGCCGTATATGCGGGATAGTCTGTCCATTGTGCCAGCCCCATACCGCCTGGAAAATAGGGCAGGTTGTTCAGTGTTCCGCCATGCGATGTTTCATAAATTCCCGGATTGTATGATGATTCCTGTTGAAAACAGCCACACGCACCTGCAATTGCAACTTTTGTCCAGCCATAGCGGTTTAACGCATCATATATGCACAAAATATTATTGTCCTGATCGTCCTGTGACAACGTTGTTCCGGTACCGCCGATACGATATATCCAGTCGGGCATTATTGCACCTCCCACACCGTTACTAAAAAATTAACAATTTCCTGCACCTTTTTCGCGTCATATCCTTCGCGTTCCAGCGATACCTTGCGGGCATTTCCGACGCCATGCACACCGTTCATCACTTCGATCGCTGCCACAAGATTCTCCGGCACCTTCAAAAATTCATTCATAGAAAAATCCCCCTTCCAGATAATTTTTCACAGCAACTTTTTCTGTCATCGTCCCTAACATTTGTACATCACCGTGCTGCACCTTTACGAAACCGGGGATTTCTGAAATTTGACGATTTGCGCAGAGTGGTTTCCCTTGTTCAGCATTATCGTCCGCGACCGGTGTAAATGTTTTTGCAATTAATGCAATTGTTCCCGTCAGACTGTTTTGCGCATATCCGCCTTGTTCACCGACCTGTTTTCCGCTACTATTCGCGGCGCTTATTCCGCTGGCGATTCCAGCGTTTTTTCCGATCGCAGAATCCGCTGCCGCGTAGGCGCTGGAAAATGCCATTGATGCCACTCCACCAACCAATTCTGTTAATGATGTAGGCACTGTGATATCATAGGATAGCTGCGATAAACGAACATCAATGCCTACCTGTGTTTCCGCAATGTTCAACAAACCACCATGTTCGTTATATTGCGTTTCGCCCTGCCCAGCGATCCGTTTATAAATCGCCAGCGTTCCAAGTCCGGTGACATAATCTATCAAACGAACAACCACGACGCCATCCGCCGTTATGTCTGTAGAATCGATAGGTATAATCCCCCAAGGGATGCATTGCACATGATATGAAGTAAAAGGACTTTTCCCAACCCAGTCCCCGCGCACAATTCCCGGAATGTCGGGACGGGAAAGTGTAAACTCTTTTCGATTCATTAATGATGACAGTTTTCGCGCCTTAACGCCGCTGTCCCAAAAACCGAATTTTACATTTTCTTCCTGACCGCCTGAAATATTGATAGGGAACCATTTACACGATACGACATATGAAAATGGATCAACAAATGATTTCAACAACGATGCATCCAGATCGCTACCAATCGTGTTCCAATCTGTCGCACCCGCCAGCATGAATTGTCGAATTGAGGACATTTGTGACGGGGAGAGTGCATAGTATGCAATTGTTCCCCAGTCGGACGCAGAATCATTAATCAATCCGACGACATACGTACCCCGTCCCAGCGTCGGCAGTTCTGACCAATCGTCAAATTGTTTCCATACCGTATTGACCGTTACTGTAGTTGACGCCGGATAGATCGCATCCGTCACGGTTTTGTCAAATTCCGCACTGCTACGTAACACATAGAATGTAGATGCTCCTATAGTATCTTTCCACGATGCCAGATAGTCAATTGATAAAATCGCTGTCCACAATCCCGCTGTCCATTGCCAGTCTGCTACATAGTAATAGCGATCATATTCCGCAATAAAAGCATAATTGTAAATAGTTGGATTTTCTGTTAAAGGGATGTTCAAAGAAATCCGGGGACTGATTACCCCGGATTCTGATTTGATTGTGCAGGAATATGTTTTATCTGCATTACCCGGACGTTTTGTTGAATTTTCTTTTTTCGAAAATCGGTAAAATTTAACCGGAATCGCCATTAAAACTACCTCCTATGTTTCACGTGAAACATTAATCTAATACGAATACAACGTGATTTTCTGTAAAATCATTCCAGTAACGATCTGTAAAATGCCAATATGTGTTGTAATAACCGCCCGCTGCGTTCATCGGCGTGTTCTGCGTCCACTGATTTACAACCGTATAGCCGGCTGCTTCCTCGTCAAACAAAACAGCTAAAATCGGTTTATTGACCGCTTTTCCCTTGACAACAGCACCTGTTGAATCGGTGTATGCGGGCGTTACATTAATGCTCCCCGGTGTTTTAATAGACTGCCAGAAATTAACCTCTTCGGTATCTGCAATTTTCAAATAATTTTCATTGAAAACTGTCGAAAATACATTTGCATACACCTTTGACAGATAATCCGTGAAAATATATGCTTTTTGCTTGTCAACCGGTGTATGGCGCATCACTATTTTATCATCAATCGTCTGATGAAATACGTTCGATCGTTCCGTCAGCATTTTTGCAATCGTATTAATACGTGCTACTAAATATTTTGCAAAACCTGCGATCGTTTCAGGATTCAACACGGTTTCCGCTGTATACGTTCCACCCGTAATTGCATTATATTCTGTCAAACAATGAACTACGTTTGAACCTGCCAGATCAATAGCGCCTCCGATAAGGTTTGCAACCGTTGCGCGCGCCGTGTTCTCATGATCTTGTTCAATCATATCAGACACGTTTACCAATGTCATCGACAGGAAACTAGAAAATTCATCCGGTGACTGTAACGCCATATCCAACTGATCGCGGTACGTGGTTAGATGCCGCTGATATGTGTTAGCCCCATAGAAATTTGTCTGTTGAACAAGCGGCTTTGAAACCTTGTAATGATCAATCGCTCCTCCCTCAGTCAGAGAATAGCGCTCGTCATCTTCCGGCGCCTTGTCGATCGGTGACAATTTCCTTACATGATTTCCATATCTCTGATTAGATACCTCTAATCCTCCAAATTTGCGGTTATATGGACGTGTTGAAAAAATTGTCCGTGAAAGCACCTGTGAAATAGCTGTCGCCAGTGTGTCATAGCCTGTTTTTAATCCGATCTGTGCTACAGTAACAAATGATGACGTATCCGTAACCGCCATTGGTTTACTACCAGTTGCCTGCCCCACGATCTCTCCTAAAACAGTAGAAATCTGATTAATTGTTAAATCATTTGCCGCCATTTATTTTCCCCCCTCTGTGATTGCTGGTGGATTAATAATTGATGCTAATACGCTGTCAGCCGTTTCTACTTTGCCTGACTGATGCGCCCCCAGTAATGCCATTTTCTGCAATTCATGCTGGAACTGATCATACGTTAACGGTGCTGCCTGAGCTGCCTGAGCTGCCGGAGCTGCCGGAGGAACTGCCGGAGCTGGTGAAGGAACTGCCAGAGCTGTCAGAGCTGCCTGAGCTGCCGGAGGAACTGCCGGAGCTGGTGAAGGAACTGCCAGAGCTGCCAGAGCTTCCTGAGCCGCTGGAACCTGTGTTACACTTAACGCTGCGATCTGTTGTGCTGTAAACCCTGCCTTTGCTAAAATCAAAATGTCATTCTGTGTCATGTTTTTCCATCCTTTCTGCCAACTGTGTTAAAGCGATTGTGTTATTATTGATCGCCTCAGTCATCTTTTTCATTTCTTCCTTATGCGCTTCATCACGTTTTCCGTCACGATATAATAAATAAATGCACATCGCAATCGGGAAACCCAGCGTGCTAACAATCTGTGTAATAGCCGTTACATCCATCTAATCTCCCTTCTTCCCGGATGTTTCACGTGAAACATTGTGGGCAGTCGTGCGGCAACCAACCGCTTGCACGTCCTTCCGGGACTAGTTTTGTGCCTGCCCACAAACAAAACATATCACAGTTTAAATGCGTTGTCAAATAAAACCTGACACAAATAATTTTCAAAATAGACATTCCGGCGCATGAAAGCTATCCATAAAAAATGTTGCTCACGATTGAATCGTTTTTTATCTGCACTGCCCATTGTGTAAACCTTTTTTGGTGTTCCTGATTTATGCTGACTGACGTAGTATTCTTCCTGCGATTTATGTTTGTAGATTGATATCTCGCCTACCGTGACTAATATCCGATATGCTTTCAGATTTTTACTACATACAGTGTCACTGATATCATCCAGGTATTTGTTTCGTAGTGCCATTCCAGCAAAGTCGGAGTTATCGCCAACTAACCGGTACAGGGCACTTTCCTCTTTTTTTGCGGAAATCGGCGAGTGCAGGGGTTGGATGATACAATAACCTCGTTCTTTGTCAATGTAGACTTCTGATTCTTTCACCCGCATCTTTTCCGCAATCGACACTAAACCTAATTTAATAAAAATAGGATTTGCCAGATTGAAACTATTTGCTGCACAGATGACCTTGACCGGATCACGCCCCTCTAATTCTCTATTACGTGAAATAGTTTCAACCAAATTGAAAAATGTGCTCGCTTCTTCTCGAATTGGTTTTTCCTCCGGTTGCGCAATAAACTCGTCAAAAAATATTGCTTCGACTCTTTCACCGTTAAATCCTCGCAGGTTTGAACCGGTTGATAGTGACGTTACCAGCGCAAAATACTCATTGTTATCAATAGATAATGATTGCATTGTATCTGTCACTTTATTTGCATTGAAAACAACGTCGTACTGTTTAAGTGGTTTTTCAATATCGGACACCTCAGGATCAATCTGAGTGTATGCTTGCGTTTTTGTCCGGCGCAAAAATAAAAAAGGAATGCTGTTTTTGTACAGATAATCTACCGCGCCGTACGTTTTCCCGATCCCCCGCGCGCCTACAATAAAAATGAATGGAACCGGCAAGTTGTATATTTCATTATAATTTAAATATCCATTTTCTAAATAAAGCATAATAAAAAAATTGGGGAGCTATTGTAGCTCCCCTCCCCTTTCAGTGTTTCACGCGAAACATTAATCCAAGTATACGCATGTATAAAATTTTCTTCCTGCCTTGCTCGTTCCTGAACTAATTTTAATGTGCTGTACTTCTACGCCGCAATCCATGCACATCTCGACAATTTCAATAAAATCGCCAATGAATGTCACACTGTTAGTTGCAACAACTCCCACTTCGTTATCCAAAATAGATAAAATTTCTCTCGTATTTCCGTCCTTGTCTGTGTCCCTGTACAGCGCCCATGCATCCACCTGTACTAACGAGCCTTCATTGTCTGAAACTCTCTGAATTTCCGGTGATTTTGTCAGATCATAAATCTGTTTTACAGTTAGTTCTTCGCTTGATTTTTTGATAATTTCCATGATTGTTCTCCGTTTCTTGTTTGTTGTCTTTGTTTATTGTTGCATATCTATATTAACATAGAATTGCTAATATGTCAATAGCTTCATGCTTTTTCTGAAAACTTTTGCGTCTTCTAAAACCCACATATAATCAGTTGCAATGCCCAAATTATAAGTGGTCGGTCGCAGTGCGACATTACGTGTTATTTTGATATCTACTCCGTCCTCATTTTTATAAATCATGTTCACGTCGTCATTATATACAGACTCTAATTTTCCCGCATGAAACAAAAACGGAATGTTAAATGCATCGATACCACCAGCCGCACGCAATTCCCACGCCCCTTGTTCTTTCGGAACACCGGCTATCGTTATTTCCACCGGCGTTTCCTCATCATTTTCATCCCAATGTGTATATGCATATTTTTTTGCGCCGAATGTTTTAAACCGGCAATATGACTTCTCTTGCTCAAAAACACCCATATAGTGCATGTTTCCTTTTTTATCAGTCGCAAACGCCCCTGATTTTTTACTTGCGGCAATTTTTGCCGCGTTATATGCTGTCCAATCAACCTCCCCTAAATACTTAATCGAATCAGTGTCATCATATATGAAATACGCATCTTTCGTTCCATGCACCAATTTCAGCCCTTGTTCTAATTCCCATCTTGCCCATGCGGTGCACCAAACCCCCCACTGATAGGGGATGAACGATCTGTGATAGCTTTTCTCTAACAGCGCTTTTTCATTAGCACTGTCATCTGTTTTGAACTCGCCGTTTTCGAATAGAATAGATTCAATAACCGGATCCTGCGCTGTCATGCCATATACACTATTTAACTTATTTTTTGATTTCATATAAAAATACCCGGTCGGATCCTCTTCATCATTATTTTTTAAACCAGTTTTTCGAATATAATATTCGCATATCGTTTTGACTAGCGGTTCCGGTAACATGCAATAACGAGAATGACATGCTGTTATTATTTCATAATCTGCAACATATTCCTCCATTACAATTTCCAGATCAATATCTGTCAATGTCGTTTCTAAATATTCAGCTTCCAAAATACGCCCATTGTCATAAATAGCGCCGCGATCAATATTCCTACATTTTGCTTTAGCCAAATACGGGCAGCCCCACTCCTCATTTCTTAGTTTCACGTGAAACATTTTTATCTGACAAAGAAACGCCCGTCCTAAATCTTTTTTCCAATGTACAAGATCGTTAATAGTTACACTATCTACAAATTTAAAAGGTGTGCCGGGGTATGCATGATTGCACTCAACCTCGGGATAACTGCTTGATCGATCCGCTGATTTTACGCCATATAACATGACATCAGCAAAATACCGGTTTGCATGTGTATTTCCACCTCGAAACGCCTGACGCAATAATTTGTATGCCTCATAATCCGGTAGCAGTTTCTGTATTCGATTATATCCGTAAGACTTCATTGCTTTTTTCACGTCGCGCCGTACATAGCCGGTATTTGTCAACGGTATCGTATATAAATCGTCTCCGTCGCGCTCCATCTGTATTTTCATCGCCTGCACTAATCCGCGAACATCGTTTATACAATACAGCAATTCATCCGACGTTAGATCGGTATAATACCATCTTCTTTTATTATAGTCGAAACCGTGTGTTTTCGCGGCTGTCACTCCCATTTCGTGCGTAAATGCATCCAGCGACATATTTGTTTGAATGTACGAACAACGCAATTCCAGCACGTTTTCCAGATCTGCTTTACAGACGCGACGGGAATCGACTGCAAATACCTGATTCGGATCGAAATGAAATACACCCGCCAAAAATTGAAACTCATAAGAGAGATTGTGCACGTAGGTAACCAGGCGTTCATCCTCATTTAACTGAAATGACAATTTTTGAATGAAAAATTTAAAATCGTTCCATGTTCGGCCGATAATTGTATAATCTTCGATCTGAAATTGCCATATATACATTACTGATTGATTGATCTCCTCAATATACGTTGTCTCGATATCAAACGCGCAAACCAGATTCTTGTATTTCAACTTCTGCCTACCACCTGCGTTTCGCCGCTGTCTCGGTTGGCATTCAGTATCCCCTATAACGCTAAAGGGAAAATTCTCTACATGACAGATCATTGCCTCTCCATATAATCAGTAAAATTTTTTAACAGATCGTTTACCGGCACGGCGTTTTTCTTGCCCCACTCGAACAACTCCGCAACACGCTCTGAGTCATAGCGCATTGCTTCAGCGGTCACCCTGACAGCATCCATAAATCTACCAAAATCATCCAGGTTGTCCGCGGTTATAAAATCATACCCGTGTTCATGTAGTGCTGCCAGGGTTTTATTACTTATCTCACGCAAACCTGTAACACTTGACGTTTTCTTCGATAAAAAACGATAAATAGCACTCAGCCTGTATTTCAATAATGAGCGACCCCCTTCTCTCATTATCTGTTTTGCTGTCATGTCATAAAGGTTCTTATTTTCTTTGTATATATCACTTTCGGAAAATTCTGATTTTCCAATCGTTTTTAACCTTCCAATCGCCGCCCTTCGCAAGCGATTATATTCTTTTTCAATATCCGACTCAGCAAACCTTGATAAAGCGGCGGGAGTGTAGTTCTCCCGCACACCGAATTTAAATTGCAACCATGGTTTAATTAATGCCATTCTGTACACCTACTTTCTACTATCACCTTAAAATCGCCATTTTTCAGAGGAATTATTTTGGCAATCCGTAATCCTACCAAATTCGGTTTCACCACACGTTCACCGTGTGTATCGTAAAATGTTACATTAACCGCTGCCATAGCTGCTTGAACAAATTCACTTGCTTTCATATTAACCTCCATAATGTTTCACGTGAAACCTATTATAAAATCCCTAACTCTTTGATCGTATCATAATACACATTGAAATATATACGTTTACAGTAACGGGTGGTATCATACCGAGGCGCTAATATATACGCTTGCCCACGACGCCGTTTTGATGTTGACGGTACAAACAAAACCTCCTCAATTTCCTGCCAGTAGTTGCGCCGTGCTTTATAGCCTCTTTGGAATTTTGTGTCGGTAGGCACCATAAGGATTTTGCGCTTTGCCAGCTCATGTCTCATTTCACGTAACGTCATAATTTTAATCCCCCTTTATATTATAGAACTTGTTTCAATAGTCATCTTTCTCTCTTCCTCTCCCATTCCCATTCAGTACCCACGCAGAAACGATAGAACCGTCACCTCTAGAAAGAACTATATACCGCCCACCAGCATATTCTCTAGCATACATTTTCAGTTTAGTCATTCCTGTCTCTATTTCCACTGATTGAACATAATCCCAACCACGAACAATCCTAGATGCCATTTTGTACGCAAAAGCTGCTTTAAAACAATTCAAACTCATTCCCATACCGTTATCATAATTAATGTATAACTTGCTTTTCATATTCATATCTCCGTCATGCTAATGTTATGATTGTTACAGTATTCATTTAGTGCTCTATAAATTTCTAATGAAGAGTAACGTGCTGCCGCTCTCATCGCGCAACAATCATCTCCATCATAATAGAACGATGCCATGTCCATATAACGAGCAAGCATTTTCAGCGTAGCCCTCGTTGCAGTGATAGTTCCAAAATACGTTTTAATTGTCATGATTATCCACCTCCTCTATCTCTCCGAACACCGCATCAGACAGTGAATCAGACACCGAGCGAGCAATCTCTGCTACACCAAACAGACCCTTGTTTTCATTGTATCTAACCGCATCTTCCAATAAAATACTCAGCCAATCCAGCACATGATCACTAGCAGTAATAGTTCCGATCCTTGTTGAAACTTTTTTCATTGTTATTTCCTCCTGTTTGTGTTTTCCTTTACTGTACCTATATTATAATACTTCTACGTTAATAATTCAATAGTTTTTTCGTATTCTTAAAAGTTCCACTATTAAGAAAAATTACAATAATGTCAGACAATTCTTGTCCGCACCCAGTATACAATACGGTCTGTCCGTGTTCGCTGGATGCGGACATTTTTATGCCTTGCGTGTCCGTGTGGGA
>QRFC01002590.1_pt1 | contig 13037 bp, 8 predicted proteins | sample 1861061 | NCBI WGS metagenome assembly QRFC01 (sample SAMN09711282, study PRJNA482702) | Human gut metagenome, whole genome shotgun sequencing project.
AGCGACCGTGAGATGAGTTTCGAGGACTTCGTGACTCATATCTCTGAGCACAACTCTCCATACAGCCGTGGTACTATCCATGGTGTGCTGATGGATACCTTGGATTGCCTGAAGCATCTGATTCTGGATGGCAAGAGCGTTCGTTTCTCCGACCTCGGATTGTTCTCCATCGGTATGACTTCGCGTGGCGAGGTGAGCAAGGAGAAGGTGACGGCAGCTAGCGTGCAGGGCGTGCATCTTATTGTAAGAAACACAAAATCATGGAGCAACGCCGAGCTGAAGAAGCTCACCAAGATCGTGGCTTACGATGATTATACATCGGGAGCTGACGACGGTGGTGGAACAGAGAATACACCAGGTGGCGGTGATACTAGCCAGGGCGCTGGCGGGGAGACCAACAAGGATAACGGCGGAACATCGCAGGGCGGCGGTGGTACCAGCCAGGGCACCGGCGGGGGTACTGACGGCGGCGGCGACAACGTAAATTTTTAAATCATTAATCACTAAAAAAACTGCTTATGAAGAAAGAAACCTGGAAAACCGTATTTCAGATAGTACTATCTATCTTAACCGCTATTGCCGCCTCTCTGGGCGTGACGAGCTGCATGTCGTAGAACAACACAAATACTAAAAAAAAGAAGAGGATGCGTCATAGACTAATGACGCACCCTCTTTTTTTATATCTATTACTGCTCCTTTTTTATATCTATTACTGTTCCCCTCTCGTTTTCTTATCCGCCACATACATTCCTATCAGGATGCAGGCGGCACCCGCCAGAAAATAGGGGGTAATCTGCTCGCCAAGCACCCATGAGGCGAAAATCATCGTGGTTATCGGATTGAAATACACCCAGTTGGTGGCCTTTACCGTGCCCAGTTTTGAGATGCACCAGTTCCACGTGAGGAAGCAAATCATAGAGGCAAGGCAGCCCAGAAAGAGCAGATTGCCGAATACCTGCGGACGGGTGAATACCTCGAGCGGAGGAAAACCCGGAATGAAGATATAATAAGGCAAGATGGTAAGAACACCATAGAAAAACACCTTGCGGGTAATGAATGCAGGACTGTAATCGCCCGTGGTTGACTTCATCAGCAGCGAATAAATCGCCCAGCACATACACGCCGTAAACGCCAGAGCATCGCCCACCGGAGAAAGATGAAGCACAAACCTGCCGTTCAATACCACGATGATCATACCCACAAATGCCAGAAGAGAACCCAGCAGCTGGACGATATGAATGCGGTTGGAATCCTTATAGACCAGGCGAACCAGCAGGGTGGCAAAGAGCGGACACGAACAGACAATGAGCGAGGTATTGGTGGTGGTGGTAAAGTTCATCGCCTCATTCTCGCTGCAGAAATAGAGCGAACCGCCCGTAATGCCCAGCAGCGCCATCTTAGCCTCATCCTGCCAGGAATCGGCAAAGAGACGGCGATGATTGAACGCCAGCATCAGCACGTAGGCGATGCTGAAACGCAGGGTGAAAATCTGAGCAGGAGAAAGCCCGTTCAGCATCAGCACCTTGGTGGAAACAAAGGTGGTTCCCCAGATCGCCACCGTCAGGAAGGCTACCAGATGGTAGAATATATTGTTATTTTTCGTTTGCATATCTTAATTTTTCTTTTAATGGTGCAAAAGTAAGATTTTTCTGTGGATAAACCAAGACTTCTGCATTTTTTTTGTACCTTTGCAGCATGATTTTCCATCCATTCCATCATACTTCAGAAAATGTTCCTGCAAGGATGAACAATCCTTTGGATTACGAACCGCATCCGCTCTGCATCCAGGCGTGCAGGGAAGTGCAGGAGATGCTTGCCAGACGAGAAGACTGGCAGGAAGAGATTGCGCGCGGCAAAATGTTTGGCGTGCTCATCGTAGAAAATGTAAAAACAGATACCGATGTCCCAAAATGGGGATACCCAGCTACCGATAGCAAGACTCCGAAATGGGGATACCTGGCAGCCTACAGCGGACAGATTGGCGGAAGAAGCGACTGGGAGGACTTCGTGCCTGCCGTATTCGACTACCTGCAGCCCGACGGATACTTCAAGACCCACGAGGCGGAAATCTCCCGTATCAACCAGAGCATCAGCCACCTGGAGAAGGATGAAAGGATGAAGGAAGCCAGAACCCTGATCCGGCAACTGCAGGAGGAGCGGAAGCGTACCATCGCCGCCTATCAGGAGAAGATGAAGGAAGCGAAGGCAAAGCGTGACAGCCGCAGAGAGGCAGGAAACCTATCAGAAGCGGAAGAGGCGGAGATGATCAGGGAAAGCCAGTTTATGAAGGCTGAACTGCGCCGACTGAAGAAATCGCTCTCGGAAAAGACAGCCCTGGAAACGGAATTTGAGGATTATCAGGAGAATATACTGAGGCTGAAGCAGCTGCGCAAGCAACTCTCTGATGCCCTGCAGCAATGGCTTTTCTCGCAGTTCAGAATGCTGAACCAGGAGGGAAAAAGCAAGGATCTGCTGGAGATTTTCAGAGATGAAGCCCTGAAGGAGTATCCGCAGGCGGCGATAGCTACGAGCAGGATTGCAGCCCTGAAGATGGTGCCGCCAGCCGGAAGCGGCGAGTGCTGCGAACCGAAACTGCTGCAATATGCCTACCAGCATGGTTACAAACCGCTTCAGATGGCTATGTTCTGGTGGGGAGAAAGCCCGAAGGAGGAAATCCGTCACCACCTGCAGTTCTATCCAGCCTGCAACGGCAAGTGCAAGCCGATACTGCATTGGATGCTGCCTGCTTCTACCTTCGAACCGGCAGCCGCCAACCTATCTATATATAATAAGGTGGAAACACTTTATGAGGATAGAGAAATTGCGGTCATCCACAAACCCGAAGGTTTGCTGTCTGTTCCGGGGAAAGATGCTGCCCAGCCATCGGTCTATGCGCTGATGCGAAGGAAATATCCCGAGGCTACCGGTCCGCTCATCGTTCACCGGCTGGACATGGCGACCAGCGGACTGATGATCATCGCCAAGACCGAATTTGCCTATCATCGCCTACAGAAGGAGTTTCTGAACCATCGGGTGCAGAAGAAATACATCGCCATCATTTCAGAAAAAGACATTCCGGGAAAGGGAATCGTCTCCCTTCCGCTGCTGCCCGATTATCTGAACCGCCCTCGCCAGATAGTGAATCACGAGCAGGGCAAGGAGGCCATCACGGAGTATGAAATCCTGGAGCGCATCGACGGCTCCCACCTCCGCATCGCCCTCTATCCCAAGACGGGTAGAACCCACCAGCTGCGCGTGCATTGTGCCCATCAAGAGGGTTTGAATGCTCCCATCCTGGGCGATCCGCTCTACGGCAACGAGAAGGCTGCCCGACTGCATCTACATGCCGAGGAGATTACCTTCGAACATCCCCTGACGGGTAAGAAAATAACGATAAAGAGAAAGGCTGATTTCTAACTGAAATCAGCCTTTTCTAATATTTTTACGGATAGAAATCCGCAGGAATAACAATATTTACACGAAGAACATGATGATGACCTGGGCGATGATGACTCGGATAAACATGCCGAGCGGATAAACCGTAGCATAGCTGATGCTAGGCGTATCGCCATCCAGGGTCTCGTTGGCGTAGGTAAGCGCCATCGGATTCGCCATACTGCCGCAGAGAATGCCGCAGATGCTGCCGAAATCGTACTTCTTGGTCTTCAGGATGATGAAGCCCACGATGATAACCGGAACCACCGTGATGAGGAAACCGATGCCTACCCACATCAAACCCTCGGGACGAACCACCGTCTCGAAGAACTGTCCACCAGCCGACAGACCCAGACAGCCCAGATACAGGGCAAGACCCAGCTCGCGGAGCATCAGTCCCGCACTACGCGTCATATAAGAGATGAACTGCACCCTAGGGCCCAGCGCACCAATCAGAATACCCATTACGATAGGACCACCGGCAATACCCAGACGTACGGGAGCCGTCATTCCCGGAATATTCAGCGGAATGGTTCCCACGGCGAGTCCCAGAATGATACCCAGGAAGATGGCGCCCAGGTTAGGCTCGTTGAGCGTCTTCACGGCATTGCCCAGAAACTGCTCCACATGGTCGATGCTCGTAGGGTCGCCCACCACCGTCAGGCGGTCGCCATACTGCAGGCGGAGGTCGTCGGTAGCCAGCAGTCGGATATCACCACGCAGCACTCGGCTCACATTCACGCCATAGGTATTGCGCATCTGCAGGCTTCCCAGTCGCTTGCCGTTGAGTCCCGGACGGGTCATCACGATGATTCTGCTCTCCAGTTTGGCATCGATGGCGTTCCAGTCCACCTTATCATTATTCCACTCCTTATCCACCTTCTTTCCGAAGAGAATCTGCATGGCAGATGCCTCATCCTTATTGGTAACCACGAGCACACTATCGTTGGTATGGAGCACGGTATCAGCCTCAGGAACGATGACCTGCTCGCCTCGCCATACACGGGAGATGATGAACTTGCGATGGGTCATCATCGAGATTTCGGCGATGGTATTGCCGTTGAGAGCCGGGTTTACGATGACGTACTGTCCGATGGATGTATGGTCATCCTCATCGGCACGTCGGATCTCCAGGTCCTCAGGCTTTACGAAGAGCTTGCGCAGGAACATCATCGCCAGGATGACACCCACAACGCCCAGAGGATAGGTTACCGCACAGCCTAGGGCAGCTCCGCCGCTAGGCATTCCCAACTGCTGCAGCGCCTGCTGGGCAGCACCCAAAGCCGGCGTATTGGTTGTGGCGCCGCAGAGAATGCCCACCATATCGGGCAGGCTCACGGGCAGCACCAGGCACAGGGCAAGCGAGAATACGGTGCCCACGGCGATGACAGCCAGGCTCCAGAGATTGAGCGAGATGCCCTCGTGGCGCATCGAACCGAAGAAGTTGGGACCCACATAGAGACCCAGCACATACACGAACATGGTGAGTCCGAAGCTCTCGGCAAACTCCAGCATGTTCTCGTCGATGGAGAGTCCGAGATGGCCCGCCACGATGCCCACAAAGAATACGAAAGCTATGCCGAGGGAGATTCCCTTGACATGAATCTTGCCCAGGGCAAGACCTAGGGTACAAATCAATGAAAGAATGACGATGCCTTGCACCGCCGAATGCACGTTGATTAAATGATCAAACCACATAATATAAGTTTCAATCTTTTCTCGTGATAATGTTCAGTTTACTAAATTCTGCTGCAAAGGTACATTAAAATAAGAACATCACAAAAGAAAAACGCCCTTTTCTTCTAAATATTTGCAATAAAAGCTGAATTTAAAGCAAAAAACCAAATCTAACTCAAAGTTTTTTTGTACCTTTGCACCCGTTTAAAATAGAAATAGATGAAAGATATTTGTTGTATAGGGCATGTAACCAAAGATAAGATAGTTACCCCAAACAGAACTGTTTACATGGCTGGCGGAACATCGTTCTACTTCGCCTACGCCATCAACCAACTGCCTAAGGATGTGAGCTTTTCGCTCATCACGGCAATGGACCCAACAGAAACTGAGCCTGTAGAAAAGATGCGCCAGGCGGGCATAGAAGTAACCCTCAATCCATCGCGCAATACCGTCTTCTTCGAGAATATCTACGGAGAAAACCAGAACGAGCGCAAGCAGCGTGTGCTTGCCAAGGCTGATCCATTCACCATCAGACAGCTGGAGCACGTGGAGGCGAAGGTCTATCACCTGGGAAGTCTGCTGAGCGATGATTTCTCGCCGGAGGTAGTGGAATTCCTCTCGCGCAGCGGAAGGGTTTCCATCGACGTGCAGGGCTATCTGCGCGAGGTGAGAGACGAGAAGGTGTATCCGATAGACTGGAAGGATAAGCTGGAAGTGCTGAAGAACACCTACTATCTGAAGGTGAACGAGACGGAGATGGAGACCATCACGGGGCTGAAGGAGCCACGCGAGGCTGCGAAGCTGATACATTCGTGGGGAGTTACCGAGGTAATCATCACGCTGGGCAGCGAGGGTTCGCTCGTCTATGTGGATGATACCTTCTATGAGATTCCTGCCTATCCGCCTCACGAGGTGGTGGATGCTACCGGATGCGGCGACACCTATTCTGCCGGTTATCTCTACAAGCGTCTGCAGGGTGCCACTCCTACCGAGGCTGGCAAGTTTGCGGCTGCCATGTGTACCATCAAGCTGGAGCACAATGGTCCGTTCAACCGCAGCATCGAGGATGTAGAGCGCATTATTAAATAAGTGGGGGGATAAAACGTTGATTAGATGCAGTTAAAATCGGATAAAAACCGAATAAAACAAAAGATCCATCTTGCGAGTCAGTTCGCAAGATGGATTTTTTCATAGTAAGCTTCTACTTACTACTCTGTTAGCTCTTAGAATGTTACTTAACCACAAACTTTCTACCATTCTGGATGTAAACACCCTTGGCAGGAACTGTTATCTTACGACCTTGCAAATCATAGATAGGAGTCAACTTATCATATTTACCCTCTACGATGTTGCTTATGCTGGTTGAAGTACCCTTCACAAATCGAGTGTTTCTTACAGCAACAGCCTTTTCTTCCTCATTCTTTACCTGTACAATGGCAATGCAATTACCATCCGAAAGTTCAGAAACATCAATGATAGCAGCATAGTCAGCATCCATTACTGAAGAATCAGAGCTTCTGGTTCTACGCGCCTTGTTGGTTGTCTGTGCATTCATTTCACCAGAGATTTCCTCTCCTGTGTCTTCATTGATAATACGATAGCCATAGCTGTAACCATTGCCCTCAGTCTTTGTCATCTTCAATGTCAGTTCATTATCCTTGATGTCAGAAAGAAGGATATAATCGTCAAGATTGTCATCTGGCTCGAAGATAAGAGTCTCAACAAAATTGTAGGTACGCTCGTTCAAAGCCTTATCCTGTAATTTTAAAGAAGCTAATCCCCAAATACCAGGCGCAGAACCTTGTGGCAGGATACAATTAATTGTATAACGCTTCCAGACAGTAGGGTCACCATCAAAGAACAATGGATAAAAACCAGGACCATTGATATAATGCCAATTACCATGACTTATACCCTGAGGATCAAGTAACTCATAGCGTCCAATATGATATCCAGCCTTATCATCCTTTGCATAATAATTGATTGTTACTTTGGTTTCTCCATCAGGAGCCTCTGGATGAGTAGGCTCAGCATAAACAGAAATGCGATTCAAATCTATAATTGGAGCCTCTGTATCAGGATTTTCCGTCACAATATGGATACTCTTTCTCTTTTCATGAATAGGAGAATCAGAGAATACAATATATGTTTCATTTCCTGCAAAATCATTTAATGAAATACTCTCTACATAATAATCTGCTGTAGGATAAAACTCTGTAATAATGCAATCTACACTTACTATCTGAGTCTTTTCATCATACATACCATCTCTATCAGCAAAAGAATCAGAATCGCCACCTTTTGCTAACCGAATCAAAGCCCTTTGAATACCTACATTATCAGTCACTTTGAAGCGAATCTTAAGATTCTGCACTTTATGTCCCTCAATAACAGAATCCGTAACTTCATACTGCAAGCTTCCACTTTCATATTTTGGAGCTTCCTGATCTTCCAAAGAATTATTGATATAAAGATTCCAAACACAATCATTACGACCTTCGAAACGCTGAGTTCCTTGAAAATCATAAATTACAATATCTTCAGCAGTCCAATATCCTGTTTTGCTATACTTACTGATAGTTACTTCTCCACGAATCAAATGGTCATTTCCTTCAACTGCATTCATTCCTATATCCACAAATTGACTTAATTCTTTACCATCAGTACCTATAAAATGCGGAGAACACAAACGAGTACTAGCACCAGAAGCACCATCCTCAAATCCATCAATGTGATTCAGTTCTATCTCTACGATTACTTTCTTGTCTTCATCCGGTGCTCCTTCAACCTTTACTTCCAAGCGCTTAATCTTACCCGGATAATCATAATCCGGATTCAAATTAAGTACCTCAAAAGTAAGATGATCAGGAATCTTTGAGATGTAGCGAGTACCATTCATGATACGATCACGAATAAACTCGTATTTTTCCAAAGCACGTGAGCGCAATTTCTCCGGGTCTTTGATATAATAAGCCACAGACTCTGCCATATCCTCGTTAGGATTTATACCATGAGCATACGCAGTCACAAACTCAACATCCTTAGTGGTTGACCAACCTTCAAGTCCGGCATTTGGGTCTTTATACCATCCCCCAACCTTTATCCAATCGTTCTTGATTTCATCAGATAAGGTGAAAGCCCAAAGGAAGTGGGTCTTTTCATGGAGAATCAATCTTTGAGTTTCAAAATCCTGGTTATTTCCACCAAAAGCGCTTTCCATAAACTCTATATAGCCATTGTCCACACACCAAGATACAGCAGCCGTAGGATAAAGTGGATGCTTATGACCATTCAAACGGCGAACCAGATAATTGAGATGTGGAGTCTTATGGAATCCTTCAGGTAACTCCTCTAACATATTGATGATTGCTACTCGTTCTGTAGGCAAGAACTTCTGGAAGCAAAACTCATCCTCATTAGTAATTCCGGCAGTCAGAGCCTTATAGTCTGGTACTTCCATCGTACAAGCAAATCTCTGGGTCAAGATCTGGTTTACCTGTCCTTCGTCCTCACCAAAATTAGTGGCATAATTGACAAGGGCATGATGCAAACGCTTCGAGAAGAAGCGGCCACGCACACCATCAAGATTTACCAGGAAAGGATTGGCATAATAGAAAGCATCCTCGCCAATAGTTACAATACGGGAATTACCCGATGTTTCTACCTTGATATCATCGTCTATCTTATCTTCAGTCAAGATAAATTTAGAATACCCCTCTCCTATTGCATAAGGAATCGTCTTCAAAGTCTCATACAGACGATAAGCATATTCTTGTGTCCATGCTTTTCCTTCATCAGAGAGAATAACATGATAGTACTGATAAAGCATACCGACACTAGGCACATCAGAAGGCACAATCTTCTTGCCCAGAAATTCTATTTCCGGACGCTTGTTGATGGAAGCGGTAGTAGTGTAACCAGAAAGGCTACCATCCTCCTGCCAGGAATGAGTCCAGGTATTAGGATCTGCATCCATCTTGGTAATAGCCAAGGTTTGAGGAACCATCGGTTCTATGCTTCCATCTTCATTCACGACGATGGTTAAAGCCTGAGGCAGATGATAACCTGAAGCTTCAATCTTCAGGAACATTTTGCCCGCAGGCACATTGTCGAACGAATAGCTGCCATCCGCCGACACTTCTGTAGTGGCAAGGTAAGCATCAGAACCAATAGACACCACAGCCTTATCGCCCGATTGCACACCAGTCACCTTGTATTCTACTTTGGCAGCCTGGGCTATTGCCAAGCATACAAGCCATAAAGTCAAGAGTGATAAAAGTCGTTTCATAAGCCTAAAATCGTTTGTTTTTATTCGAATCATTTACATTTTGGGAGCAAAGATAAACAAATAATTCCAAGCCATCAAGTTCATAATGGTTCATATCGGCATTTTTCTGCAAATGTGCTTGTTTTTCTCTATTTATTTTTTTATCTTTGCACATAGTTTTTAAAACTACACATATTATTTTAAGCGTATGGCATTTAATAAACAACGAATCATCATCATAAGTGTGCTCTTTTCATTAACAGCATGCACAGGAGGAGGTAGTGACGATCCTAATCCGACGCCACAACCTCCCCTAGCAGAAAAACGACCTATTCATATTAGCCCAACTCTCCAAAGTAGAGCAACAGAAAGCAATTTTGAAATAGGAGATTATATCGGTCTGTACATTGTCAATCACCCTTCTAATGGTTCGGTGGCAAAACTTCAGACTTCAGGTAATCATGTGGATAACATGAAGTTTACCTATAACGGCACATGGACTGCAGCCTCCCCCATCTACTGGAAAGACAACGTTACCCATGCCGACTTTTATCTGTATTATCCATACACCACGTCTATCGGAGATGTGAATGCAATACCTTGGAGTGTAAATGCAGACCAAAGCACCAGCGAGAAATACAAGGCAGGCGACCTCCTGATAGGCAAAACAACCGATGTGACTCCAACAGAAGGTGATGTGGGGATAGCTGCAAGACACATGATGAGCCAGATGGTTATTTCGCTGCAGCCAGGCAATGGCTTTACCAACGAATCGCTGAACAAATCTAAAATTAGCGTAAAAATCAACCAATTAAAAATACAAGCTACTGCGAATCTTGCTACAGGTGAGATAAGTGCGAAAGGAGATGCAGCAGACCTTACTCCACTAAAAGAAGAAGGCAATAACTATAAGGCACTCATCATTCCACAAGCAGTTGGCGAGGGAATTCTTATTACCGTAAACGTAGACGGCAGAGATTACAATTTGCAGAAAGCATCGAACTTTACCGCTTTCGAAGCAGGAAAGAAACATAAGTTTACCGTAACCCTGAGCAAGACCAGCAATGGTGTGAATGTGAACATCACCAAGTGGGAAGACGACGGAATCGACTACGGCGGCACAGCAGAATAAAAAGAGCCCCGTCCTCTCTCTCCGTCATCGATGAAAAGAGTTATCTTCATCAATGAGATGACTCATTATCATCGATGAAATTATTCACTCTAAAACAAAGACAATATGAGAACAATTCATATTTCCAAGCCCACCTTATTATATTATATGGTGGCTTTGGTAGCCATGCTCTTCACAGGCTGTAGCGATGATTTCTTCGGCAGCAGCGAACAGCATGACAGCAACCGCATCCAACTATCGGGCGACATCGACCAGCTTGCCGTAACCCGCGTCAACGACAACGGTTTCTGCAATGGCGACGTAATGGGTGTGTACATCGTAGATTACGAAGGCAACAACCCTGGCACACTGAAGGTTAGCGGCAACCGTGGCGATAATGTTCGCCACACCTTTGATGAGCCTAACTATAAGTGGAGTTCTGCCTACGATCTTTTTTGGAAAGACAAGCATACTCATATTGATGTGTATGGCTACTATCCTTTTGCCAACCCTGAGAGCATCGAAGACTATCAGTTTGAGGTGCAGAAGGACCAGAGCACCACAACGGCAGAGGGTGAGATGGGTGGTTACGAAGCGAGCGATTTCCTCTGGGGAAAGGTGGCCGATGTGGCTCCTACCACCAGCGTAATCCGTTTGCCTCTTGCCCACCGCATGTCTAATGCCCGTGTTACCCTGATTCAGGGTTCCGGTTTTGCCGAGGGCGAATGGGCGAATACCAAGAAGATTGTCTTGACAGCCAATGTGGCTCGCAAGGCAAGCATCAACCTTTCTACCGGCGAAATCAAGGCAGCTGGAAGTGCAGAGAGCACCATGACCATCCCATCTCGTGTCAACGACGAGTGGCGCACCATCGTGGTTCCTCAAACCGTGGCAGCCGGCACTACCCTCTTCAGCATCACCATCGGTGGTGTGCCTTATAAGTTCGCTAAGAACGAGGCACTTACCTATGTGGCAGGCAAGATGATGAACTTCGGTATCAAGGTGGATAAGCAGGCAGGAAGCGGTGTTTATAAGCTGACATTGGTAAGCGAAAGCATCACTCCTTGGGAGAATGATTTGGTAAGTCATGATGCTATGACAAAGGAGTATATTGTCATCAACTCTACTCCTGGAGGTTTGAAGAAAGCCATTACTGCGGCTAATAAGGACTATACTCAGGTTCGAAATCTTAAGATTACAGGACAAATTGATTCTCGCGACTTCTATTTTATGAGAGACTCTATGACCCGTTTGTCTGCATTGAATTTGAAAGAAGTACGTATCAAAGCATGGGGTAGAGCTGAAACGACAAATAACATTAATGAAAACGACCAAATTCCTGGCAGTTCTTTCTATTGGAACTCATCCGTTTCAGGAAGTCAATCTTTAACACGTTTGGTCTTACCTGACACATTAAAGTCTATTGGTCCAAATGCTTTTTATGGTTGTAAATACCTTTCCGGATCTTTGATTATTCCAGAAGGTGTTGTTGACATCCAAAGAGGAGCATTCAATGGTTGCACAGGTCTCAACGGAACACTTTCACTTCCATCTACTCTTCGCAAATTAGGAAATGAAGGAGAAGACGATAATCAAGATGAAGGAACAGATTACTATGGAGGTGTCTTCCAAGGTTGCAAGAATTTAACAGGTAATCTTATTCTACCTGATAACCTAGAAATGATTAGAGGTTATTGTTTTTCGGGATGTAGTGGATTATATGGCGAATTGAGATTACCAGCCAAGCTTAGAAGAATGGGAGTATGCGCATTCAGTGGATGTTCGGGGCTTACAGGCTCGTTATCGATACCACAAGGAATTATAGCCATTCCATCTGAAGCTTTTCATGATTGTGGTTTTAATGGCACCCTTACTCTACACGATGGTATTACAAACATAGCCAACGATGCATTCAATTATTGCCATTTCAAAGGCGAATTACATTTGCCAAAAAGTCTAAAGGTCATTTCTGACAACGCCTTCTATAGCAATGATTTCTCTGGCGAACTTACATTACCTTCTACTCTCACTCATATTGGTAGCAATGCCTTTGCCTATAACTGGCGTTTGATGGGAGTGCTTGATATACCTGAAGAAGTGGAAAGTGTCGGAGAAAATGCCTTTTCTAACTGTAGGATGTTGGAAGGCATTATTTTCCCTGAATCAATGGAAACTATTCGACAAGGAGCTTTTAATGAATGTTACGGAATTAATTCCATTAGATGCAAAGGAACTATGCCTGCCCATATTGAGAGCGGTGCTTTCGATGGCATAGCCAAAGACAATTTCACTCTCGAAGTTCCTGAATCTGCCATTTCTCAATATCAGGCTGCACCAGGCTGGTGCGACTTCAAGCGTATCGCAGCTCACCACAAGCTCGTTTGCCGTCCATCTGTAGCCTGCGCCTTGAGCACGGAGCACAAGCAGAAACTGGTAATTAACGCCGAGGGCGAATGGGAAGTAGCCAGCAAGCCAGACTGGTGTGAGGTTTCTCCTGCCAGCGGCAACAAGAAAACTGAAGTTACTTTGACCATCAAGGGAATGGCT
>QRFC01002596.1_pt1 | contig 13022 bp, 6 predicted proteins | sample 1861061 | NCBI WGS metagenome assembly QRFC01 (sample SAMN09711282, study PRJNA482702) | Human gut metagenome, whole genome shotgun sequencing project.
TTTCAGGGCGTGTGGGGTCTTCCCGTCTGCCCTTTCAGGGCGTGTGGGGTCTTCCCGTCTGCCCTTTCAGGGCGTGTGGGGTCTTCCCGTCTGCCCTTTTAGGGCGTGTGGGGTCTTCCCATCTGTCCTTTCAGGGCGTGTGGGGAAGTCACATGCGAAAGTTTAGTAGACAGCATGAAATAATGATATATTAATAGTTAGAAATAACCGATATAAAACGAACAAGAAATGGAAAAAGGATTGTACAGTTCTGCCTATGAACACGATGCGTGTGGCGTAGGTATGGTGGTGAATATCCACGGTAACAAGAGTCATGAGCTGGTCGATAACGCCTTGAAGGTCCTCGAGAACATGCGCCATCGTGGTGCTGAGGGTGCCGATAACAAGACGGGGGATGGTGCCGGTATCATGCTCCAGATTCCACATGAGTTTATTCTTCTTCAGGGTATCCCTGTACCGGAAAAGGGAAAATATGGTACAGGTCTTGTCTTCTTGCCTAAGGATGAGAAGAAACAGCAGGATATCCTCTCTGTTATGATCGAAGAGATTGAACGTGAGGGACTTCAGTTGATGCATCTCCGCAATGTGCCTACCAATCCAGACTGTCTGGGTGAGGCTGCATTGAGCAATGAACCTGCCATCAAACAGGTGTTCATTACAGGTGTGACAGATGATAAGGTGCCTGTCTTCGAGCGCATCCTCTATCTCATCCGCAAGCGCATCGAGAAACGAATCAGTGATCCTGATTTCTATATCTGTTCGTTGTCTAATTCGAACATCGTATATAAGGGTATGTTGAGCAGCCTTCAGCTGCGTCAGTACTATCCTGATTTGACCAATAATTATTTTACAAGCGGTCTGGCTCTGGTTCACTCCCGCTTCTCTACCAACACCTTCCCTACATGGAGCTTGGCTCAGCCATTCCGTCTCCTTGCCCACAATGGTGAGATTAACACCATCCGTGGCAACCGTGCCTGGATGAAGGCGCGCGAGAGTGTGTTGAGCAGTGAGGCTCTGGGCGATATCCGTGAGATTTCTCCTATCGTTCAGCCTGATATGAGTGACTCTGCCAGCCTCGACAATGTATTCGAGTTCTTCGTGATGAGCGGTCTGTCATTGCCTCATGCCATGGCTGTCATGGTGCCAGAGAGCTTCAACGACAAGAACCCTATCTCTGAGGATCTGAAGGCTTTCTATGAGTATCACTCTATCCTGATGGAGCCATGGGATGGTCCTGCCGCCCTGCTCTTCAGCGATGGCCGTTATGCCGGTGGTATGCTCGATAGAAACGGTCTGCGCCCAGCACGCTACACCATCACCAAGAACGATATGATGGTTGTGGCTTCTGAGGTGGGTGTGATGGATTTCGACCCAACCGAGATTGCCGAGAAGGGACGCTTGCAGCCGGGTAAGATTCTCCTGATTGATACCCAGGAAGGCAAGATCTATTATGATGGCGAAATCAAGGAGCGCCTGGCTGAGGCTCATCCTTACCGCCAGTGGCTGAACACCAACCGTATAGAACTGGAAAAGTTGCGTAGCGGACGAAAAGTGGAAAATGGTGTGGAAAACCTCACTCGCAAGGAATTGGAGTTTGGTTTTGGCGAGGAAGATATCGACGGTACCATCATCCCGATGGCTACCAAGGGTCAGGAGCCTACTGCATCCATGGGTAATGATACTCCGCTTGCCGTACTCTCCGACCAGCCACAGATCTTCTTCAACTACTTCCGTCAGCAGTTTGCTCAGGTTACCAACCCTGCCATCGACTCCATCCGTGAGAACCTCGTGATGAGTCTTACCGAGTATATCGGACGAGTAGGTTCCGGCATTCTGAACCCGGACGAGAGCAACTGCAAGATGGTTCGTTTGCCACATCCTATCCTGACCAATACCCAGCTGGATATCCTTCAGAATATCCGCTACAAGGGATTCAATACAGTAAAACTCCACATGCTCTTCGAAACCGCCAAGGGCGAAGAAGGATTGCATGAGGCTTTGGATGAACTCTGCAAGCAGGCTGCACAGAGCGTGGATGATGGCTACAACTACATCATCTTGAGCGACCGTGGCGTGGATGAGACCCATGCAGCCATCCCATCATTGCTCGCCGTGAGTGCCGTACATCATTATCTGATTGATGCCGGCAAGCGTGTGCAGACAGCCCTCATCGTTGAGAGCGGTGAGATTCGTGAGGTAATGCATGCAGCCCTGTTGCTGGGTTACGGTGCATCAGCCCTCTGTCCATACCTGACATACGCCATTCTCGACGACCTTGTAAAGAAGGGAAAGATTCAGGAGGATTACCATACAGCCGAGCAGAACTACATCAAGGCTGTGAAGAAGGGCTTATTCAAGATTATGGCTAAGATGGGTATCTCTACCATCCGAAGCTATCGTGGTGCCAAGATCTTCGAGAGTATCGGTTTGAGCGAAAGCCTCCTGAAGAGCTACTTCGGAACAGAGGTGAGCACCATCGGCGGTATCGGACTCGAGACCATCGCCCGTGATGCTATCCGCCTGCACGACAAGGCATTCGAGACCAAGAAGCTCGACTTCCTGCCAAGTATGGGACAGTTCCACTACCGCAAGGACGGTATCAAGCACGCTTGGAACCCAGAGACCATCGCCACCCTGCAGCTCGCAACCCGCAAGGGCGATTACGATCTCTTCAAGAAATATACACATCTCGTTGACGATAAGCAGGAGCCTATCTTCATCCGCGACTTCTTCAGCTTCCGCAAGAACCCTATCTCTATCGATAAGGTGGAGCCGGTAGAGGAAATCGTCAAGCACTTCGTTACCGGTGCGATGAGTTTCGGTGCCCTCTCCAAGGAGGCTCACGAGGCAATGGCACTCGCCATGAACGCCCTCGGTGCTCGAAGCAATACCGGTGAAGGTGGTGAAGATAACGAGCGATTCCATTCTACACAGGATGGCATCAGCCTCTCCAGCAAGACCAAGCAGGTGGCTTCCGGTCGATTCGGTGTGACAACAGAATATTTGGTAAATGCAGAGGAAATCCAGATCAAGGTGGCACAGGGTGCTAAACCGGGTGAGGGTGGTCAGTTGCCTGGCTTCAAGGTCAACGAGGTCATCGCCAAGACCCGTCACTCTATCCCTGGCATCAGCCTGATTTCTCCTCCACCTCATCACGATATCTACAGTATCGAGGATTTGGCTCAGCTCATCTTCGACCTCAAGAATGTGAACCCTAAGGCGGCTATCTCTGTGAAGTTGGTAGCTGAGAGTGGTGTGGGTACCATCGCTGCCGGTGTGGCTAAGGCGAAGGCTGACCTCATCGTTATCTCTGGTGCTGAGGGTGGTACAGGTGCCAGCCCTGCATCCAGCATGCGTTTCGCAGGTATCTCTCCTGAAATCGGACTTTCTGAAACCCAGCAGACTCTGGTGAAGAACGGTCTTCGCGGTCAGGTTCGCCTGCAGGTAGATGGTCAGTTGAAGAGTGGTAGAGACATCATCCTGATGGCTCTGCTCGGTGCTGAGGAATTCAGTTTCGGTACTGCCGCCCTTATCGTTTTGGGTTGTGTCATGATGCGTAAGTGTAACCTGAATACCTGTCCTATGGGTGTTGCCACACAGGATCCTAAGCTCCGTGCGCACTTCCGTGGCAGCTACAAGTATCTTATCAACTACTTCCGCTTCCTCGCCGAGGAGGTTCGTGAGTATCTGGCTGAGATGGGTTACACCTCATTGAACGATATCATCGGTCATACCGAGCTCATCGTCCGCAAGAAGGATGAGGAGATTGTTCCTACCGAGGGTGCTGATGCCGTAGAGCCAGAGGTGGCTGAGAGCATCAAGGAGAAGGCAGACTTGCTCGACTTCTCTCGCTTGCTGCATCGTGAGACAGGTCATTGCTCACTCTATCATACGACCGAGCAGATCCATGACCTCGACAATGTACTCGACCAGCAGTTGATTCGTGGTGCCCAGCGTGCCATCGAGAATCAGGAAGAGGTGAACCTCGACTTCGCCATCAAGAATACCGACCGTGCTGCCGGTGTGATGCTGAGCGGTATGATTGCCAAGAAATATGGTGAGGCTGGTCTTCCAGACAAGACCGTGAACGTGAAGTTCAAGGGTTCTGCAGGTCAGAGCTTCGGTGCCTTCCTGGTCAAGGGAGTGGATTTCAAGCTCGAGGGTGAGACCAATGACTATTTCGCCAAGGGACTTTCAGGAGGTCGTATTTCCATCCTTCCTCCTATCCGCAGCAACTTCTCTGCCGAGGATAACATCATCGCCGGTAACACCGGTCTGTATGGTGCCACAAGCGGTGAGTTGTATATCAATGGTAAGGTAGGCGAGCGCTTCGGTGTTCGTAACTCCGGTGCCATCGCCGTGATTGAGGGTGCTGGCGACCACTGCTGCGAGTATATGACGGGCGGTAGAGTCGTAGTGCTCGGTGAAACCGGCCGTAACTTCGCCGCTGGTATGAGTGGTGGTGTTGCCTACGTATGGGATAAGAACCACAACTTCGATTACTTCTGTAACATGGATATGGTGGAGATCAACCTCGTGGAGGACAGCACCTATCGCAAGGAGTTGCACGAGCTGATCCGTCAGCATTATCTCTACACTGGCAGTAAGCTCGCCCGTACCATGCTCGATGACTGGAACCACTACGTAGAGGATTTCATCCAGGTAGTGCCAATCGAGTACAAGCGAGTTCTCCAGGAGGAGCAGGTAAAGAAGTTGCAGCAGAAGATTGCGGATATGCAGCGAGACTACTAACTTTGAACTTTGAACTTGGAACATTGAACTTTATGATTAGTATCGAGAGCTATAACTCTATGAAGCATATCATAAAGTTCAAAGTTCAATGTTCAAAGTTCAAAGGAAAAAAGTTCAAAGTTCAAAGCTCAAAGTTCAAAGGGAACAAAGTTCAAAGTAAAAAAAGTTCAAAGTTCAAAGTTCAAAGTTCAAAGTAAAACGATGGGAAATCCAAAAGCATTTTTGACTATACCTCGCAAGGAAGCAGGTTATAGACCAATTCACGATAGAATCCTCGACTTCAGCGAGGTAGAACAGACATTGAATAGCAACGACCGCCGACAGCAGGCTTCCCGTTGCATGGATTGTGGCGTGCCTTTCTGCCACTGGGCTTGTCCACTGGGCAACAAGGCACCGGAGTGGAACGATGCCCTCTACAAGGGCGACTGGGAGTTGGCTTACCGTCTCCTCAATTCCACCAACGACTTCCCGGAGTTCACAGGACGCATCTGTCCTGCACTCTGCGAGAAGGCATGTGTATTGAATCTCATGGATCATGAACCAACCACCAACCGTGAGGATGAGTGCGCCATCGTGGAGCACGCCTTCTCTGAGGACTATGTGCATGTTGAGATTCCGGAGCGTAATGGCAAGACGGTGGCTGTCATCGGTGCCGGTCCTGCGGGACTGGTTGCTGCCAACCAGTTGAACCATAAGGGATATAAGGTAACAGTCTTCGAGGCACGTGAGAATGCCGGTGGTCTGTTGCGTTACGGTATTCCAAACTTCAAGCTCAATAAGAGCATCATCGACCGCCGTCTCCGTCTTCTCGAAGAGGAGGGCATCGAGTTCAGATACAATCAGCAGATTGATGTGACCAAGTTGCCGGAAGGCTTCGATGCCTACGTGGTATCTACCGGTACACCGACAGCCCGCGACCTGAAGATTCCTGGAAGAGAGCTGAAGGGTGTTTATTTTGCCCTGGAGCTGCTTTCTCAGCAGAATCGTATCCTTGCGGGTATGGAGTTCTCTAAGGACGAACTGGTTAACTGCAAGGGTAAGGATGTATTGGTCATCGGTGGTGGTGATACGGGTTCCGACTGCATCGGTACCGCTCATCGCCAGGGGTGCAAGAGCGTAACCCAGATCGAGATCATGCCTAAGCCGGTAGAAGGCCCTGAGGATCCTAAGAATCCTTGGCCAAACTGGCCTCGCACCCTGAAGACCACCTCCAGTCATGAGGAAGGTTGTACCCGTCGCTGGAACATCAACTCTCTGGAGTTCCTGGGAAAGAACGGCAAGCTGACTGGTGTGAAGGTTCAGCCTATCGACTGGAAGCCAAACCCAGAGGGCGGTCGCCCATTGATGGTAGAGGCTGGTGAGCCTGAGATCATCAAGGCAGAGGCTGTGTTCCTGGCAATGGGCTTCCTGAAGCCACAGCAGCCGGAGTTTGCCGAGAATGTATTCGTAGCAGGTGATGCAGCCAGCGGAGCTTCTCTGGTGGTTCGTGCGATGGCAAGCGGCAGAAAGATTGCTGCTCAGGTAGATAAGTTCCTGAACAAGTAATATTCGGTTATTTTTAACTATAAGTGTAGGGAGGTAAACCTTGTGACGAGGTAAGCCTCCCTTTTTTGTGCTCGGTAAGTGACTTGCTTACGAGGTCTAAGTGACTTACTTACGGGTGCTAACTGACTTGCTTACGAGGTCTAAGTAAGATGCTTATAGTGCTAAGGCGACTTGTCCCGGAATGACAGAGTGACACCGATGACAGCATTTTCTTAAAAAATCTCTCGCGTAGGCGGGCGGGAGGCTGATTAGAAAATTCTTCCTGCCCGCCCGCCCGCGCGTAGGATTTTTTAGAAAACAAGTGTCATAAGTGTCATAAGTGTCATCGAGTCTCTCTTTCTTTTCCTCTTCTTTTCTTTATTTATTAGACAACTGAAGTGTCTTCTTGTTTGGGCGGTTGATGTAGGTCAAACTGATTGACAAGGATATTTTTCTAAAAACGTTATCGTTGCTGTAAAATAGGGGAGAAAAGGGGGAGAAAAGGGGAAAGAATGCTTAAAATATTTAAAATTTAAGGCTTTTTGCTAAAAATAATGGGGCAAAAACATTTTAATTCAAAAAAAAGCTTTACCTTTGCAGCGGTATATATACATTTTGGTAACGATAAAATTGGAAACTAAGAATGAGTAAAGTAGGAGAGTGACGGCAAGACCTAAGTCAACAACATACACTGGCTGCATCGTCGAGCCGAATCTTTCTTCTATATAATGAGTTAGACAACATAAGTTTAATTAAATTTTTTATAAAAAATGAAAAGACAATTAACTAGTATTTTGCTCTTCTCTGCCCTCTTGGTGGGTGGAGCTAGCACTTTCGTATCTTGTACAGATCACGAAAGCGACAGTGCTTACAACACTAGCATTTCTTTGGCTGATGCTATCGCTAAGCAGAAGTCTGATTTGACAGACCTTAATCTGTGGTTGGGTAAGTTGAGAGACGAGAATCCTTCATTGGCTGATGCTATTGACGCTCGTATCAAGGCTAACTTGGAGGCTATGGACAAGGGCGCTATCTCTGAATTGGGTCAGTATGCTACATTGGATGCTGCTATTCAGGGTTCTAATGCTTATCAAAAGCTCGATAAGAAGGTTGATGAACACATCAAGGCTATTGAGAATTTGCGTAAGAAGGACGAAGAAGCTGCTGAGCAGTTCACTAAAGCTTTGAATAAACGTCTTGAGAAGATTGAGGGTTCTGTATCTGGTGAGGCTGAGGCTCGTAAGAAGGTACAGGCTGTTTACGACCAGGCTTTCGATTACTTGGTAAACAAGAACCTTACTAGTATCGCTATCAATGCAACAGAGAACCCTGTTTTGGGTTACTACAACGCTGCATTCCTTGGCTCTAAGTTGAACTTGGTTTCTTCTTTCTATGGCACAGCTGCTCAGAGTAATCAGGATTGGGATATCACTCCGGGTGAATTCTTGAACAATGGTGATGCTGGTAAGATTTATATTACTTTGAACCCAAATGAGATTGATCCTGAGTGTATCACTGATCTCAAGTTGGTTGATAGCCAGGGTAACGAGGCTAAGGGTTTCAAGCTGGGTGATATCCAGGCAACTGATAGAGTTCTGACTTACGGTTTCACTAAGGCTGCTTCAGCTAATGGTTTCTATGAGGTTCCTGTTCTTGCAACGGATCCAGCTAACGATGACTTCTCTTTGAATAAGGGTGAGTTGAAGGAGGCTGCTAAGAATATCATTGCTAAGTTGCAGAACCCTAAGGAGTCTAACTTGAACTTGAGCCAGATTGCTACTACTTTGTATCGCTCTGTAAACAACCAGTTGAAAGCTTATACTGTTAAGGCTACATACTATTTGTATGATCCAACTGTAACAAACGAGGATGGCACTAAGGGCGCTTTAGTTGAGAAACATCAGGTTGCTCCAACATACGATATGGCTGCATTCGCTGTTAAGCCATTGTCTTTCAATACTTTGAAGGATAATCAGAGTTTGAAGAACCTCGGTTTGGCTCTCGATAAGTATATGATTCCTACTTTGTCTGACAAGTTGGGTAAGTTCATGGATGCTCTTGATGTACAGGTTGAACTTTCAGAAGACAAGAAGAACCTCAATGTTTATACAATTGTTGCATTAGCTGATGTTACAGTTCAGTATGACAACGCTACAAAGAAGGCTTGGTTCGAAAAGAACGGTGCTCCAATTGCTGGTTCTGAAATTAAGAATGTAACTGAGGTTAAGGAGATTACTTCTACAGACCTCGAGGGTGGACATGTTCAGAAAGTTTACAAGATTAAAACAACTGATAGTACAATCGCTGATGTTGTTGCAGAGCTGAACAAACAGCTCAACACAAAGTTGCAGCCAGTTAAGGATGCTATCCAGAATGCAGCTAACAAGTGGGATTCAGCTATTCAGCCAGTTAACACTTTGCTCCACAAGATCAACGCTAAGATTGGTAATGTAAACGAGTTGTTGCAGCCTACTCTGCTTTACAAGAACAGCAATACTGGTGACTGGAATACCTTGAGCACTCTCGGTGGTCGTCTTGGTACTCGTATGACAGGTACAGGTTCTACAGTTCTCGTTGCTACATCTTGGACTGGTGAGCTCCTCGCTCCTGCTTACAAGAAGTCTGTTTATGTAAAGGGCAACCCATCTGAAGCTAAGGTTACTTTGATGGATGGTACAACTGCTAAGAAGATTGCTGGTAGCACTCAGAAGGTATTGTTCACAGCAACACCTGCAGCTAAGGGTAAGAGCTACACTATCGTTTACGAGGCAGTTGACTACTCTGGCGTTTCTGCAGCAAAGAAGGAATATCATATCACTGTAGAGTAATGTAAGAAACGAATAGATGGCGACCTTGTTGCCGCCTTCTACAAGTCTTAATATAAACATTATATAATAAATAAGAATTAAAATTATGAAATTAAATAAAGTATTACTGTCAGGTGTTATTGCTTTGAGTTGCGTTAGTGCGTCAGCTCAGGAAGCAGATAAGACTGTTAATGTCTTCACTCCACATTGGTATGCTCAGGCACAAGTTGGTGGCCAGTACACATTGGGTGAGATCGGTTTCGGTAAGTTGTTGTCTCCAAATGTACAGGTAGGCATCGGCTATAACTTCAATAAGGTTGTAGGCGCTCGCTTCTCTTTGAATACATGGCAGAGCAAGGCTGGTCAGAACGTGGCTGGCAACGTTTACAAGTGGAAGTGGAACTATGTAGCTCCTATGGTTGACGCTACATTCAACCTCACAAACCTCTTCTGCGAGTACAACCCAGACCGTTTGGTTGAGGTTGGCGTATTCGGTGGTATCGGCGCTAACATCGCTTGGGGTAATGACGAGGCTGCTGATGCTCAGAAGGCTATCCTCGCTGGTGCTGGTAAGAACCTCGCTAAGGTTCAGGCTCCTTTGGAGAACCTTTGGGATGGTACAAAGACTCGCTTCGTTGCACGTGTAGGTGCTAACGTTGACTTCCGCGTAAGCGATCGCGTAAAGTTGGGTGTTGAGCTTTCTGCTAACACATTGAGCGACAAGTATAACTCAAAGAAGGCTGGTAACCCAGACTGGTACTTCAACGCATTGGTAGGTGTAAAGGTTGCTCTTGGTGAGACTCATACCACTAAGGTAATCCCTGCTCCAAAGCCAGTAGAGAAGATCATCGAGCGCATCATCGAGAAGCCAGCTCCAGCTCCAGCTCCTAAGGTTGAGTCTAAGGTTGTTGAGGAGAACTTCCGTCGTGATATCTTCTTCCCAATCGGTAACACTAACATCGCTAAGTCTCAGAGAACTAAGATTGCTGAGATCGTAGAGTACATGAAGGAGAACCCAGATGCTAAGATCACTTTGACTGGTTATGCAGATAAGGGTACTGGTTCTGTACGATTCAACGATAAGATTGCTGCTCGCCGTGCCTTGACTGTTTACAACACACTCGCAGCTAAGGGTGTTGCTAAGAGCCGCATGATCAAGCAGTCTAAGGGTTGCCGCGTTCAGCCTTTCGAGGAGAACGATATGAACCGTGTTACTATCTGTATTGCTAAGTAATCAGGTTTAGCTAGAATACATTAGTAAACTAAATAACATAACCGATTTTCATTCTTACTATGTAAGCGATGAAGACCGGTTATTTTTTTACTGTTTCTGTTTAAATTAATGAGAATGAGAAAAAGACTATACGTACTTTTGATTTCCTGCGCTACCTTGCTCTCTGCTCACGCTCAGTTGAGCGACAAAGGATACTACCGTATTCAGAATGTGAATACCAAAAGGTGGATGTCACTCTCTGACAATACAAGTACGGGTGTTGACAATGTATCTATGACAGCTGACTGTGGCGCCCTTGTCACCAAGCGCATCTGGGAGGATGTGGTAACAGACCCGGGATCCATCTTTTTTATCGAGAAGTTGGCTGATTCCAGTATCAGACCGAACACCATCGAGGCAAATGTCAGCGGTCAGGGTACCAGCATCAAGGAACTGATCAACTATACCCTCCTCATCACCAAGGTAGGTTCTGCCTATCGTGCCTGGCAGCAGGAAAAGGGACAGCCGGTTACCCTCTGCGATCAGACAGCCGAGGATTATGATGTCAGTTCTGTCATCACAACGGGCGATAACTATGCCTGGAACATCACTCCGGTAGATGCAAGCACTAACTACATCGGTGTCAAGCCAACCGTAACGGTTGGCGGCAAGAAGTATGCGGCTCTCTTCACAGGTTATCCTTATACCCTGGCAGAGGGTATGAAGGCATACTATATCAATAAGGTGGATGAGGCAAGAGGGGTAGCTGTCTATAAGGAACTCACAGGCGTGATTCCTGCCAATACTCCTGTGCTGGTAGAGTGTGTATCGGATAATGTGAAGGATAACCTGGTAACACCGGTTATCAATTCTACAGCCACTCCTGCAGATAACGCAGCTACTGGTATCTACTTCTGCCTGGGTGATAAGTGGACAGCTCATTACAACTCTACCAAGTTTGATGCTACCACCATGCGTGTGCTGGCAGTCAGTGCAGCCGGTAAGCTTGCTGCTACCACTGCTACCGATAACCTCAGCACCGTGGCAATCAAAGAGAAGGATGCCAGCGGACAGCGCAAGACCATTACCGCTATCCCAGCCAACAGCTGGTATCTGAAGGTGTCTGCCAGTGCTCCTAAGGAATTGACCCTGATGAGTGCTGATGAGTATGCTACCGGAATTACCCATGTCAGCAATTCTACAGACAAGCATACCTATGATGTCTATACCTTGCAGGGTGTACAGGTGAAGAAGAATGCAGCTTCGCTGGATAACCTCCCTCAGGGAATCTATATCGTGAATGGTAAAAAAGTAGTTATCAAGTAAATAAAAAGCTCCAAACTCTTGTCAGTTTGGAGCTTTTTGCGTAACTTTGCAGCCGAATTTAATGAAAATCAAGAATTTATGAAGAAATATGTATTTGCCTTGGCAGCTTGGCTGCTGCCAACCCTGGGTACTTTCGCCCAAACATTCAGTGAACCCTGCATTCCTGGCAAGGTATTCACCAAGAGTATTGACGCTTCCGTGACGATGGGTACCACCGGTATTGGTGTAGATGTTGCGCTGCCCATCAGTGAGGTGGTGAAAGTACGTACCGGTTTCTCCTGGATGCCTCGTTTTCATGCAACCATGAACTTTGGCGTAAAGGTGGGCAACCAGCAGGATACTGAAGAGGAACAGAACAAGAAGTTTGATAAACTCGCTGATATGTTGGAGGAGATGACCGGTACCCGTGTGGATAAGAGTATCGACATGGTGGGCACACCTACTATGGACAACTTCAAGCTCCTGGTAGAGGTGCATCCTTTCCGCAACAAGAACTGGCACGTAACGGGTGGTTTCTATTGGGGACCTTCTCAGATAGCCAAGGCGGAAAATGCCGTATATGATGGTACGTCCCTGGTGGCTGTCAATATGTACAACAACCTCTATGAGCGTGTAAAGGCTTCTTATGAGTACTTCATTCCTTATATGTCGCTGAACGGACAGACCGTTTATGCCGACAAGGCGCTTTATGATAAGTTCATGAGCTATGGTCACATGGGTGTGAACCTGGGTGAACGTGAGGATGGATCTATGTTCCGTCTGGAACCGGATGAGAATAATAATGTGTCGGCACGTATCAAGGTAAACAACTTCAAGCCTTATCTGGGTTTCGGCTATGGTGGCAGACTCTTCAAGGATAATGATGACTATTGGGTATCTTTCGATGCCGGTGTTCTCTTCTGGGGTGGTACTCCTAAGGTTGTTACCAATAATATATATAAGATGACAGTAGATGAGAATGGTAACAAGATTGAGAGTATGGAACCAGGCGTGGATTTGGCAAAGGATGTGAAGAACGTACCGGATAAGGTAGGCGACTATGTGAAGTTCTTCAAGGGAGTGAAGGCTTATCCTGTTTTGGAGCTTCGGTTGACCCGCCGAATCTGGGTGAAATAAGATAGGATGTGTGCCTACACACCCAGATAGCTTAAAAACGGCGATTTGGGGCGAAAATAGGCGATTTGAGGCGCAAAAGTGTTTAAGACTGTTAAATAATAGCGGTTTTTGAAACTTTTTCCTCTTAAAATTTGGTGGTTTCGCGAAATGTTAGTACTTTTGCACTCGCTTTTGAGAAATCACTTCTCTAAGCAACTAAAGAAAGAGTTCTTTGAAAGATTTTACATAAACAGACAAGTAGTACAAGAAGCGGTTAACTTCTTAGAAATAAGAAAGTTGACTGG